>ENA-OYXI01000004-OYXI01000004.1-human-gut-metagenome-genome-assembly--contig:-NODE-4-length-148867-cov-22.859433_pt1 | contig 148867 bp, 117 predicted proteins | sample MGYA00244217_ERZ653421 | MGnify/ENA primary metagenome ERZ653421 (study PRJEB26926, sample SAMN06165148) | human gut metagenome | biome: ENVO:00009003; feature: ENVO:2100002; material: ENVO:00002003... | reverse complement strand
AGATTGAAAGGAAAAACAAAATCGAAAATAGTTCTCGGACGGCCTGGGGGGGGTACATACGGTCTTCACTATTGCCGTTAGCATAATCGGAAGTATTGCTATTGCTGCAATCCTTGACAGATGTCACCTGTCTTATATTTTTGCGAGAGAAAGGTTCTTACGCTAATCATATCAACGATAAAATAAAACAGGTAGAATTTGAGAATGGACAATGATACAAGGTATATTTGCTATCATGTGCAATCTGGGTAGGATTATATAAGAGTGATGTTATTGCATTGATACCCAATTCTGGTTGCTTGGTGGTCACTTGTAGTGCTTCGCCAGTACAACATAATAAAAAAAGCATTGGGCATATTGGTTCTTAAAAGAGAACGCAATAATGCGCCAATGCTTTTTATCTAAAAACCGGTTTCCTATGCCGGACTAAACTGATCCTTACCTACTCCGCAAAGTGGGCATACCCAATCCTCCGGGAGGTCTTCAAATGCTGTACCTGGCTCAATGCCGTTTTCAGGGTCGCCAACTGCCGGGTCGTATTCCCAACCACAAACATCACATATATACTTTTCCATAATAATTTTGTTTTTATTGTTTGACATTGCAAATATACACACAATACATTAAACGACAAAGAAAAACGTGTATAATTATTTTTCGTTTGTAATTTTTTCATCCTTATTATGATTTATAAACCAAACAAATAGCTCTATTCAGAGATTTTACGTTTTAATTTACAAGTTCTATAAATACAAGTAATAAATTGATTGCGGATATTATCCGGAAGAAACACAATATCTATCCACCAACTGCAATTGAAAGGACTTATTGCCGCGCTGTGGTAACATCATTACCGCAATGCGGTAACATTGTTACAGCACTTCGGTAACATTGTTACCACGAAGCTGTAACAACATTCAAAACAAAAGAAATACATATAATTTAATGAAAAGATGCTGATTTATCGGATATATTCGTTAAATTTGCAAAAGGAAACCCTAAACCATATTTATCACGATGAACCATTTTAAGCACGCGGGTCTGAATGAAGACAGCGATTATAAACGCGATGAAATTATTCGTAAGATAGAACATGCCGTTGAGCGTATGACGCTCAAGGAGCTTGAGGCATTGTCGTACGACATGTTCACAAAAGGATATTTCGACAACTTGTAATTATTAACAGATAAAAAACCTATTTATATAAATGGCAACAGTAGACGACAAGAAAATCATTTTCTCTATGGTCGGGGTGTCTAAGATCATCCCGCAGAATCACAAACAGATATTGAAGGACATCTACCTCTCGTTCTTCTATGGTGCCAAGATTGGCATCATCGGTCTGAACGGTACAGGTAAGTCGACGTTGATGAAGATCATTGCAGGACTCGACCAGCCTACTCAGGGCGACGTTGTGTGGAGTCCGGGCTACTCGGTAGGTTATCTGCCGCAGGATCCGCCGCTCGACGAGACCAAGACCGTTAAGGAGAACGTTATGGAAGGTGTGCAGCAGGCATACGATGCTCTGAAGGAGTATGAGGAGATTAACGAGAAGTTCGGTTTGGAGGAATACTATGGCGATCCGGACAAGATGGACAAGCTGATGCAGCGTCAGTCGGAGGTGCAGGACATCATCGACGCTACGGACGCATGGAACATGGACTCGAAGCTCGACCGTGCGATGGCAGCTTTGCGTTGTCCGAAGGGCGACCTTCCGGTCACCCATCTTTCTGGTGGCGAGCGTCGCCGCGTAGCTCTCTGCCGTCTGTTGCTGCAGAAGCCGGACGTGCTGTTGCTCGACGAGCCTACCAACCACCTGGACGCTGAGAGCATCGACTGGCTGGAGCAGCACCTGCAGCAGTATGAGGGAACGGTTATCGCCGTTACTCACGACCGCTACTTCCTCGACGATGTGAGCGAATGGATTCTTGAGCTCGACCGCGGCGAGGGTATACCTTGGCACGGCAACTACTCTTCTTGGCTGGAGCAGAAGACTACGCGAATGATGCAGGAGGAGAAGCAGGCTTCGAAGCGCCGCAAGGCGTTGGAGCGCGAGCTTGAATGGGCGCACATGGCTCCGAAGGCTCGTCAGGCTAAGGGTAAGGCTCGTCTGAACGCTTACGAGCAGATGCTCGGCGAGGAGCAGAAGGAGCGTGAGGAGAAACTGGAGATCTTCATCCCGAATGGTCCGCGTCTCGGCAACAAGGTGATCGAGGCTCAGCACGTGAAGAAGGCTTTCGGTGACAAGGTGCTCTTCAAAGACCTCAACTTCATGCTTCCGCCTAACGGCATCGTGGGCGTTATCGGTCCGAACGGTGCGGGCAAGACTACTCTCTTTCGCATGATTATGGGCTTGGAGCACGCCGACGGCGGTACGTTCGAGGTTGGCGAGACTGTGAAGTTGGCTTACGTAGACCAGCAGCATAAGGACATCGACCCGAAGAAGTCGGTTTACGAGACTATCTCTCAGGGCAACGAGACAATACGCATGGGCGGCAGAGACGTGAACGCACGTGCTTACATCTCGCGCTTCAACTTTGCGGGCACAGACCAGAGCAAACTCTGCGAGACACTTTCTGGCGGCGAGCGCAACCGCTTGCAGCTTGCTTTGGCTCTGAAGCAGGAAGGAAACGTGCTGTTGCTCGACGAGCCTACCAACGATATCGACGTGAACACGTTGCGCGCTTTGGAGGAAGGTCTTGAAAGCTTCGCCGGATGCGCCGTAGTGATCAGCCACGACCGCTGGTTCCTCGACCGTATCTGTACGCACATCCTTGCTTTCGAGGGCGACGGCGAAGTGTTCTTCTTCGAGGGCAGCTACTCTGACTACGAGATTAACAAGGCACGCCGACTCGGAAACGAAGAAATAAAGAAGGGTCGCTATAGAAAACTGATGGAAGACTAAACATAACACACGCCACAATGTTTCTGAAAGGATTCTTCTATATGCCGAGGTCGGACAGACGTACCTTCACGTTTCTCTGCACTCTTATTTTGGTCGTAGCGATACTTTTGGGCGCTTTGTCTAATACAGACGACACAAGCAACAAGATTGAGAGCCCGGAGAAAGCTGCCAAAACAAGAGCTGAGAGATACGAAAGTAAGGACGCGAAAGACGAGGCAATGGACGAAAACAAAATAGGGTCGAAGTTGTTCTACTTCGACCCTAACACCGCTGACAGCACGCAGCTGCTGCAATTGGGGCTGCGTCCTTGGCAGGTTCGCAATATATATAAGTACAGAGCGCGTGGTGGCGTGTACCAATGTAAAGAAGATTTTGCATACGTCTATGGACTAACCGTAAAAGACTATAGACGCCTGGAGCCGTATATCCGTATCGGCGCCGACTATCTGCCGGCAAGTTCGCTGGCGGAGGTGAAGAACCGCAAAAGTGGATACGAACGCAACAAAAGGTTTGAGAACAAGAGCGACGACGAGAACGCCACGAATGGCGAACAGAAAACATACACACCGAAGATACGCGTTGGAGAGCACATCGAAGTGAACAACGCAGACACTACCGAACTGATGAAAATACCGGGCATCGGCAGCTACTACTCGCGACAGATTATAAGATACCGCGACCAATTGGGCGGATTTGTAAACAAAGAGCAGTTGCTGGAAATAGAAGACATGCCGGAGGATGCTATAAAATACATAGCTATCGACGAGAGAAGCATCCGAAAGCTACGTATAAACCAATTGACTTTATCGCAGTTGAAGCGCCATCCATACATTAATTATTATATGGCTCGCGCAATAACCGACTACAGGCGTTTGCACGGAAAGATACGCTCAATGTCAGAGCTGAAACTCATGAAAGAATTCTCAAGCTATGACATTGAACGAATAAGTCCGTACATAGAGTATTAAAGCGTTGGTTTGTGGACATTAAGATAGCACAACGCCGCACCTATCGCGGTACAGAACTCTGAATATCTCGGGATGCGGAACTTCACGCCATAGAGACGTTCAGTAGCAGGGAACACATGGCGCACCTGCGGAAGAAGCGTCAGGTTGCCAATCATCACAAATTCCTTAATTCCGCTACCGAGCGACGAAAGAATCGTTGCGCTACAAATAGACTGCAACACCATCCAGATTAGTCCGAGCGCTATGTCTTCACGAGAAGCGTTCGTCTTCGCGTTGCCGAACAAAGAAGCGATGGCGTCCATAGGAAGTCCTTGCAACGGGTTGGCGCAGATGTCCTTAATAAGCACATTGATATGCGAGAGGTCGCCTTCTTCGGCAAGCGCTGCCACCTGCTTTATGTCGTCGGTCTTCAGGAGCAGACGCGACAAGCCCTGCAATGTGCCGCCGCCGATACCGATACCACCAATATGCTTGATGTCGTCGCCGTCGCATTTAACGATTGACGTGCCCGTTCCGAGACTAACGACAAGCATACGATCAAGATTGGTCTCGTAACGAGCGCCCAAACCGTCTGCCAGAAACTCCTCCGCCTTGTCTGTAGGCAAGCCATAAACCGGCTCGTTGATATAAGCGCTGCCTACACCCGTAAGCATAACCTTCTCTACATCGCCCAACTGGATATGATTATCGTGCAGATACTTTCCGAAAGCGCCATAAAGCGAAGTTACGGGGTCGGTAGCTCGTATTCTGATTGGTGATACGACATTGCCTTGTTCGTTGATACCTACGATTTTTGTAGTGCTAATGCCAACATCTATGCCTATTACTATTTTCATATTCTGTATTTAGGTTTTCTACATTATTATTCTAACATACTGAGGAATGTGTCTTCGTCTACGATTTGCACGCCCAGTTTCTCGGCTTTCTGCAGCTTTGACGGTCCCATATTCTCACCGGCAAGGATGAAGGACGTCTTGCCACTGATAGAACCAACGTTCTTGCCGCCGTTCTGCTCTATCATAGCCTTATACTCGTCGCGACTATGCTTAGAGAAAACACCACTGATGACGATGCTCTTTCCCTCAAGTTTGTTCGTAGTGTTAGCTATCTGCTCGGAAGAAAGCTGCATCTGCAAACCGTACTCACGCAAACGGTTCACTATCTCAAGGTTCGCCGCATTGTGGAAGTAGGTAATGATACTCTTTGCTATCACCTCGCCTACTCCATCTACATCCATCAGCTGCTGCAACGAAGCGTTCTGCAGCGCATCCATCGACTTGAAATGGCGCGCCAACAGTCGGGCTGAAGTTTCGCCGACAAAGCGTATGCCGAGAGCAAAGACAACACGCTCGAACGGCACTTGCTTTGAAGCCTCAATGCTTGCCACAATCTTGCGAGCCGAACGCTCACGGTTGCCGCTGCCATTGATGTCCTGCACCTGGATGCAGTACAAGTCGGCAATATTGTGTATGAGTCCGCGACGATAGTAATCGTCAACGGTCTCAGGTCCTAACGAGTCGATGTTCATCGCCTTGCGAGCTATGAAATGCTCTATGCGACCCTTTATCTGCGGTGGGCAACCCGTATCGTTAGGACAATAATGCGCAGCTTCGCCCTCGTAACGCACAAGCGGAGTGCCGCACTCAGGGCAGCAGTCAATAAACTTCACGGGCTGTGCCTCAGCCGAACGCTTCGATACATCAACGCCAACAATCTTAGGGATAATCTCTCCACCCTTCTCAACGTAGACGTAATCGCCGATATGCAAGTCGAGGTTCTTGATAAAGTCCTCATTGTTAAGCGTAGCACGTTTCACCATTGTACCGGCAAGTCGCACGGCATCCATGTTAGCCACCGGCGTTACGGCACCTGTTCGACCTACCTGGAACGACACACTCTCAAGACGTGTCGTAGCCTGCTCAGCCTTGAACTTATAAGCGATAGCCCAACGAGGCGACTTGGCTGTATAACCCAAGTGTTGCTGCTGACGGAGCGAATTTACCTTAAGCACGATTCCGTCGGTAGCCACCGGCAAGTTCTTGCGCTCAACGTCCCAATAGTTTATGAAGTCGTATATCTCCTGAAGCGTCTTCACCTTGCGCATGCCTTGCGATATCTTGAATCCCCACTTCGCAGCCTCAGCCAAATTCTCGAAATGACCGTCAGACGGCAAAGTCTCACCAAGCAGATAATAGAGATAGCAGTCAAGATGTCGATCGGCAACGAGGCGTGGGTCCTGACTTTTCAAAGTGCCGCTTGCCGCGTTGCGCGGATTGGCGAACAATGGTTCTTCAGCAGCTTCGCGCTGAGCATTCAGATCATCGAACACCTTCCAAGGCATAAGAATCTCGCCGCGTATCTCAAACTTATCGGGATAACCCACATTCTCGTTGAGCACAAGCGGTATGCAACGGATAGTCTTCACATTGGCAGTAACATCGTCGCCTACCACTCCGTCGCCGCGCGTAACGCCACGAACAAGGCGACCATTCTCGTAGGTAAGAGATATAGACAAGCCGTCGTACTTCATCTCGCAGCACACTTCAAAATCTTCGCCTTCGAGTCCACGCTTCACCGACTCGTACCAGTCTTGCACATCCTGCTCGTTGTAGGTATTAGCCAACGAGAGCATCGGATACTTGTGCTCTACCTGGGTGAAGCCCTGTGTCAAATCGCTGCCCACACGTTGCGTAGGCGAATTGGGGTCGTACAGTTCGGGATGTTTCTCCTCAAGCGACTGTAACTCATGCATCAATTCGTCAAACTCACGGTCGGTGACCGTAGGCATGTTCTGCACATAATAGTTGTGATTATATTCATGCAGCAACTTACGAAGCTGTTTTATACGTTCTATTTCATTCATAACGAATAGCTTTTCCTTGATATTACATATAATATTATGGGCACGCCGAGGAATGGTGTCACGGCATTAAGCGGCAACACACATCCATTACTGGGCAATACACATATAAAATTGCAGATTAAGGCGACGATAGCGCCAAGAAGAATTGTTGTTGGCATGATTAATCGGAAGTCGTCCGTACGCAACAACAGACGAGACAGATGCGGAACAGCCAAACCGATAAAGGCAATCGGTCCGCAAAAGGCTGTAGACAAAGCTGCCATTACACCGGTAAGCAACAAGATAATCGTGCGCAAACGCTTTATGTTTACGCCCAAGTTCTCTGCATACCGACTACCAATCATCATTATGTTCAAAGGTTTCACAAGTAGAGACGACGCTGCTATACATACTATAGACAAAATTGCATAGAAAGGCAACATCGCTTCTGAAACTCCAGAGAAATTGCCCATTCCCCATTGCACATACGCTCGGACGCTGTCAGCAGATGCAAAGAAGTTCAGAAGCATCACGACCGACGAGGTTATGTAACCAAGCATAACACCAGCAATGAGCAATAAAGCGTTGTTACGGATGAGACTTGAAAGGAAAAGCATGACAAAAGTAACAGCCAACGCACCTAACAAGGCGGCAGCAAAGACTGCAGCAAAACCTGCTACAGACAAAGTTCCGATGTACAAGCCTCCGCCGAACATCAGCATGACACACGCTACGCCCAGACCAGCGCCGCTGCTTATACCGAGAATGGAAGAATCTGCAAGCGGATTGCGAAATATAACCTGCAACATGAGTCCGCAAACAGACAGCACACTGCCCGTGAGAAGGGCTGTAAGGGCCTGCGGCAAGCGATAGCCCATAACGATATACTGCCACGAAACGTTAGACGCTTCATTTCCACTTAATATTCCAAGAACTTCGGATACTGGAATCCGTACAGCCCCATAAAAGATATTAAGAAGAAATAGCGCTAACACAACAACGCAAAGCGTAGGAAATATGATAACCTTGTGTGTCAAACCACATTTATTATATATAGCGAAATGCTATATAGTTATATTTTGAGAGTTTTCAGAATCTCTGTCATCTTCTGAAGCGTCGTGATACGAGTGGGGACAAGCGGCAGACGCAATACGTTCTCGATGAAACCCATCTCGTGCAGCAATGCCTTCACGCCAGCCGGGTTTCCATCAATGAAGAGCAGAGAATACAACTCTGTAAAACGATGGTGTATGGTGCGTGCGGCTTCGTACTCGCCGTTAAATTCGAGACGAATCATGCGCGAAACCTCCTTCGGCAAAGCATTGCCGATAACAGAGATGCTACCTGCTGCCCCGCTCGCCACCATAGAGAACGTGAGAGCATCGTCACCACTAATCACGTCGAAACGAGCCGGCTTGTTTTTTATAATCTCGTCAACCTGCTCCAAGCTGCCGCTGGCTTCCTTGATTGCTATGATATTCTCGCAGTCGTTAGCCAAGCGAACTGTAGTCTCTGCCTTAAGGTTCACACCGGTACGTCCGGGTACATTATAAAGAACAACCGACAGCGGACTTGCCTCTGCTATTGCCTTGAAATGCTGGTAAAGACCTTCCTGTGAGGGCTTGTTATAATACGGACAAACACTCAACACACCATCTATGCCACGCCAGTCGCTATTTTTCAGTTCTTCAACAATAGCCTTAGTATTGTTGCCACCACATCCCATAAGGAGCGGCAAACGTCCACGATTGACTTCGATTACAAGCTGTTTCACCTTTTCCTTCTCCTCAGCCGACAAGCAAGGAGCCTCGCTTGTCGTGGCAAGTATACAGAGGAAATCAGCGCCATTATCAATCTGATATTCCACCAAACGGGTTAATGATTTATAATCAACATTACCATCTGAAGTGAATGGCGTTATAAGTGCCACACCAAGTCCTTTAAATATATTTCGTGCCATAGATGTTTTCTTTATATTACGATTTGCCTACAAAGTTAACATTTTATATTGGATTGCCGAATAATGTAATTACTAAAAAACGTAAATTAAATTAGTGCGAGCCTATATACAAGAAAATCATTCCGAGTATAACGAACAGCATATCAATCAACTTACTTGTCAGGTTCTTCTCTTTGAACAACATCGCACCACAGAAGAAACTTACTACAACACTACCGCGACGCACCATTGACACAATTGAAATCATTGCACCAGGTAAACTCAACGCATAGAAATATACGAAGTCGGCAATACTCAAGAAAATACTAATAAACACAATACTCCAACGCCAATGAAACGGCGTTGTCTTCTTACGTGTAGGATACCAAATAGCGAATATTGCACAACTCATGAGGCAAAGCTGATAAATATTATACCAACTCTGCACTACCATTCTGCTCAGTCCCACTCCCCCATTCTCAGGCGGAGCCATAAGATACTTGTCGTACAATCCGCTGACAGCGCCAAGCACAGCGGCCACAACAAGAAAGAATATCCAGCGATTATGAGTGAAGTTGACACCCTCTTTCTTACCACTTCTACTCAAAAGGAAGAATGAAACGATAGCCAAAAGCACACCAATCCACTGCCATACGTTCAAGCGCTCGCCAAACACAAGCATCGCACCGACAAGCACCATAACCGGACGCGTAGCATTGATAGGTCCGACAATGGTTATAGGCAGATGTTTCATAGCGAAATAGCCGAATACCCACGAAGACAACACAATACATGCCTTCAGAATGATATACTTATGTTCAGCCCATGTGCTCTGTTCTACATAGAAAACCGTTCCGTCAAGCACATTTGTAGTGGACGAAAGAACTATGAACGGAATAAAGATAAGGGTACAGATTACGGTATTAAAAAACAAGACAGGAAGAACGGCATTGTTGAGCAACGCCTTCTTCTTGCTTACATCATACAAGCCCAGCAACGCTGCTGAGCAGAATGCTAATATCAGCCACATAAAAGAAAAAAATGTAGGGGTGAGATATTATTACTTAAAATATTAATACTTTACGTCTTCTAAAAACAGCGCATTACCCGGCATACTCTCGCCTGCCGAGGAGCGATTTCCGCTGGCAACGACCTCACGGAACTGCTCAAGTGTGAGTCGGTGACGTCCAACTTCTATCAACGTGCCCACAACTGCACGCACCATGTTGCGCAGGAAGCGATTGGCAGAAATACGGAAATGCCAAGCATTCTCGCCATCGCGCACCCAAACGGCTTCGGACACATCACAAAGAGTGGTTTTCACGTCGCTGTGAGCCTTGCAGAACGAACCGAAATCCTTAATAGTAAGCAAATAGCTTGCTGCCTCGTTCATCAAGTTGAAGTCGAGGTCGTAATGCATCTCGCAAGAATACTTCCTAAGAAAAGGGTTCTTCGAGGTGTGTATATAATAATGGTATGTTCGGAGTGTGGCGCTGAATCGTGCATGCATATCATCAGCAACTGGATATACGGAATAAACAGCTATATCGCGCGGCAACAAGCGGTTTAGCTTATAAGCCAATTGCTCACAATCTATGTTCCGATCTATTTCAAAGTGTGCCGTCATCCTACGTGCATGCACACCAGTGTCAGTACGTCCTGCACCGACAACACCTATTTCCATACGCAGAATCATAGACAAGGCCTTCTGCAACTCCTCTTGTACAGAGTTGCCATTAGGCTGTATCTGCCAACCATGATAATCGGTTCCGTCGTATGCGAACTCTACAAAATATCTACCCATCAGTTCTTAATGCTGCTATCTTCCTTTATTTTTTTTGAGCTTTCGCTTTTTTAAAGAACTGTCTGTGAAACTTACTCTCAGCTTTCAAGACCCTGAAAATCTTAGTCGCTGGCAGTATAGTCATGAAACGCTCATGATATGTCTGCTGAAGAACCTTCAGTTCAATATCATTCTTGTCACGTTTGCGAATAGCCTCAGCACATGCTTTCTCATCTGTCGGATCTACATGGCGCAAACGACGTTCTTCGCCGAAATAAGCCAACTGCTTCTTACGCATTTCACGATAAACGGGGAAAAACGCAGAAGCCTCACTTGGAGTAAGACCTACTTCAGAAGCAATGAACTGCTCTAAATCCGCTTCAAACTTTGCCGGATTAAAGTTATGTTTTTTCTGCGCTGCAGCAGATGCGCTGCACAACACAAAAGCTACGACAAGCGCCAAAGTTCTAAGTACATATTTATCAAAAAGTGCTACCATTGATGTAATATTTTAAAATCGTTTATTATATGATTCTAATTATTAGCCAAAAGTGAATATATATCATCGTTGTCGAGCATTGTATAGTCGGCATATTCGTCTTCAGACAAGTTGTCGACATTCGATGCCTTTACATTTACAGCCACATGTTTGTTCTCTGTGGTTTCAGAACCGAAACCGATGTATGTAGCAACGCCGGCAACAACGCCAACTATACATGCCGCAGCCACGTAGCCACGCCAACGTTTCCAAAGAGAAATATCTTTGGGCTTTACTTCGACGCGTTGCATAAGCTCTGTGCGCAGACTATCGAAATAACCTTCGGGCACCGTGAAAGGGTTCTGCTTTCCGCAACGATTCAATATATACTGTTCTTCATTATTCATAGCGTCTCCTTTTTTGATATTATGACGCATCGCGGACCATTTGGTTTAAAACCAGTAAAGGAAAATTTTAATTTTAACAATATGAGGCTGTAGTTTCTACATCATAGAAACCACAGCCTCTCAATTTATAGTTACGATTTAACGCTCAGAATTACATACCGAGGTTGATTGTACGCGAGAGTACATCGAGCTGCTGCTCACGTGTAAGCTTCACGAAGTTCACAGCGTATCCGCTGACACGGATTGTAAGCTGCGGATACTTCTCAGGATGATCCATCGCATCGAGCAGAAGATCGCGGTCGAACACGTTCACATTGATGTGCTGTCCGCCAGTCGGTGTGAAATAGCCGTCGAGCAAGTGTGTGAGGTTGTCTGCCTGCATATCCTTTGTCTTGCCGAGAGCCGACGGAGCGATAGCGAATGTGTAAGAGATACCATCGCGAGAGTGCTGGAACGGCAACTTAGCAACAGATGCAAGAGCTGCAACAGCGCCCTTCACGTCGCGTGCGTTCATCGGGTTGGCACCCGGAGCGAACGGAACTCCCTTCTGACGACCGTCAGGTGTAGCACCAGTGTTACGGCCATACACAACGTTAGAAGTGATGGTCAGCAAGCTCTGTGTCGGAACAGCGTCGCGGTATGTGCGATGCTGGCGCAGATACTCCATGAATGTCTCTGTGAGCGATACTGCAATCTCGTCTGTCTCATCACAGTTGTTGCCGAACGGCATGTATTCGCCCTCTTCAATCTTATAGTCGACAGCAAGACCGCTCTCGTCGCGGATGATGCGGATGCGACAGTTCTTCATTGCAGCGATAGAGTCGGCAACGATAGACAGACCAGCGATACCGGTGGCACGTGTGCGCTCTACATCTCCGTCATGCAGCGACATCTCAAACGCCTCATAGTCGTACTTGTCGTGCATGTAGTGGATAATCTTCAGAGCGTTGACATAAGTCTTAGCCAACCAACGCATCATCTGCTCGAACTTAGGCATGAATTCCTCGTATGTGAGGTAATCACCAGTGATAGGAGCGAAACGCGGAGCAATCTGCTCGCCAGACATCTCGTCACGACCACCATTGATAGCATAGAGCATACACTTAGCGAGGTTAGCACGAGCACCGAAGAACTGCATCTGCTTACCAATCTTCATCGGCGATACGCAGCATGCGATACCGTAGTCGTCGCCGAGATCAGCACGCATAAGGTCGTCGTTCTCATACTGGATAGCGCTTGTGTCGATACTTACCTTAGCACAATACTTCTTCCATGCCTCTGGCAGGCGCTCGCTCCAAAGCACAGTAAGGTTAGGTTCTGGCGACGGACCCATATTGTAGAGAGTGTGGAGGAAACGATAGTCGGTCTTTGTAACCATCGAACGACCGTCGATGCCCATACCACCGATAGAAGCTGTAGCCCAAATCGGGTCGCCAGAGAAGAGGTCGTTATATTCAGGAGTACGAAGGAAGCGTACGATACGCAGCTTCATGATCATCTGGTCGATGAGTTCCTGAGCCTCCTGCTCTGTGAGTGTACCGTTCTTGAGGTCGCGCTGGATGTAGATATCCAGGAATGCGCAGACACGACCGAGCGACATGGCAGCACCGTCCTGATCCTTAACAGCACCGAGGTAGCCGAAGTAAGTCCACTGAACAGCCTCGCGAGCGTTTGTTGCCGGCTTTGTTACGTCGAAACCATAAGCAGCACACATGCGCTCAAACTGCTTCAAAGCCTGAATCTGCTCTGAAACCTCCTCGCGGTGGCGAACGATTTCTTCAGTAAACTCCTGGATGTCGATACGCTTGAAGTAGCGCTTCTTCTCCTCAATAAGGTTTGCTGTACCGTAGAGAGCTACACGACGGTAGTCGCCTATGATACGACCACGACCGTATGCGTCGGGCAAACCAGTGATGATATGAGCATGGCGTGCAGCCTTGATATCATCGTTATATGCAGAGAACACGCCCTCGTTGTGTGTCTTGCAATATTTTGTAAAGATAGTCTTTGTTGCAGGATCAAGATCGTAGCCGTATGACTTCAGAGCCTTCTCCACCATACGAATACCGCCCTTAGGGAAGATGCCACGCTTCAGAGGCACGTCGGTCTGCAAACCAACAATCACCTCGCTATCCTTGTCGATATAGCCAGCACCGTAAGTATCGATGCTCTGAGGCAGCTTTGTCTCTGCATCATAAACACCCTTCTCGCGCTCCACCTCGAACATCTTTGAAAGTACCTCCCAAAGATGGTTAGTACGCTCTGTAGGGCCAACAAGGAACGACTCGTCGCCGTCATAAGCCTCGTAGTTAGACTGAATAAAATCACGCACGTCAATTTCGCGCTTCCAATTAGAACCTTTGAAATCGTTTTGCAAATTTTGAAGAATCATAAAATTTGTATTAAATGAATATTAGTGTGTAATCGATTGCAAAGGTACTAATTTTTCTATACATACACAATATTATTCTGTTTTTCCTACTTCAAAACTGTCAATCGAGCGAATTTCATGAGCAGAGTCTTGGTTCCTGCATTCTGAAACTCGATGGTAGCCTTCTCGTTCTCGCCCACTCCTTCTACAGCAACAACAGTTCCAAGTCCAAAGCGCTGATGCTCAACACGGGCACCGGCATGTATGGTCTGTCGTTGTGAAGAAGCTGAGGCTTGCATACGCTGAGCTGATGCCGAAGTCTGAAAGCGCTGAGACACTGGCTGCACACGACGGAAACCAGAAGGCATTGTGCTTTGAAATGGATTGCGCTGCGGCGTTTCACGATATGGCTGAGATTGCGGACGCGACTGAAACGGCTGAGATTGCGGACGTGACTGGAATGGTTGCGGCTGACTGCTCTGCGATTTAAACCCTGCGGCATTGCCTTCGACAGCCAAATACTGCTTGTCAATTTCCTTCAAAAAGCGACTCGGCTCGTTGAACATCATACTGCCATACTGATAGCGACTCTTAGCACACGACAAGAAGCAACGTTGCTCGGCACGCGTTATAGCGACATAAAGCAAACGGCGTTCCTCCTCCAACTCACGAACCGACGAACACGAACGCGGACTCGGGAAGATATTCTCCTCCAAGCCTACAACGAAAACAGAATTGAACTCCAAACCTTTAGACGCATGTATTGTCATAAGCGACACACGCTCGTTTGAAGACGCATCATTATCGTTATCATTCTCTTCATCGTTGTCTGTAAGAAGAGCAACCTCTTGTAGGAAATTGGCGATATACACCTCGTCTTCATAACCTTCCTCGCGCTTTGTATCGACAAAGTCGTGCAGACCCGACATAAACTCCTCAATGTTTTCCTGACGTTCTGCACCTTCTACCGACTTGTCGGCAGCCAATTCGAACTTCAAGCCCGACTTCTCCAGAATCTCCTTACCCAAGCCGTATGCGTCGACTGTGCGATTGTCGCGTATAAACTCGTCAATGAGATAATAGAAACCAAGAACTTTTTTCTCGGTTCCGGCAGAAACGCCTGCATTATACATACTCGGATTGCCTGCAACGTCCCACAAACTGACATTGCATGCACGCGACGCAGCTATAAGCTTCGAAATGGTAGTATCACCGATACCTCGTTTCGGATAGTTGATGACGCGCTTCAACGCTTCCTCGTCGTTCGGGTTTGCCACCAAACGGAAGTAAGCGATAACGTCCTTAATCTCCTTATGCTGATAGAAACTCATACCGCCATAGATGCGATATGGGGTATCCTGACGACGAAGCTCCTCCTCAAACAATCGACTCTGCGCATTGGTACGATAAAGCACAGCTATATCACGATAGGCGACACCATAACGATTGTGCAAACGACGTATTTCATTACACACGACACTCGCTTCTTCCTTATCCGAATAAGCTATGTTCAGATGCACCTTCTCGCCATCACCATTTTCGCTGAACACTTCCTTGCGTATCTGGCGTTGGTTATTGACAATAACGCTGTTAGCAGCTTTCACTATAGTTTGCGTAGAACGATAGTTCTGCTCTAATTTGAAGAGACGTGCACCTTCGTATATGCTCTGAAACTTGAGTATATTGTCGATGTTAGCACCACGGAAAGCATAGATACTCTGCGCATCGTCGCCTACAACGCAGATGTTACGCTGCTCTTTCGTTAGGAGTGTCAGAATAGCCTGCTGGGCATAGTTGGTATCCTGATACTCGTCGACAAGAACATAGCAGAATCGCTCGGCATACTTTTTAGCAATTTGCGGATTCTCGGCAAAGAGTTTATAGGTAAAGAGAAGCATGTCGTCGAAGTCGACTGCATTGGCAGCCTTGCAACGTGCTGCATACATAGCGTATATCTGTCCTAACTTCGGCATACTCGAAACCTTGTCGCGCTCCATAAGATGCGGATCCGACATATACACCTCAGGCGTTACAAGACTATTCTTTGCAGCACCAATACGACCTAATATAGCAGAAGCCTTGTACTGCTTGTCGTCAAGCTGCATCTCCTTAATTATTGAGTTCACCACCCCACGCGAGTCGCCATCGTCGTATATAGAGAAGTTGCGCTGCAGACCGACAGCCTCTGCCTCCGCACGCAGTATGCGCAGAAATACGGAGTGGAACGTACCCATATTAAGATAGCGTGCGCGGTCCTCACCAACGAGTTCGGCTACACGACTCTTCATCTCGCGTGCTGCCTTGTTCGTAAACGTAAGTGCAAGGATAGACCAAGGAGCAAGTCCCTTCTGCAAGAGATATGCTATCTTATAGGTCAACACACGAGTCTTGCCAGAGCCGGCGCCTGCTATGATAAGCTCCGGTCCGTCGGTATATTCCACAGCTGCAAGCTGGTTGGGGTTCAATGATTTAAGAAGAGTATCCACTATATTGCTTCGTATATAAGTTTCAATTATTATTTATGCCTGTTACGCTTGTACACTCCGCCCGACGCTGTCGACGGATCGTAGTCTTCGCCTTCTTTCGGGAAGAGCGGCATGAACTTCATCTCGTACTCTATCTTTCCGCGGCGGGCACGCATATAAGCAGAAGGATTGCTGCTGTCGAACTTGCGCGGATTAGGCAGAGTGGCGGCTATGAGAGCACACTCGGCACGGGTGAGCTCCTCTGCAGTCTTGCCGAAGTGGTACTTGGCAACTGCCTCAGCGCCATAGATGCCGTCGCCCATCTCTATCGAGTTAAGGTAGACCTCCATGATGCGATGCTTGCTCCACAACGTTTCAATCAAAGCCGTGAAGTAGACCTCGAAACCTTTGCGCACCCAGCTTCTGCCCGGCCACAGAAAAACATTCTTGGCAGTCTGCTGCGATATGGTGCTTGCTCCGTACTTGCGCTTCGAGCTTCGCTTGTTCTGATGCACAGCCTTCTGTATAGCCCCGAAGTCGAAACCGTGATGAAGCAGAAAGCGCTGGTCTTCACTCGCCATCACAGCCACCGGCAGCGAGCGCGATATATCGTCGAGCGGTTTCCACGAATGTCTCATCTTCATCGACTCGCCGTCTGCCACCTGCTGGAAGCAGCGGATAACCATAAGCGGCGTAACATATACCGGAATGAACCTATATGCCACAACCACAAGAATTGTAGAACTGAAAAACAAGGCCAAAGCCCACTTTATCAACTTAGAAACGATACCTAATTTCATACATTTGTTAAAACAAAAAAATAAGGCAGAGAAGGAATGCCAAGAAGAAGTTTCGAAGCATTTCTCCTTGACATCCCCACCACCTTAAATCTTATATGCGGTAAGTTTTATATACTTGCTTTACTTGAGTGTGCCTGCATTTGCAGCGTCAATCATAGCCTGGCTTGCATAGAGATAAACCTCTACACGGCGGTTCTCTTTGCGGCCCTGAACAGTTGCGTTATCTGCCACAGGCTCAGAGCTACCCTTACCAACCACTTTCTGAAGCTGAGAAGCCGAAACGCCGCAGCTCTTCAAGTAAGCCTCAACGCTCTGCGCACGTTTGTTGCTGAGCGGAATATTGATGCCGTCGTTGCCGGTTGAGTCGGTATGACCATAGATGTCAACGTACAACAAGTTGTTCTCCTTCAATGTCTTTGAGAAGTTTGCAAGAGCAGTTTTTGAAGCAGCGCTGAGGTCTGCCTTGTTTGTTGCGAAGAGGATGCCAGAGTCGAATGTCACCTTAACAGCCTCAAGACCGTTAGCGTCTGTCACCTTCTCTACCTTTGCGTTCTCCACCTGCTTTGCCTGTTCAGCCACCTTATCCATGTGATGACCGATGATAGCACCTGCGCCAGCGCCTACAGCGCCACCGATAGCAGCACCTACGGCTGTGTTTCCTGCGAGTTTACCAATGATGCCGCCAACAAGCGCACCACCACCAGCACCAATTAGCGATCCTGTACCCTGCTTAGTGCCACAACTTACAACGGCAAGAACGCCCATTGCCATTGTTATCCCTGTAATTTTGTTCATTTCTTTGCGTAATTTTGATGTTAAAAAAGAGTTTTTATGCGTTTTACCACGCATTTATAACTGCAAAGATACTGGTTTTTTTGATATAGTGGCTATATTACAACAATTTTTTGTATTTTTGCAGTGCAAATTTAATGTAACCAACATTATTAAAATACTTAAGAACATAAAATTAATCATTAAAAAATAATGGCAAAAGAATTAAAACAACTTACAAAGCGCTCAGAGAACTACAGCCAGTGGTTTAACGACCTCGTTACAAAGGCAGACCTCGCTGAGCAGTCAGCCGTACGCGGATGTATGGTTATCAAGCCTTACGGATATGCTATCTGGGAGAAGATGCAGCACCAGCTTGACGTGATGTTCAAGGAGACCGGCGCACAGAACGCTTACTTCCCTCTGCTTATCCCGAAGTCGTTCTTCAGCCGCGAAGCTGAGCACGTAGAGGGATTCGCTAAGGAGTGTGCTGTGGTGACCCACTATCGTCTTCGTACCAACGAGGACAAGACCGGCATCGAGGTAGACCCGGCTGCCAAGCTCGAGGAAGAACTCATCATCCGTCCTACCTCGGAGACCATCATCTGGAACACATACAAGAACTGGATTCAGTCGTACCGCGACCTTCCTTTGATGTGCAACCAGTGGTGTAACGTAATGCGCTGGGAGATGCGTACACGTCCGTTCCTCCGCACATCAGAGTTCCTCTGGCAGGAGGGCCACACAGCTCACGCTACAAAGGAGGAGGCTGAAGAGGAAGCAAAGAAGATGCTGCACGTTTACGCCGACTTCGCAGAGAAGTGGATGGCTGTACCGGTCGTTCAGGGCGTAAAGAGCGAGACAGAGCGTTTCGCAGGTGCGTTGAACACATACACAATCGAGGCAATGATGCAGGACGGCAAGGCTCTGCAGAGCGGCACATCGCACTTCCTCGGACAGAACTTCGCAAAGGCGTTCGACGTTACATTCCTCAACAAGGAGAATAAGCCCGAGTACGTATGGGCTACATCATGGGGCGTATCTACACGTCTCATCGGCGCGCTCATCATGACCCACTCTGACGACAACGGTCTCGTGCTTCCTCCGAAGCTCGCTCCTATCCAGGTTGTCATCGTGCCTATCACAAAGAACGCAGAACAGCTACAGGCTATCTCAGAGAAGCTCGCTCCGGTTATCAGCCAGTTGCGCGCAGCAGGTATCAGCGTGAAGTACGACGACGCAGACAACAAGCGTCCGGGCTTCAAGTTCGCCGACTACGAGCTGAAGGGTGTGCCGGTACGTCTCGTTATGGGCGGTCGCGACCTCGAGGAGAACACTATCGAGATCATGCGTCGCGATACTCTCGAGAAGGAGACACGCTCGTTCGACGGCATCGTTGAATACGTAGAGCAGTTGCTCGAGGACATCCAGGCTAACATCTACAAGAAGGCTCTCGACTTTCGCAACGCTCACATCTATGAGTGCGACAACTACGAGGAGTTCAAGGAGCGTATCAAGGACGGCGGCTTCTTCCTCTGCCACTGGGACGGCACAGCCGAGACCGAGGCAAAGATTAAGGAAGAGACTCAGGCCACCATCCGTTGCGTGCCGTTCATGTTCGAGCAGACTCCGGGTGTAGACATGGTTTCTGGCAAACCGGCTACACAGCGCGTAATTATCGCTCGCAGCTACTAAGCATATAGAGTTTGATAATTCAAGTTTGCCGATTACGTTGTCGGCAATCTTGAATTATCATTTTTAGTTATCTATCAGAATTGCTATTTCAAACGAAAGCCCAACATAGTATAGAAACTATTAGAACTATATATTAAAACTATTAAAACACTAAAAAATGGATTGGATAATCAACCTATTCACCAACACTGAGTCGATTGCCCATATCGCCATACTCTATGCCATTGTCATCGCAGTTGGCATCCTGCTGGGTAAGATCAAGATTGGCGGCATTTCGCTCGGCGTCACTTGGGTGCTCTTTGCTGGTATCGTAGCAGGCCACATCGGTTTCACAGCCCCCAAGGACACAGTGACCTTCGTTCAGGACTTCGGACTTATTCTGTTCGTGTTCTGCATCGGTCTGCAGGTAGGTCCCGGCTTCTTCGAGAGTTTCAAGAAGGGCGGCGTAACACTCAACTTGCTCTCTACAACAGCTATCCTACTGAACGTGGGCGTAATGTTCGCTTGCTACTACCTCTTCTTCGACACTAACGACAAGACAAACCTCCCGATGATGGTGGGCACGCTCTACGGAGCCGTTACCAACACACCGGGTCTTGGTGCAGCCAACGAGGCTCTCAACTCTGTATGGCAGAGCAGCTTCGGCGAGTTGCCGCAGATTGCATCAGGTTACGCTTGCGCTTACCCGCTCGGCGTGGTAGGCATCATCGGTGCTACTATCGCCATCCGCTTCCTCACCCGCACAAAGCTTGAGGAGGAGGAGCAGAAGCTCGAAGCCGAAGAGGCAGAGAACCCGCAGGCTAAGCCGCACCAGATGCACCTCAAGGTGAACAACGCTTATCTTTCTGGTCGCACAGTGGCAGAAATCAGCGACTTCCTCAATCGCGATGTCGTGTTCTCGCGTCTGTTCAAGAACGGCGAGTACAGCATCCCGACCAGCCGCACCATCTTCGACATGGGCGACGAGGTGCTCGTAGCTTGTGCCGAGGCTGACGCTCCTGCTATCCAGGCATTCATCGGTCCGGAGCTGGAGACAGAGTGGGAGGAGAACGAGAGCAAGCAGCCGCTTGTTTCGCGCCGCATCGTCGTTACCAACCCGTCAATGAACGGTAAGACACTCGGCAAGATGCACTTCTCGTCTGTATACGGCGTAACGGTTACACGTCTTTCGCGTCAGGGCATGGACCTCTTCGCAAGCCGCAACTACCGTTTCCAGGTGGGCGACAAGATTCTCGTAGTAGGTCCGGAGGACAACGTAAACCGCATCGCCGAGCTCATGGGCAACTCTGTGAAGCGTCTTGATGCGCCTAACATAGCCACCATCTTCATCGGTATCTTCATCGGTATCATCTTCGGTAGCATTCCGTTTGCTATCCCAGGAATGCCGGTTCCTCTGAAGCTCGGTATCGCCGGTGGTCCGCTTATCATCGCCATCCTTATCGGTCGCTTCGGCCACCGCATGAAGCTCAACACCTATACCACGACATCCGCTAACATGATGCTTCGAGAGATAGGTCTTGTGCTGTTCCTTGCGAGTGTGGGCATCAAGGCAGGCGCCAACTTCTGGAACACGGTTGTAGAAGGCGACGGTCTGCTCTACGTACTCACCGGTTTCATCATCACAATCATTCCTATCCTGATTGTCGGCACTATAGCACGCATGAAGTACAAGTTCAACTACTTTACAATCATGGGTATGCTCGCCGGTACATACACCGATCCACCAGCCCTCGCTTACGCCAACTCTGTTTGCTCGCGCGAGGCTCCTGCCATCGGCTATTCTACGGTTTATCCGTTGAGTATGTTCCTGCGCATCTTCACGGCGCAGCTCGTCGTGCTGTTCTTCTGCGGATAATGAGAGCAAGACCATAAGACTATTGGTCGGAAAACAATAGCGGGTGTGTCCTAACTCCTCAACCGGAGTTCGGACACACCCGTTTTTTATTGCCCTAAAAACTAAGAAAAGTCATCGTGCACCGAACGCGAACGGTGCGGACGGCGGACGCAATCCAATCGGACGGCGGACGGAAACCAATCGGACGGCGGACGGAAACCGATCGGACGGCGGACGCTACACACCGAAAAGAGGATGCACCGAAACATGAAACGTTCGGTACATCCTCTTCTTTATGTTACATCTTAGCCGACTGTGCGACTACATGTCATGATTACTTCTCGAAGTAGCGCTTGTACAAGCCCATGAAGCCTGCGCAGTGGCGAGCCTCGTCCTTAGCCATCTCGTGAACGGTGTCGTGAGTAGCGTCCATACCGGCAGCCTTAGCGTTCTTTGCGATGCGGAACTTGTCCTCGCAAGCGCCGCGCTCAGCAGCGATACGAGCCTCGAGGTTCGACTTTGTGTCCTTCAGAACGTCACCCAGGAGCTCAGCGAACTTGCTTGCGTGCTCTGCCTCCTCGAATGCGTAACGCTTGAAAGCCTCAGCAATCTCAGGATAGCCCTCGCGGTCGGCCTGACGGCTCATAGCGAGATACATGCCTACCTCGCCGCACTCACCGTTGAAGTGAGTCTCGAGATCCTTGATCATCTCAGGAGTAGCCTCCTCGTCGCGAGCAGCGCCGAGAGTGTGAACAGTAGCGAACGCCGGACCTTCTGTCGGATCTTTCAACTCCTTGAACTTGCTTGCCGGAGCCTTGCAAACCGGGCACTTCTCAGGAGCCTCTGTACCTTCATGAATATAACCACATACTGTGCAAATAAATTTCTTCTTCATAATTCTTCTGTTTTAAGAGTTTATAGTATTTTGTTAAAAAAGCCTTGTCTTTTGATTAGCCGGCGGCAGCCTCAAGCTGCTTCTCGCGACACTCCTTGCATACACCTTTATAATATAGCTGTACGTCGTCAATCTGATGACCTGCCAGTTCCTTACGGTTGACAACATCCGAAACTTCGTCGAAAATGTCGTAAACCTTGCGGCAGCACTTGCAGATGAAGTGAGCGTGAAGGCTGACGTCGCCATCGTAGCAAACTCGGTGCTCGTTGATTGTTATCATCTGGGCAGCGTTGTGCTCCGAGAACATTCTGAGCGTATTGTATACCGTTGTACGGCTGAGTGTCGGAATCTTGGGAAGCAATGCCTTGTAGACCTCCTCCACCGTTGGATGAGTGAAGTGTGTCATCAGGTAATGCATAATCTCAATGCGCTGAACAGAGGGCTTTATGCCATGTTCTACAAGTCGGGTTACCGCGTCGCTGTGTTTCATTATCTAATTGCTTTGTTTATTACGTTTGCAAAGATATACTATTTTATAATAATTACAAAATAATAATTGTAAAAATTACATTCTTTAATTCTTTTTTATAAAAACAGGCGGTTTTAGAGCCTAAAAATACAATAAATCGGGCTGGCAGGCGTTATTTTAGGTATGAAACTGAAATTATTTATACTTCAAATACTATGTCTGTGCGCCTACGCATCTGCAAGCGCGCAGTCGTTTACGCTTACTGGTAAGGTCATTGACGAAAACAACGACCCGGTTGAGTTTGCGTCTGTGTCGTGCGCAAAGCAGGGCAAGATGACTATGACTGCGCTCAACGGCACCTATAGTCTGCAGTTGCAGTCGGCTGATTCGGTAGAAATAAGATTCTCGATGATAGGCTACAAGACAAAGGTGCGCGTGCTGCGCCGTCCGCGTGGCAAGCAGACCATGCAGGTAGTGCTGCACAGCAGCGACAACGCCTTGTCGGAGGTAACCATCACGGGCAAGCGCATCGAAACCGGACAGACGCAGGAGCTGAGCAAGGAACATATCAAGAACATGCCTTCTACAACGGGCAACGCTGTGGAGGAAATGATACAGAGTCAGGCGGGCGTATCGACGCACAGCGAACTTTCGTCGCAATACAATGTGCGCGGCGGTTCGTTCGACGAGAATAGTGTATATATAAATAATGTGGAAATATTCCGCCCGTTCCTCGTAAGAAGCGGACAGCAGGAGGGCATCTCAGTAATCAACCCCGACATGGTTGAGAAGATCGGATTCTCTACGGGCGGTTACGAGGCGCGCTACGGCGACAAGATGTCGTCTGCGCTCAACATCGAATACCGCCGTCCGAAGCGCTTCGAAGCGTCTGCTACAGCAAGCATGCTCGGAGCAAGCGCTTTCGTGGGCATGAGCAACAAGAAGTTCTCGTGGAGCAACGGCTTGCGCTACAAGACGACGAAGTATCTGCTGGGTTCGATGGACACTAAGGGCGAGTATCAGCCTACGTTCATCGACTACCAGACTTATCTTACGTATTCGCCCAACAAGCGTTGGGACATCAAGTTCCTTGGCAACATATCGGACAACCACTACAACTTCACGCCCGAAGACCGCGAGACCAACTTTGGTACGATGGAGAACGTAAAGGCGTTTAAGGTCTACTTCGACGGACATGAGAAAGACGTGTTCCGCACATTCTTCGGTTCGTTGGGCGTAACACGCAAGTTCGGCGAGAACACGAGTCTTTCGCTCATCGCCTCAGCATTCAACACGCGCGAGCAGGAGAAGTACGACATACAAGGTCAGTACTGGCTCACACAGACCGAGACGAGCGAGAACCTGGGCGTAGGCACCTACTTCCAGCACACGCGCAACTATCTTAAGGCGCACGTAGAAAGTGCAAAGTTGCTGTTCAAGACAAAGCAGAAGAAGCACGACATTGAGGCGGCTTTCACATACAAATGGGAGCATATCAACGAGAACTCGGTGGAGTACGAGATGCGCGACTCGAGCAAGTACAGCATTCCGCATACCGGCAAAGACCTCTATATGATATATAGTATGCGTGCGAAGAACACGCTCACCGCAAACCGCATCGAGGCTTATGCGCAGGACACTTATCGCTTCACGGGTTCGGCAGGCAAGACGCTCTACACATTGAACTACGGTGTGCGTCTCGCCTACTGGAGTTTCACGAAGGAGACAATCCTCAGTCCGCGTCTGTCGCTGGGCATCATCCCTGCCTTTAACGATAACATCACGATGCGCTTCGCCACCGGTCTTTACTATCAGGCGCCGTTCTTCAAGGAGATTAGAGACACCACAACGGTGAACGGCATAACATACGCTTCGCTCAACCGCAAGGCAAAGAGTCAGCGGTCTATTCACTTCATTGCGGGCTTCGACTATCGTTTCAAGATGAACAACCGTCCGTTCAAGTTCACAGCCGAGGCTTACTACAAGGCGCTTGGCAATCTTGTGCCGTACAGCGTGAACAACGTGAAGGTGGTATACTATGGCGACAACATGTGCAGCGGACACGCAGCAGGCTTGGATCTGAAGCTCTTCGGCGAGTTCGTACCGGGCACAGACTCGTGGGTGTCGCTCTCGCTAATGAACACGAGCATGAAGCTGAACGGCAAGTCTATCCCATTGCCTACCGACCAGCGCTATGCCGTGAACATGTTCTTCACCGACTACTTCCCCGGCACCACACGCTGGAAGATGTCGCTGAAGCTGGCGCTTGCCGACGGTTTGCCGTTCTCGGCACCGCACAGAGAGCTCGAGTCGAACGTGTTCCGTGCTCCGGCATACAAGCGTGCTGACATCGGCTTGAACTATCGCATCATCGACAATAACGACCGACACAACAAGCGCAACCCTATCCGTAACCTTTGGGTGGGCGCCGAGTGTCTGAACCTCTTGGGCATAAACAACGTTAACTCCTACTACTGGATTACTGACGTGACTGGACAGCAGTATGCTGTGCCTAACTACCTTACGGGCAGACAAATCAACGTGAAGGTGTCGGTAGACTTCTAATAGGCAAGCGCTCCTAAAACAACAAATTATGAGAAAATACCTATTGGCTATAATTATCGCATTGTCGGCGCTTGCCGCCACAAACAGCTTTGCGCAATATAACGAAATAAAGTCGGAGAACATTGCGTCATTGCAGGTTGTGGCTGGCAACAACTGGCTCTCAATGCCTATAGCTACGCTAAACGGCGAAGCGATAAACATCAGTTTCGACGACCTCACGCACGAGTATCATCGCTATGTCTACCGACTGCAGCATTGCGAAGCCGACTGGAGTGTGTCTGAAGGTATCTTCGAGTCGGACTACTGTGAAGGATTTGCAGACGGCAGCACCATTGACGACATCGAGGAATCGCTGAACACCAATACGCTTTACACCCACTACCGACTTTCCATTCCGAACAAGAATTGCCGCATAAAGATGAGCGGCAACTATCGTCTCACGGTATACGACGAGAACGAAGGCGACACCGTCTTCTCGGCTTGCTTCATGGTTGTGGAGCCGCTGGTTAAAACGAGCATGGCGGTGACTACAAACACCGATATCGACACAAACAAAGCCCATCAGCAGGTGGCTGCAGAGATAAACTATTCGGCTCTTGGCATTACGAATCCCAACGCCGAACTATATACTGTCGTGATGCAGAACGGACGCTGGAGCACGGCACGCATAAACGCTGCACCACAATACCAAACCGGCAGCGGACTGCGTTGGGAGCACAACCGCGACTATATCTTCAACGGAGGCAACGAATTTCATAAGTTTGAAATTCTTGACGTAACCCACCCTACTCTTGGCATTGAGAACGTAGGTTGGGACGGCAAGAACTATCACGCACAGATATGGACCGACCTTCCGCGACCGAGTTATGTCTACGACGAAGACGCCAATGGTAGTTTCTATATCCGCAACAGCGACAATATTGAGAACGACCGCATATCGGAATACGTAACAGTTCACTTCCGTCTTCAGGCTCCACGACAGAACGGCAGAGTGTTCGTCAACGGCGTGTGGACAAACGACCGCTTTATACCGCGATACGAGATGACGTACAACGAACAGACGAAGCTCTACGAAGCGTATATACCATTGAAGCAAGGCTATTACTCATACCAATACCTCACAATGCACGATGACGGCACGCTCCACCCCGTTTCGACAGAAGGCAACTTCTACCAAACCGAGAACAGCTATCAGATGCTTATATATTATAAAGGTATAGGACAACGCACGTATCGTCTCGTAGGTTACAACAAAATTAGAAGCTAAGCTCCAACAAAAAGTAAAAGAAAAGCAACCAAAAAGTAAAAGGATACTAATAGGAAAGTCAACAACAATTCGAATATTTTTTTAAAATTCCGCAAACAATATAGCCGTTATATCAACTATAATCGCTATCTTTGCAAAAGAAACAAAGGAAAAAGACCATAAAAAGTCGGTTTCCAAGCTAAAAGACCTTTTTATCCACGAAAGAAACTGTTAAACTTTAAATAATAAAATGAATAATAAGGATTTAATGAATCATGCGGCAGACAACATTCGACTGCTTGCTGTATCGATGGTAGAAAAAGCCAAATCTGGTCACCCTGGTGGTGCTATGGGAGGTGCTGACTTCATCAACGTTCTTTTTTCGGAGTTCTTGGTTTTCGACCCAGATCAGCCGACATGGGAAGGCCGCGACCGCTTCTATCTTGATCCTGGTCACATGTCTCCGATGCTCTACTCAGCTCTCGCTCTGCAGGGCAAGTACACAATTGACGACTTGAAGACATTCCGTCAGTGGGGAACTGTATGTCCGGGACATCCTGAGCGTGACATTATTCATGGAATAGAAAATACATCTGGACCGCTCGGTCAGGGACACACTTACGCCGTAGGTGCTGCTATTGCAGAGAAGTTCCTTGAGGCTCGTCTTGGCAGCACCATGATGCAGCACAAGATTTATGCCTACATCTCTGACGGTGGAGTTCAGGAAGAGATATCACAGGGCGCTGGCCGCATCGCAGGCCTCTTTAAGCTCAACAACCTCATCATGTTCTACGATGCTAACGAGATTCAGCTCTCTACAGAGTGCGATGTCGTGATGCGCGAGAACACGCGCATGAAGTACGAATCATGGGGTTGGAACGTTCTTGAAATCAATGGTAACGATCCTGACGAGATCCGCGCAGCTCTTATCCTCGCTAACAAGGAAGAGAATCGTCCTACACTCATCATCGGTCACACCGTAATGGCTAAGGGCGCACGCAAGGAAGACGGATCAAGCTACGAGCGCAGCGTGAAGACTCACGGCGCACCGCTCGGTGGCGGCGCATACGAGAACACAGTGAAGAACCTTGGCGGCGACCTTAACGACCCGTTCGTAGTATTCGACGACGTTAAGGAACTCTACGAAAAGCGCAACGCTGAGCTTCGCGAGATCGTTAAGGAAAGACATGCTGCCGAAGAGGAATGGCGCAAGGCTAATCCGGAGAAGGCTGAGCAGATGAAGGCTTGGTTCTCAGGCGACGCTCCTAAGGTAGACTGGAGTGCTCTCGTTCAGAAGCGCGACGTAGCTACTCGTGTAGCTTCAGCCAACTGCCTCGGCGTATTGGCAGAGCAGGTGCCAAACATGATTTGCTCTTCAGCCGACCTTTGCAACTCTGACAAGACCGACGGTTTCCTCAAGAAGACACACGAGCTTGCACCAGACGACTTCACCGGAGCTTTTTTCCAGGCAGGTGTGAGCGAGCTTACTATGGCTTGCGTCTGCATCGGTATGTATCTCCACGGTGGTGTTATCCCGGCTTGCGGCACATTCTTCGTATTCTCCGACTACATGAAGCCGGCAATCCGTATGGCAGCTCTCATGCGCGTTCCAATCAAGTTCGTATGGTCACACGATGCATTCCGCGTTGGTGAGGACGGACCTACACACGAGCCGGTTGAGCAGGAAGCACAGATTCGCCTTATGGAGAAACTGAAGAACCACAAGGGTCAGGACTCTGTACGCGTATTCCGTCCGGCTGATGCAGACGAGACAACTGTATGCTGGCAGATGGCTAACGAGAACATGGATACTCCGACAGCGATGATTTGCTCACGTCAGAACGTGAACTCTCTGCCCGAAGGCACCGACTACTCTCAGGTTCGCAAGGGTGCATACATCGTTAAGGACGATCCTAACTATGACGTTATCCTCCTCGCTTCAGGTTCGGAGGTGTCTACACTCCTCGCAGGTGCCGAGTTGCTCAACGCTGACGGCATCAAGACACGTATCGTAAGCGTTCCGTCAGAGGGTCTGTTCCGTACACAGAGCAAGGAGTATCAGGAGTCTGTACTGCCGAAGGGCGCAAAGATCTTCGGTATGACAGCAGGTCTCCCCGTTACACTTCAGAGCCTCGTAGGCGTTGAGGGTATGGTATATGGTCTTGAGTCGTTCGGTTTCTCTGCTCCTTACAAGGTGCTCGACGAGAAGTTGGGCTTCAACACAGAGAACGTTTACAAGCAGGTGAAAGATTACTTATCTAAATAATTAAACAAGCAAGCACAGCTTATGCAGAACTTCACAATCCGAAGAGAATTCTGCATAAGCTTGCTTTATTAATAATCCAATAAAACTACAGTACTATGGAAATTAAGACAGTAGGCATTGCATGCGACCACGCAGGTTACGCATTGAAGAAATTTGTTGTTGAGTACCTTGAGAGCCACAACATTCCTTTTAAGGATTACGGAACATACAGCGATCTGAGCTGCGACTATCCTGACTTTGCACACGAGTTGGGCGAAGCTATCTCTAACGGCGACGTTTATCCTGGTATCGGTATCTGCGGTAGCGGTGAAGGCATGGCAATGACTCTCAACAAGCACAAGGGCGTACGTGCAGCATTGGTATGGAATCCTGAGATTGCACAGCTCACACGCCAGCACAACGACGCTAACATCCTCGTTATGCCGGGGCGCTTCATCGACAACAAGACAGCAGAGAAGATCATGGACGAATTCTTCAAGACTCCGTTCGAGGGCGGTCGTCATGAGAAGCGTGTAAACAAGATTGACTTGTAAAAGTTAGAAGCGTATTACAAGGTTTACTTGTAAAATTTTGACACACAAGAAAAGCTTACAGGAGACTATGACAACACGCCATAGCCTCCTTTTTTATAATACTTAAAAACGACAATGAAGAAAATTCTTATTTCTGCATCTATATTCGCATTGAGTCTGACAGCGAATGCGCAGGGACAATTCATATCCGACACCAACTACCGCAACACCGTGGAGAACATCTTCAAGGAGCGCGTAAAGACTGTCGGCAAGACATTCTATAACACACAGAAAGAAAATCTGACCGCCGACGAGCAGGAAGCATTAAAGTTCCTCTATGCCTACATGCCGCTTGCCGACGTGACCGACTACCCTACCTCGTTCTTCGCCGACAACGTGCGCATGTCATTCAAGGCTCGCAAGGAGATGCCTTGGGGCAAGAACGTTCCCGAACTGCTTTTCCGCCACTTCGTTGTGCCTATCCGTGTCAACAACGAGGCTCTGGACAATGCACGCTCGGTGTTCTACAACGAACTGAAGGACCGCATCAAGGGCATGTCGATGATGGACGCCATCATTGAGGTGAACCACTGGTGCCACGAGAAGGTGACATACCAGCCTTCTGACGCCCGCACATCGGCGCCTCTCGCAACGCTCAAGACCGCAACCGGACGTTGTGGTGAGGAGAGTACGTTTGCCGTTGCAGCGCTCAGAGCCGTAGGCATACCTGCACGCCAGGTGTACACACCGCGTTGGGCTCACACCGACGACAACCACGCCTGGGTAGAGGCTTGGGCAGACGGCAAATGGTACTTCCTCGGCGCCTGCGAACCAGAACCGGTGCTCAACCTCGGTTGGTTCAACGCTCCGGCTTCGCGAGCAATGCTCATGCACACACGCGCTTTCGGCGACTATAACGGACCTGAGGAGGTGATGCTGCGCACAAGCAACTTCACAGAAATCAACCTCACCTCCAACTATGCGCCGGTTGCACCTATCGACTTCTATGTCAAGGACAGCGAAGGCAAGCCGGTAGAGAACGCCCGTGTCGAGTTCAAGATATACAACTACGCCGAGTTCTTCACAGCTGTAACAAAATATACCGACGCAAACGGTCACACCTCGCTCTCTGCAGGCATCGGCGACTTGGTTGTTTGGGCGTCGAAAGACGGCAAATACACCTACCAGAAGGTATCGTTCGGCAAGGACAAAGAAACCATACTCACCCTCCCAGAGGGTGCACCTACCAGTTCTGTTGGTGCACTTGAGACAAGTGCACCCCCTAAATGCACCTACCTGGACATCATTCCGCCGAAGGAAGATCCGCAGCTACCATACGTCAGCGACGAGATGCACAAGGAGAACCAGCGCCGCTTTGCTCTTGAGGACAGCATCCGCAAGGCATATACAGCAACGTTCCCCACTATGGAGGAGGCAAAGCGCATCAATGAGCGCGGCGCCGAGTACATCTTCAAGTCGCGCGGCAACAAGCAGACCATCGTCGACTTCATCAACCGCCACAGCGACAACGAAGACCGCGTGATGGGCATACTCGCCACACTCAGCGACAAAGACTTGCGCGACATCACAACAGAGATTCTCGAAGACAGCTACAACGCAACAACCGACCAGCTCTCGCCGCGTGTTGAGGACGAGCTGATTACAATTCCGTTCAAGCAGTACTTCGAGAAGGCGTTCAGCAAGAAGACAGCCGACGCTTTCCGCGCCGACCCGATGAAGCTCGTAGAATGGATAAAGAAGAACATCCGCCTCAACCCCGACAAGAAGGCTCTGCGCATCGCACAGACTCCGGTTGGCGTTATGAAGTCGAAGATTACCGACGAGCGTTCGCGCGACATCTTCTTCGTCGACGTGGCTCGCAGCCTCGGCATCGAAGCACAGAAGGACGCTGTGACGGGCAAGATACAGTACAAGAAGAACGGTGAATGGCAGGATGTGAAGTTCGACAACACAGCCGACAAGACATCTACCGCAGCAGCTCTCGGTACAATCAAGCTGACATACGAGCCTACAAAGCTGCTCGACAACCCGAAGTATTACAGCCACTTCACAATCAGCCGCATAGAGAACGGCACGGCTCAGCTGCTCAACTTCGATGAGGGTCAGGCTGACATGGGCAACGGCACTACATGGAGCAACACGTTCAAGAACGGCTACAAGCTCGACTCCGGCACATACATGCTCACCACGGGTACACGTCTTGCAAACGGCAGCGTACTCGCATCAAACCGTATCTTTGAGATTGTAAAGGGTCAGACAACAACCCTGCCTCTTGAGATTCGCCAAAACACCAACGAAGTGACAGTAATCGGTTCGTTCAACTCAGAAAGCCTCGTTACAAAGGACGGTAAGGAAGTAAGTCTGCTCTCACAGACCGGTCGCGGCTATTACGTTGTAGGCATCCTCGGCGTGGGTCAAGAGCCAACCAACCACGCTCTGCACGACATTGAGAAGATGAAGGAAGCGTTCGAGGCATGGGGCCGTCCGGTAGTGCTGCTCTTCGAGAGCGAAGCCGACGCAGCCAAGTTCAACCACGACGAGTTCCCGGGTCTGCCGTCTACCGTGCAGTTCGCCCTCGACAAGGACGGATCGGTACGCAAGCAGATTGCACGTGAGATGAAGCTGATGAACGAGAAGCAGATGCCGATGTTCATCATCGCCGACACATTCAACCGCGTAGTATTTGTATCGCAGGGCTACACCATCGGACTCGGCGAGCAGATGCAGGGCGTGTTCAAGAAGTTGTAAACAACACATTTATACTAAAAATCGGTCATTAGAAATTGGGCTACAGCTCAGTTTCTAATGACCGATTTCTTTTGTTCTACATCGTTTTTGCTTAGTAGCTATTTGATTACCACGTAGCAAAAACGCTATTACCACATAGCAACTATATCGTTACCGCATAGCAAAAACATGGTTACCACGTTACTGTAACAAAGTAAGTCGTAGGGCTTTACTGGTTTCTTTGCTAATGCGAAAACGATTGTCGGTGCGCTCGCCTACAAGCCAGACTATGCGTTGCTGGGCGTCGGTGACTACGAGCTGGGCACGTTTCTCAAATACATTCTTCTTGCGGTCGGTGAGATAATCGCTTACGAGCTTCATGCCGTTCATGCCGAACGGAACAAAGCGGTCGCCCTGCTCAATGTGGCGCAGCGTGAGCGGGAACTTGATGTCCGATGCGTCAAGACATACGCAGTCGGCTGCGCGACTCGGCACGTAATCGTCGCCGCAATCTTCCGCCGCTACCTTTATCTTCAAACTGTCGCTGAACACATACGTGCCGGTTTCGGGTATGCGCATTGAGCGTGCAGCATCGGCTACATTTGTTCTCGGTTGAACGAGCAGAGAACCGCGGTCGAAGGCGAGTTCGTGCGAATCTGAAGCTATGATTTTGCCTGCAGAGCAGGTGTCGAGCGAACCATATATCTGCTCAATCTGCGCCGAAGTGAACCCATAAGAACTGAGTATTTCGTGCAAAGTATATTCGGGCGAAGGCTGCTTTTTCAGTCGTTCAACAGAGATGACAAGGTGCTGAGATGGTGAGGTGGTGAAACGTTGAGAAGGCAAGACCGTTGTAACGTCGGCAATGCTTTGCTTCATAGCCTCATCGAACACTTTCAGAGCCTCGCCAACACGCAGCGACGACTCGAAAATCGACTGGCTTACGCTCGGATTAAGCTCGCGCAACAGCGGCATTACGTCAAGACGTATCTTGTTGCGTTTCACGTCGTTATGCAGATTGGTAGAATCTGTAACGTAACTCTCGCCGAGAGCATCAAGATACTGCACAATATCCTCTCTGCTAAGCGAAAGCAGAGGTCGAATGATGTTGCCGTTGCGCGGCTGAATGCCTCGCAGCCCACGCAATCCGGTGCCGCGAACGAGGTTGAGCAGAACGGTCTCAACGCTGTCGTCGCGATGATGTGCAACGCAGATATCCTGCGCTTTGATATCGCGGCGCAGGTTCTCGAAATAGCCATAGCGCAAGTCGCGCGCAGCCATCTCGATGCTCACCCGATGCAGGTCGGCATAAGCCTGCGTGTCGAAGTGGATGAGATGCAGAGGCACGGAAAGACGCTCACAAAGTTGCTTGCAGAACTCCTCGTCGCGCACCGATTCGGCGCCACGCAGATGGAAGTTGCAGTGAGCAGCCTCAACACCTATGCCCAGTTCGTGCTCCAGATGTTTCAGCACAAAGAGCAGCGACACGCTGTCTGCGCCGCCCGAAAGCGCCACAATATACTTGCCCCCATAAACGAACAATTCGTGGACAGAGGCGAAGCGTCGCACTCTGTCCACGAACGAATTGATTATCGCAGAAGATTTTTCCACAGTCTTGTTTTTATTCTACATAAAGCACCAATCCCTTGAGGTATTCGCCCTCCGGATGGTAGATGTTAATCGGGTGATCGGCAGGCTGATGAATCTGATGCAGGATGCGCACCTTGCGGTTAGCCTGCACCGCAGCTGTGAAGACAGCATTGCGGAAGTTCTCCTTTGTCACTATCTGCGAGCAGCTGAATGTGAAGAGGATGCCACCGGGCTTGATGCGCTGCAATCCCTTCACGTTAAGGCGTGTGTAGCCCTTCAGCGCATTGCGCAGAGCAGCACGATGCTTGGCGAATGCAGGCGGGTCGAGCACGATGAGGTCGTATGTCTTATCGTTGGCGTCGAGGAACTTGAACGCATCCTCGCAGAACGCTGCGTGACGCTCGTCGCCGGGGAAGTTAAGCTCGATGTTTCTGTTTGTCAGCTCGATAGCCTTGGCGCTGCTGTCAACGGAGTGAACCAGCTTGGCGCCGCCACGCATGGCGTAAACCGAGAAGCCGCCCGTGTAGCAGAACATATTGAGCACCGAACGACCCTTAGAGTAAGTCTCGAGCAGGTGGCGGTTCTCGCGCTGGTCGACGAAGAAGCCCGTCTTCTGACCCTTCAGCCAGTCGATATGGAAGTTCAAGCCGTTCTCCATAGCCACGTCGCTGCCCATCGAACCATAGATGAAACCATTCTCGTGCTCCACGTCCGCCTTAAACGGCAACGTTGTCTCGCTTTTGTAGTAAACGTTCTTGATCTCGCCCTCAGAAGCCTTCACGAGAGCCTCGCATATTTCATGGCGAACGAGGTGCATACCCACGCTGTGAGCCTGCATAACCGCGGTGTCGCCATAGCAGTCGATTACGAGACCGGGGAGGTTGTCACCCTCACCGTGAACAAGACGGAACGTATTGTTGTTCTCACGACCAATGAGTCCGATAGCCTGACGCATCTGCCAAGCCGACTGCAGGCGCGAGAGCCAGAACTCGCCGTCTATCTCTACGTCGCGGAAAGACAACACGCGCACAGCGATAGAACCGATCTGATACATGCCGACAGCGATGAAGTCGCCTTGCGAGGTGAAAACGCGCACGATTTCGCCTTCTTCTACGCCCTCCTCAATCTGCGCTACGGCACCAGAGAATATCCAAGGATGGAAACGCTTGAGGCTTTCCTCCTTACCCTTCTTTAAATATAGATTTTTGTACATATAGTCGTTTGTATTTTTACATTACTCGGCAGGCTTCTCCTCCACAACCTTCAGTTCGTAGTCGTGGGTAGCCATCAGCTGCATTATCTCGTTGTAGAGCTTTATGCACGCCCATGCGTCGATAGCGGCATACTCTTTCTGCTTGTCGGTGAGCACATCCGCCTCCCAGTTGGTGAGGCGCTGGCGCTTGCTTATCTTCTCGCCGAAGAGATTGGCGTAAAGTTTCTGCAGACTCTTGTCCTGCACGCCAATGTTGCCTATAATATCCTGGATATCGATGAACCAGCCTGGCTCAAACTCGCGACGGCGATGGAGCGAGAGCAGGTCGTCGTGCCACGAAAGACCAATCATTGGCACCATCTTGTTGCTCAGCAAGCGCACAAGCGAATCGGGCAAGCCGATATGGTTAAGACGAAACAGAAAGCACTGGTCTTTGGTGGCAACCTGCAACAGCGCCACCTTATGGTTCTGCCCACGGCGGAATGCGGGGCGAGTCTCGGTGTCGACGCCCAACATTTCGCACGAGAGGAGATAATCCACCGCGCGGTCGGCTTCCGACTCGTTGAGCACCACCGTGATCTTACCCGGAAAATCCACTAACGGCAGGGCGTTTATAACGTTCTTATCAAATTTATTGTATATTGTTTTCATCTCGATGTTGAAAGATTTTGCAAAATTAGAAAAAAAGTGCGAAAATATGGCTGTTTCCGACTTTTTTCCACTAATTTTGTAAGCAATTTCGGTAGAAAACAGCCGTAAATCGAATCATTACAGAATATAACATACGATTTGATGCACACGACACAACAAACGACACAATTTTAAACAAAATATGGCAAAGAAGAAAACAGAGCGCAAAGCATCTAACTCTAAAGAAGCAACAATATGGCAGAGCATCCTGAAAAGTGAGAAAACAGACTTCTTGGTAGGCATGATGATTGCGATTCTCGCGATACATTTAACAGTCTCGATGGTATCCTACATAAATACCGGAGCCGAAGACCAGAGTCTGCTCGAGAACTTACGTCCAGGAGAGTGGCTCAACCATGACAAGATAATAAAGAACTATTGCGGCTCGTACGGAGCTATCATATCATACATACTCATCACGGAGCACTTCGGCTACGCAGCCTTCCTGATTCCTTGTTTCCTGTTCGTAGCAGGCATCAAGACAATGGGAATATACAAGCTGAGCTTATGGAAGTGGTTCTTCGGCATGGGTGTGTCTATGATATGGGTGTCTATATTCCTCGCAAAAGTGCTTGCACCACTTCTGCCCGAGGCGATATTCAACCCCGGAGGTAACCACGGAGCCGTCTGCGTGAACTTCATAGAGAACATAGTAGGCCCTCCTGGACTCACTGCGTTGCTGTTCTTCGTGGCAATAGCGCTGCTCACATTCATCAGCAAGCAGACCATCACATGGGTACGCCGCATGTTCAACCCGCTGAAGTCAATCACGGGTAAGGCGTCGGAGATTGTTACAGACAAACTGAACAATAACGACAGCGAGACAACAAGCGTAGAGAATGGATACACCGCATCGGTTGCAACAAGCAGCAACACTGCCAATGCGAAGAAAGACACGGCAAAGTCGGCTGAACCGACACCAGTCATCGACCTTACGGAGTTCTCTAACCTCGGACAGAAGAAGACCAGCAAGGCGCAGGCTACGCCCGTTGCAACGGCTACACCTGACGTAAAACCCATGAAGACAGGCGACGACAAACTGACAGTTGAGGTCGGAAAGGACGAGAAGGCCAAGGGCGGCAACCTTACTGACGACACAATCAACACGCCTATCAATCCGCTTGAACCGTTCACACGATACAAGCACCCGACACTCGACCTGCTCACCAAGGACGAGAACGGAGGCAAGCCATACATTGATATGGACGAAATCAAGGCGAACAACGAGGAGATTATCAAGGTGCTGAAGAGTTTCGGCATCGACATCTGCGAAATAAAGGCAACTGTCGGTCCGACCATCACGCTCTACGAGATCACTCCTGCTGAAGGCATCCGCATCACCAGGATTCGCGGTCTGGAGGCAGACATCGCGCTGCGCCTTTCGGCTCTCGGCGTGCGTATCATTGCGCCGATACCGGGCAAGGGCACTATCGGTATTGAGGTGCCGAACAAGAAGCGCCATAACGTGTCGATGGAGAGCATCCTGAACTCGAAGAAATTCCAGGAGTCGAAGTACGACCTGCCTATCGCACTCGGAAAAACCATCACCAACGAGGTGTTCATGGCAGACCTTACGAAGATTCCTCACCTGCTTGTAGCCGGCGCTACGGGTCAGGGTAAGTCAGTCGGTCTGAACGTCATCATCACTTCGCTGCTCTACAAGAAGCATCCGAACGAACTGAAGCTGGTGCTCATCGACCCGAAGAAGGTTGAGTTCAGCGTCTACTCGCCTATCGCCGACCACTTCATGGCGCAGGTTGACGACGACGACGAACCTATCATCACCGACGTTACGAAGGTGGTACGCACACTGAAGAGTCTGTGTACACTCATGGACCACCGCTACGACTTGCTGAAGCTCGCCGGTGCGCGTAACATAAAGGAATATAACGACAAGTTCCTGCACCGCCGACTCAATCCGGAACACGGACACGAGTTCATGCCTTACATCGTGGTTATCATCGACGAGTTCGGCGACCTTATCATGACTGCGGGCAAGGAGGTGGAGATGCCTATCGCACGTATCGCACAGCTGGCACGTGCAGTCGGCATACACATGATTATCGCTACGCAGCGTCCTACTACGTCAATCATCACGGGTAACATCAAGGCTAACTTCCCTGGACGCATCGCATTCAAGGTTAGCTCTATGACTGACTCGCGCATCATCCTCGACCGTCCGGGCGCCAACCAGCTCATCGGTATGGGCGACATGCTCTATCTCAACGGCAACGAACCTACTCGTGTGCAGTGCGCATTCATCAGCACTAAAGAGATTTGCGAAATCAACGAGTTCATCGAGCACCAGTCGGGTCCGACTCATCCTATGGAGTTGCCAGAACCTAAGAGCGACGACTCTGACGGCGGCAGCAATACCGGCGGTGCAGACATGGGCAATCTCGATCCATTCTTTGAGGAGGCAGCACGCTCTGTAATCGTCAGCCAGCAAGGCAGCACGAGTATGATTCAGCGCCGCTTCTCTATCGGCTACAACCGCGCCGGACGACTCATGGACCAGCTCGAAAAGGCTGGCATCGTAGGAGCGGCTCACGGCAGCAAGCCTCGCGATGTACTTGTGGCAGACGAGAGTCAGCTGACAGCTATCATGAACCAGCTGAGAGGCTAACGAGATTATAACAGTTCACAAATTAAAACACATTCATATTATGAGACGTTTGTTTTTAGGAATTATGATGGCAATGTGCATGGCTTGGCTTGGTGTGAGCACAAGCGCAGCACAGAAGAACAATGCAGCACGAAAGATTCTCGACCGTGCTGCAAAGGTGGTAGGCAGATCGGGCGGAGCAAGCGCTTCGTTCACGATGAGCAGTGCTGCAACTGGCAAGGTGTCGGGCACTATAGCCATAAAGGGCAACAAGTTCAACGCACGCACTCCGCAAATGACGGTGTGGTATAACGGCAAGACGCAGTGGACTTACGTGAAGAAGAACAACGAAGTGAACGTAAGTACACCTACTCAGGCTCAGCAGCAGATGATGAATCCCTACTCATTCATCACCATGTACAAGACAGGCTACAAGATGTCTGCCACTAACGCAGGCGCAAACAACGAGGTACACCTTGTGGCTCAGAACCCAAACAGAGGCATTCCGGAGATGTATATCACGATAAACCGCAAAACTGGCGTGCCATCAAAGGTAAAGATGAAGCATAAGGGCAAATGGAGCACTATCACCGTGAGCAACTTCTCACCGAAGAATCTTTCTGACCGTATCTTCACGTTTAATTCTAAAGACTACCCCACTGCTGAAGTTATCGATTTGCGATAATAAAGACTTAATACTTATATGAAATACACCATCCCTAAATTTGAACTCATCAGACTGCTGTTGCGGCATCGTAGAATTGCCGACAACCGCAGTCTGAGTGCTATGGAAAACAAGGTAGCAAAGTTTTTCATTTATCTTTCGATGCTTATTCTCGTCATCTATCTTATGGGATTGGCGATATTGTTCTCTCAATTAACAAACAGCGATAATACGACAACGGCTACAGAGAATCTGTTCATAGTCATGCCGTTTCTCTTGCTTGTCGACTTCGGCATGAGGTTTACGATGCAGCAGACTCCTGCACACATCATCAAGCCTTATATATTGCTACCTTTGCCGCGCTACACATGTATTGACGCTTTCGTCTACGACTCGCTCATCAGTAAAGGCAACTTCATTTGGTTCGCATTCTTATTACCTTATGCGTTAATGTCGATAGTGTTCAGCTATGGTCTTGCAACAGCTACGCAGACAATGCTGCTCTGCTTGGTGCTCATACTCATCAACAGCCAGTGGTACGCGATAGCACGCACACTAATCAAGCAAACCGAACTATGGTGGGCGCTACCTATTATAATATATGGTATAGAGGCAATGCCGCTGTACGTTGGTAACAACGCAGGTTGGGCACAGTTTACGGATATCTACTCATACGTTGGCGCAATGCTCGACAAGCATAGTGTGCTGCCGATATTATTTGGCATTATAGCGCTTGCTGCGATTGTACTTATCAACCGTCGTCTGCAATACGCAAGCATAGAGAAAGAGCTTATGCGTTCTGAAGTGAAGAAGAGCGTGAAGAAGGTGAACAAGTTCGCTTTCTTCGAGAAGTATGGCGAGATAGGAATCTTCATGCAGCTCGAGATGAAGTTGCTCCTTAGAAACGCCACTCCAAAGAAAGCTTTGAAATCGGGCTTCTTCACTATGGCATTGCTCTGCGCGTTTATAGTTTTGTCGGACGTGTACGACTCTGATGGCATGACAAACTTCTGGGGATTGTATGCATTTATGATATTCTGCACAATGAATCTTATCGGGCTGATGAGCTATGAGGGCAACTATATTGACTGTCTGCTTACACACCGCGAGAACATCCTCTCGCTGCTCAAGGCAAAATATATTTTCTACTCTCTGCTACTGATTGCGCCATTCCTGCTTATGCTGCCCGCAGTGATAAGCGGCAAGTGGTCGCTGCTGATGCTCGTGAGCTACATGATATTCACAATGGGTTTCCAGTTCTTCATCGCCTTTCAGACAGCTGTATACAACAAAATAACGGTTCCGCTGAACACCAAGATGACAGACAAAGCCGGACTGAAAACCAATTACATTCAAATTGTCCTGGTAGTTATCGTGTTCATAGTGCCGAACATTCTTGTAAACATTCTGCAGTCTGTATTCTCCGAGAACGTAGCCTATCTGACAATGCTATTTATCGGACTCTGTTTCATAGCAACACACAGATTGTGGCTGCGCAACGTCTACAACCGACTGATGAAACGCAAATATGCAAACCTCGAAGGCTTTATCAGTTCGAGACAGTAAAAGCTGCACAATATATATAATGTACACAAACGATATATGATGTACATAAACGCATAGATTATTATGATATCAGGAAGCTCAATGCGTTACACATAATTAAAGATTCGCAATTATAACCGCTTATTTTGGTTAATAATTGCGAATCTTTCGTTTTTTATTAACTATTTTCACATCAGTATCAACTAAGATATTTATCTTTGCAGATGTAAGATTTAAGATTATGAAGAAAAAGACAATATGGACCATAGCAATCATCATGGGATTCTCTTTCCTTGGATTGCTATTCCTTCAGCTGAAATACATCCAGGCGATGGTAGACATGAAAAAGGAGCAGTTCGACGAGTCGGTCAACCGCGCCTTGTACCAGGCTTCACGCAATCTGGAGCTCAACGAGACTCTGCGTTATCTTGAGAAGGACGTGAATGAGACTGAACGTCGCGCCTTCCGCAAGGACTCTGTAGGTACACGCACTGGCAACATGGACGGAAGCATTCAGCAGTCGCACCAATACTCTGTAGCAGGAAAGGACGGCACGGTTTATTCTTCGTTCGAGTTAAAGACAATCACGATAAAGCCATCGCAGATGCCGAAGGGAATGATTCTACATACAGACAAGAACTCGCTGAGCGAAGCCTCAAAGTCGCTGCAGGAAATAGTAAAGAACCGCTACATCTATCAGAAGGCGCTGCTCGACGAGGTGGTCTACTCTATACTCTACTCCGCTTCGGAGCGTCCGCTTAAGGAACGCATCAACTTCAAGTTGCTCGATCAGGACCTCAAAGCAGAGTTGATGAATAACGGAGTGAACATACCCTACCACTTTACCGTCAGCACACAGGACGGACGCGAAGTATATCGCTGTCCTGATTACACAGACGAAGGCGAAGAGTTCACCTACTCGCAGGTATTGTTCCGCAACGACCCGCAATCGAAGATGGGCGTTGTGCGCATCCACTTCCCCGACATGGGTTCGTACATCTTCTCGTCTGTTAGATTCATGATTCCGTCTGTAGCCTTCACACTCGTGTTGCTCGTGACGTTCATCTTCACAATCGTGGTAATCTTTAGGCAGAAACGCTACACCGAGATAAAGAACGACTTCATCAACAATATGACGCACGAACTGAAGACACCTATCGCAAGCATTTCGCTCGCAGCCCAGATGATGAACGACGAGTCGGTAACAAAGAGTCCGGCTATGACGAAGCACTTGGGTCAGGTTATCTTCGACGAGTCGAAACGTCTGCGTTTCCTTGTTGAGAAGGTGCTGCAAATGTCGATGTTCGACCGCAAGAAGGCTGTGTTCAAGAAGAAGAAGCTCGACCTCAACGAGATGGTGGAGAACATATCCAACTCATTCTCGCTGCGCGTGGAACACACAGGCGGAAAGATATACACAGAGATTGAGGCTGTCGACTCAACGCTGTACGTAGACGAGGTACACTTCCAGAACGTACTCAACAATCTCTTGGACAACGCCGTGAAGTATCGCAAACCCGACCAGCCAGTAGATATATATCTACGCACTTGGAACGACAACGACCACCTCTACTTTTCTGTACGCGACACCGGTTTGGGCATAAAGAAGGACAACTTCCGCAAGGTGTTCGACAAATTCTACCGCGTTCATACCGGCAACGTACACGATGTGAAAGGCTTCGGATTGGGATTGGCTTACGTTAAGAAGATTGTTATGCTCCACGACGGCGACATCTCTATTGAGAGCGAATACGGCAAGGGAACGAAGTTCACAATCAAATTGCCGATAATAAAGGATTAATTAAAATATTAGAGAGATACGGTGCCTATAGCAAAATATTATAGGCACCGAACAAAAGAATCACACAATTAAAATCGACGAATATGAACAAAAGCCTACGAAACATTCTATCTCTGTTGCTCGTCTTGCTGACGGGTGCATCGCTCAACGCTGTTGCCGACTCATACAATGTGGCGCCGATGACAGCAGGCAAGGTGACGGTAAGTCCGAACGACGAGTTCGTGAACGCTCCGATAAACCTCATCAATTACGGAACGAATCCCGTTAAGCAGATTACATACACGCTCTACGACTTCGACACACAGGAGTCAAGCGATCCGCAGACTATCGACTTCGAGACTCCGTTCGACAACACACAGCAGGTGATGATTCCGATTAAGCCTGGCAAATCACTTGGCAAGAGCGATGTTATCTTCAACGTGACAGAGGTGGACGGGCATCCTAACGAGACAAGCGTATCCTTTACATACATCGAGCGCTGGACAGTATTGCAGGCTGCAAAGAAGCGTGTAGTATTCGAGGACGTAACCGGATTGTGGTGCCAGTATTGTCCGCGCGGCATTGCCATCATGGAATCGTTGGAAAGACTTTATCCAGACGAGTTCATCGGCATTTCAATTCATGATGGCGACGCTCTCGCAACAAATGCATACAACAGCATGCTGTCTTCAACATGGAAGAATACGAATCGTCCTCTTATCATGTGTGCAAGAGACGAAAAGGTGAACACCTTTGACGGCGAAAGCAACTTCAAGTATGAGTTGGACAAGACGGCTTCGTTCGACATCAGCGTGAAAGCTACATACGACGGAAAGGACATCAACGTAACATCCAGCGTTCTGCCCTGTCTGGATACTGACGAGGGCACCGAGTACAGCGTGGCATATGTGCTCACAGCCGACGGACTGAAGAACGATAAATGGGGACAATCAAACCGAGTAGGCGAATGGGACGATCAGGTATTGCCTGAATATGACAGATTCAAAGGCAACGAATCTACTATATACGGACTGGAATTCAACCAGGTTGCCATCGACAGCAAAGGCGTGCAGTATGGCGTAGAAGGCTCGCTGACACGTCCTTATACCGTAGGCACAATGCAGACCTACACAGTTACCTTCGAGAACATCTCGCAGCACAAGCTGATTCAGGACAAATCGAAGTTGAACGTATGCGCTCTTATAATCAAGAAGGTGACTAACGGCGACCAGATAAAGACAACCATAGAGAACGCAGCAAAATGCCGCGTAGAGTCTGGCGAGACAGGCATCAAGCAGGTAGACAACGAAGGTGCTAACGTAGTTACCGGCTACTACTCGCTCGACGGACAGCGCCTCAACGCTCCGGCTAAGGGCATTACCATCGTGCGCTACGCCGACGGAACAACACGCAAAGTGCGCAAATAGAATTAAAATAACAGAATAAAAACAATTAAAAACAGAATACGATTATGGAAGACAATTTGAAAATCTTACTTTGTGAAGACGATGAGAACCTCGGCATGTTGCTTCGTGAATACTTGCAGGCTAAGGGTTACGCAGCCGACCTGTGCCCCGACGGCGATGCAGGTTACAAGGCTTTTATGAAGACTAAATACGACATCTGTGTGCTCGACGTGATGATGCCTAAGAAGGACGGTTTCACTCTTGCTCAGGAGATACGCCAGGCTAACGCCGAGATACCTATCATCTTCCTCACCGCAAAGACAATGAAGGAGGACATTCTCGAAGGCTTCAAGATTGGTGCCGACGACTATATCACCAAACCGTTCTCAATGGAGGAGCTCGTGTTCCGTATTGAGGCTATCCTGCGCCGCGTTCGTGGCAAGAAGAACAAGGAGAGCTCGGTATACCACATCGGTCGATTCACATTCGACACTCAGAAGCAGTTACTCGTTATCGGCGATAAGCAGACTAAGCTCACAACAAAGGAGAACGAACTGCTCGCTCTGCTCTGCAGCCACGCCAACGAGATTCTGCAGCGCGACTTCGCTCTGAAGACGATCTGGATTGATGACAACTACTTCAACGCTCGCTCAATGGACGTGTACATCACCAAGTTGCGCAAGCACCTCAAGGACGACGATCAGATTGAGATTATCAACATCCACGGTAAGGGCTACAAGCTGATCACTCCTGAGGAGGAATAACACAAGCTATATATGAACAAAAAGATAAAGACAGCAGCACTTGCCGGTTTGTCAGCATTGGCACTGGCAAGCTGCTCTTCAACAAACAAGGTAACGAAGGACAGCGACAACGCCACCCGACCGAACAACGCATACATGGACATCGATTCGAAATTCCTCACGTTCTCGAACGACCAGCGTGCCACAATCAACAAGGGCAACACATTCGCTGTCAACCTATTCAAGACACAAATCGACAAGCAAAGCAAGGTGCTCTCACCGCTTAGCGTTTCGTTCTTGATGGGTATGCTGGCTAACGGTGCCGACGGCGACACGCAGAAGGAAATATTGAAAGCGCTCGGCGTTGACGATGTTTCGCTTCAAGCGCTCAACGAGGCGTATCGCGCATTGCTCAACAGCACCGCAACAAACGACAAGCAGACGACTATCAACATAGCCAACTGCATAGCCGCCGACAAGCATTTCTCGCTGAAGAGCGACTTCCAGAAAACCGTGCTCGGCATGTACGACGCTAATGTGGAGAATCTCGACTTCTCTACGAGCAAAGCTGTAGACAAGATTAACGAGTGGTGCAGCAAGCAGACCAACAGTATGATTCCGAAGATTATCGACCAGCTCTCGGCTGCTGACGTTGCGGTTCTGATGAACGCCATATACTTTGAAGGCACATGGGAGTCGCCGTTCGAGAAGGCTGAGACAAAGGAGGAGAACTTCCGCGGATATACTCGCGACATCAAGCGCGTACAGATGATGCATCAGGAGGACGATTTCAGTTATCTCAGCAACGACATCTTCGAGGCTGTCACCCTGCCATACGGCAACCGCACATACAGCATGACCGTATTGCTGCCTAAGGAAGGCGTGTCTATCGAGGAGATGATGAAGCAGGTAGACGCACAGAAGATTGGCTCGCTGTACAGAGACATGCAGAAGTGCGTTGTAGACCTCAAACTGCCGAAGTTCACAACAAGCACAGAGGTGGTGCTTAACGACGCCGTATCGAAGCTCGGTGCTCCGTCCATCTTCAACGGCGCAGCCAACTTCAAGAACATGTCAGACGCAAATATCTTCATCTCGAAGATGCTGCAGAAGGCGAAGATTGAGGTTAGCGAGGAAGGTACAAAGGCTGCTGCCATCACAGCAGGAATGGTTGCGATGACAGCACTCGATCCCAACGAGCCGCGCCACGTGAAGTTCCACGCCAACCGTCCGTTCGTCTACATCATCACTGAGAAACAGACCGGTGCGATATTCTTCATCGGACAGTATCTCGGCGAGTAAAAAAGAGGACTTATTATGACAATAAAGACAAGAACACTCGTAGCATTGCTCTTGTCATCAGCTTTCACCATGACGGCTAAAGCACAAGAGACAAATGCTACAACAGGCACTTTGGGCAACAGCCAGATTCGTTTCGACGAATCGGCTCCGCAGCGTATCATGCCGACACGCTACGGCGGACGCTTGCGCAAACTGCAGGAAGCAGAAGAACCGTCGTACGAGCTGCAACCGGCTCACGACGACTCGCTGCATCTGCCCACACTCAGCGCCACAACGGCATCACCAATCAACCGCTACCCGTTCGGTTGGTGCAGCGGATTCAACAGTTGGGCGCTGCATCGCGGACGGAACGTGCAGGTAGGTGCATCCGTATTCGCCGAGTTCGGCAAGGGAGCGCACAGAGGTGCTGGTTTTCAGGAGAACATAGCGTTGATGTACGCCATGCCCGTCACCGACAAGCTGTCGGTAGCCGTCGGCGGCTACTTCAACAACATCAACTATGCCGGCAACAACTGGCGCGAAGCCGGACTGTCGGCGGTTCTTGGATATCAGTTCAACGAGCACTGGGAGGCATACATCTACGCACAGAAGTCGATAACGAACAACATTTCCAACCGACTGCGCTATGGTCTGTACGACGGTTACTATGGTGGATACGGCATGGGGCCATTCAGCCGCAGCGCTTTCGGACTCTCGCCCTACTCCATGTACGACATCGGCAACTTCGGCGACCGCATCGGAGCAACTTTGCGCTACAACTTCAACCCGAGTTTCAGCGTAGAAGTTTCGGTTGAGCAGCGCTGGTTGCCGAACAGATAATATCTTATAGTAGCGGAGGTCTCCGGCCTCCGCAGTAACCAATGATACAAACTCTATTATTAGTAATAATGATTTGTATTCGACTTGGTACTGCGGAGGCCGGAGACCTCCGCTACTTATATGTTCATAATAGAATTACTCCTAATTCCGGATGAGCCACAATTATATTACCACAGGCTGGTAATAGTGTAACCGTTGCGCGGTAACAATGTAACCGAAGTGCGGTAATGATGTTTCCGCTACGCGGTAATCAATCTTCCGCAAACTGGCGTATGCGCTGTTCCTCAGAAAGCTTGCATACAAGCAGTGAGTTGTCGTTCTCTGCAACGATATATCCGTCGAGCCCCTGAACAACAACCTTCTTCTCGTTCAGAGTATGCACCACACAGTTGTGCGAATCGTAAAGATGTACGTTGTTGCCGATGACCGTATTGCCATAAAGATCGTGATGCTTCTGCAACATCAGCGAAGTCCATGTGCCGAGGTCGGTCCATCCGAAGTTGGCTGGGCACACGAAGATCTCCTCTGCCTTCTCCATAATGGCGTAGTCGACAGAGATATTCTCGCACTCAGGGTAGCGCTGGTCAATCATATCTCGCTCAGCCGGCGTGCCGTAGATAGGCAGCATGCTCTCGAAAATCTTGCTTATTGTAGGGCAGTAAACGCGGAAAGCGTTCACGATTGTAGCAACGCTCCATACGAAGATGCCTGCGTTCCAGAAATAGTTCTTATGCGATATGTATTCCTTCGCAGTCTCCAGGTCGGGCTTCTCGCGGAACGAGTCGATGCGATATATCTCGCGGTTGCGTGGCGACGCTGTAGAGAGGTCAGCCTGAATGTAGCCGTAGCCAGTCTCGGGGCGTGTCGGCGACATGCCGAGAGTGACGATGGCGTCGGTCTCGGCTGTAAACTTCATGCTCGACGTGATGACACGGCGGAACTCCTCCACATCGGTAACGAAGTGGTCGCTCGGTGTGATTACTACATTAGCCTTCGGATTGATAGCCTTGATGCGCCATGTGACGTATGCTATACATGGCGCCGTGTTGCGACGACATGGCTCAAGAAGGATGTTCTCGGCAGGCACTTCAGGAAGCTGCTCGCGCACCAGTGCGGCGTACTTCTTGTTCGTCACCACCCAAACATTCTCAAGCGGACAGATTCCCTTGAATCTGTCGTATGTAAGCTGCAGAAGGGTTCTGCCTACTCCGAGGATATCAATAAATTGTTTCGGATTGTCTTCTGTGCTCATCGGCCAGAAACGACTTCCTACTCCACCAGCCATGATTACCAGGTGATTTCTATCTTGAGTCATATTATTAAAAGTTTTAGATATGCAAAGATAAATATTTTTTATCATTTCTTAAAATAAAAATGAGCAATATTTATCGGTATATACAAATAGAAAAGGAGCTGTTACATAAAGATATGTAAAAGCTCCTTTCGTATGCAATTTTACCTTGCTTATGCCAAGGTGATGAGGTTCTCTTCGTTCTTTACCTTGCCCTCCTTGAAGAGCCAGCCAATACCGAGGTAAACTTCTTCACTGCTGATGTTAGCAGCCTTTGCGATTTCCTGAACGCTCAGTGCCTTGCCTGCTGCAGCCAGTGCCTGATAAACATCACCAGCGCGGAAGCCAACGCTTTCTGCGTCCACATTCACAACTACTTCAGCCTTCTTTGTAGCACAACGCTTTGTAGTAGTCTTAGTTGCTGTAGTCTTTGTAGCTGTCTTCTTTGCAGCCACCTTCTTTTCTGTTGCTTTCTTTTCTGCCATAATCTAATAAAAACATTAATAAAGTCCCTTACGTTCAACACGCTTGGGTTCCCTTTGTTTACAAAATTAGTTAAATATTTTCCAAAAGCAACGTCTGAATACAAAAAAAGTCCGGAAATCCGGACTTTTTCTTAATATTTTTCATATTTATTGATTTATATCAACGTATATTGTGATCAAAATGATTACTAAGCTTTCAAATCTACCTTCAACTGAAGTTCGTCAAGCTGCTTCTGATCGATAGCAGAAGGAGCGTCGAGCATCACGTCGCGTCCGCTGTTGTTCTTCGGGAATGCGATGCAGTCGCGGATAGAGTCAAGACCTGCCATGATAGACACAAAACGGTCGAGACCGAATGCGAGACCAGCGTGAGGTGGTGCTCCGTACTTGAAGGCATTGATGAGGAAGCCGAATTGTGCCATGGCGCGCTCTTCTGTGAAACCGAGGATACCGAACATCTTCTCCTGCAGCTTGCTGTCGTGGATACGGAGGCTACCGCCGCCTACCTCTATACCATTGCAAACAAAGTCGTATGCCTTAGCACGTACCTGCTCAGGATGCTCGTCGAGCAATGGGATATCGTCCGGGTTTGGCATTGTGAACGGATGGTGAGTAGCCATAAGGCGCTGCTCCTCGTCGCTCCACTCGAAGAGAGGGAAGTCGATAATCCACAAGCACTCGAACTTGTTCTTGTCGCGCAGACCGAGACGGTCGCCCATCTCAAGACGCAAAGAGCAGAGCTGAACGCGTGTCTTGTTGGCGTTGTCGCCAGAAAGGATAAGAACGAGGTCGCCATCCTTGGCGCCGGTTGTCTCCTTAACCTTTGCGAGCACCTCAGGTGTGTAGAACTTGTCTACAGACGACTTCACTGTGCCGTCAGCGTTAAACTTGATGTAAACCAAGCCCTTTGCGCCTACCTGCGGACGCTTTACGAAATCTGTAAGCTGATCGAGCTGCTTGCGTGTGTAGTCGGCGCAACCAGGTACGCAGATACCGCCAATATACTCTGCCTCGTTGAATACAGAGAATGTGCCTGTGCCCTTCAATACGTCCATGAGCTCTACGAACTCCATACCGAAACGCAAGTCGGGCTTGTCGCTACCGAAACGGCGCATAGCCTCGTGCCATGTCATCTGCTGCAGCTTAGCCGGCAACTCAACGCCGCGTACTTCCTTGAACAGATGGCGAGCCATATCCTCGAAGAGGTTGATAACGTCGTCCTGGTCAACGAAAGACATCTCGCAGTCGATCTGAGTAAACTCTGGCTGACGGTCTGCACGCAAATCCTCGTCGCGGAAACACTTTGCAATCTGGAAGTAGCGGTCGAAACCACTGATCATGAGCAACTGTTTCAGAGTCTGCGGGCTCTGCGGGAGAGCGTAGAACTGTCCGGGGTTCATGCGTGAAGGCACAACGAAGTCGCGTGCACCCTCAGGCGTAGAACCGATGAGGATAGGTGTCTCCACCTCGATGAAGTTCTGCGCATCGAGGAAGTTGCGGATGAGGATAGTCATGCGGTGACGCAGTTCAAGATTCTTGCGAACTGTCGGACGGCGCAAGTCGAGGTAGCGATACTTCATACGGATATCGTCGCCGCCGTCGGTGTTGTCCTCGATAGTGAACGGAGGTGTAACACTCTCCGAGAGGACATTCAGTTCCTTAGCGATAATCTCGATATCGCCAGTAGGCAGATTTGCATTCTTGCTCTCACGCTCGTTCACTACGCCTTTCACCTGCACGCAGAACTCACGTCCGAGCTTGCCTGCACGTGCGCAAAGGTCGCTGTCGTCAGAGTCGTTGAAGACGAGCTGTGTGATACCATAGCGGTCGCGGAGGTCAACGAATGTCATACCACCCATCTTGCGAGTGCGCTGTACCCATCCGGCAAGAGTCACGGTCTTGCCACAATCAGAGAGACGAAGCTCTCCGCATGTATTCGTTCTATACATTATATTATATGTTTTTTAGTTTTTCCTTCAATAACTATGCAAAGTTATAGTGTTTGCTTGAAATAGCCAAATTACTTGGCAAGAAATGTCATTACAGCCTTCATCACCTGCTGTCGCGAACGCACATTATTGATGCACTCCATCGGGAAACCCATGATAAACGCCTTGTGGTCGGCGCCGTCGTAAGCCACAGCAGCATCGGTGCCGTCGGCATAGCGCATAGCGCAGAACGCCGGCGCAAGCGGATTAATGATATCTACCGACTGTGCTGCGTAATGACGGTCGTTAGGTCGGCGTATGATGTCGAAGTTGATGCCGAGTCCGTTCACAAGATTCGTAGAGATATTCTTGTTCTGTCCGCCTAATCCTACTTTAAACACATTGGAGAGGAAGCTGCGCTCAGCATCGAGCTGCATATCACTCGCCACATACGCACCGCTTACGAGTACGCGTCCGTTGCCACGTACGTAAGTCTCAAGCGCCTTGCGCAGCGACTGCGAGAAGGTCTTGTAGCGCACAAGCGAATAGCCATCGTCTTTCTGCAATCCGAACATCAAGTCGACGATGCGATAGTCGGAAAGTTTCACAAAGCCGTTCTCTACAGCCTCAACCGACGACGCTACGACATTGTATGCACCCGACGCCGCGATGTCCGCAACGTGACAAACCGACTCGTTCTGCTGTCTTCCCATAAAGAAATTGCCTGCAAGTTCGTCCTCGCAATAGCCTAAAGCGCCAGGACCTTCACTGCCTGCACGCGAGCGATCGAAGTCGATTTGTCTGCCTACCCAACCTGCGTTCATGCCGAGCGAAACACCCATATCAGCATCAAGGTCGAAACCTTGGCGTGTGCCGTCGTCAACAACCGCCGGACCTGCAAGACGCGTAAAGCCGTCTACAACAAGCACATCGCGTGCTCCTGCCTGACCGCTTATGCAGGCTGCAAGCGTGTTCGTCGGGAAGCTCTCGCCTCCGCGGTTTACAGCCGTAACACGGAACTGATAAACCACGTTCGGTTTAGGCGTGAACGTGAACGATGTGCCAGTCACGCTGCGTCCATTGTCGAAACCGCCCCTGCCCTCTGCTATATATATATTATATGTAGTAGGCACGGCGCTTGCCTCCAACGGATCGTTCATTGGCAACCACGAGAGCTGCAACTGATTGTTGGCTGTTCGCTGTATGCGGAAGTTGCTTACGGGCAAAGGCTGCACAACGCACGCAAGCGAGTGATTGCCGTTCACATAACGCAGTATGGTCTTGTAGAGCGAACGTGCGAGAGTGAAGCGGAAGTTAGGGTCGAGTGCGCGGCGCATATCAGCAAAGTTCTGATGCGACAGCGTTTCAATAATCGCCGAAGGCACTTCCGGCTTGCGAGTCTCGCTGTAGTTGCGGTCCCACAGATAGCGGCGTGTCCATTTGCCGTAGGTAGCAGCAAGGTCGCGCTGCACGCCGGTAAGGAGCATATTGGCGAAGTCGTGCGAAATCTGCCGCGACACGCCGGCAGCAAGACGTCCGTCGTTGAAGTTGGTGGTGCATATAGCCAGCGAACCGACTATAGAATCATGTACATGTGTGGCTCCGGCATCGCTATGCACCGCAAGACTAAGCTCGAAAGGCACGTTCTTTCCCTCACGAGTCGGCACATATACCGACCCGCCTGCAAGCCAGTTGAGCATATTAGAGCGTGTATTGATGTCGTCGGCATAGTCGTCAGTGCCGTTCTTGCTACTATAAACCGAGTAAGGAGCGCCCGCCCATTGCGCACTATATCGCGCACCTTCCAGGCAGCGCGGCATACCGCTTGTCGATCCGCCACGCTGTATGTTGCCCATACCGCCACCAAAGCGCACGGCATCTGTCGTTACAACGCCTTTCTCCGTAGACGAGTTGGTAACGATTACACGATTGGCGGTGCTGTTGCCTGCATCGAAGTCGAACGTGCCGAGATAAACCCATGTTCCGCCGCCCATCTGCTGGTTTACGCGGAACAAAGTACGCTCACCTTTGTGTACGACAATATATTGCGCATCGCTTACGCTCTTGGCTACAGTCTGATAGCTCACGTATACGGCGTAGCGACCCGACTGCTGTATGGTTGGCTGATACGCCGCCCACGACTCGTTGCTTTTCTTCGTGGTGCGCACCATGCGTGCTGTGCCCTGCTCGAACGGATTCTCGCCGTCGCGATACATGCCGCGATGGAAAGCGAAGCCACGTTCTTCGGTAGTGCGCCATTTCTCGCGACCGTCGTCCTCAACATATCCGTTCTTACCGTCGTTGTCTACTATCACCTCATTGCGTTGCCAGTCGCGTTCGCGCGGTGTGTAGACCACAGCGCCGGCGTTCTCGAGCATCGGAATGAGATAAGGCACAACGATAGTCTGTGTAAAGAGGTCTTCGTTGGTGCAGAAAAGGTTTGGACGCTGCCACTTCCAGCGTCTCTTCTTTTGGTCGAAATAGATGCCGTGCGACTGCCAAAGAGAAATGTGACGGTCGAAGAGTCCGTGCGACACGAAGTTGGGTTGCGACTCGTTCATCACCCACGGCGCGCCATCGTAGTTGATGCGTCCCCATCCTCCGGGTGCGCTACCGCTACGCAGCTTTGCGCCAGGTACGAGTTGCTCTATAGGCATACCAGCCGTGTTGATGCGCAGCTGATAGCGATTGTAAGGTTTTGGCAAAGCCTTGGCAAGACGTTTATAATAATAGCCCACACTTTTCTCCGTAAAGTTCTGCGTGGCAAAGCCTGTGCTCACATTCAGCGTGAGCACACGACGAACATCGTCTACGCTGTACGACTCCATATACGGCTGTACGGCGTAGACGACATTCTTTGCTCGTGTGGCGAGCACATAGTTCTTAAGACGAGTATCCAGCTGAGCCGCCGACAGCGTCTTGTGCGATCCTGCCGTAGCAGGAAGCGCCATCAGAGCGGCTGCGAACACCAAAACCGACAATAATCTGTTTCTCATATTAGTCAAGTTCACCGACGGTGAACAATTCAGGGTTCTTTCCCTTGAAGTCTTTGAAATAAGTCTTTATGCGCTTCATGTCCGCATCCACATCGCCCGTAGGCACAATCATCTGCGTACATTCTATCAGTTTGCGTTCGAAGTCGAGACCGTAGAGCAAGATAGGCAGTTCGGCTTTCAATGCGATGAAGTAGAAGCCCTTCTTCCAGTTAGGGTTGAGCGAGCGTGTGCCTTCCGGCGTAACGCAAAGCTTGAAGTTTGGCTCGCGACGCGCAGCCTCTGCCATAGCGTCGGTCATGCTTGTATGCTTCGAACGGTTAACGGGTATACCACCGAGATGGCGGAACCATACGCCAAGCGGCCAGAAGAACCACTCCTTCTTCATGAGGAAGTTAGCCTTGATGCCCTCAGCACGCGAGTAGAGAAGACCGATAATAAAGTCCCAGTTGCTGGTATGTGGAGCAAGACAGAGTATATACTTTTCGGGGTGGTCCACTTCTATATGAGTGGTCCACCCCATGCGCTTATACAACAGTGTCTTGCAAATGCGTTGCAAAAAACTCATTGTGTTTGTTTATGTTTATATTTGATTTAAAATTTCGATTAGCCGAGGTTAACCACCTGGTCAACAATCTCAGACACCTGCTTGTTGAAGCTGTTCACAAGATCCTTGTAGAAGAGCTTCGGCGCAAGGCCCGGCTCCTGGTGCGACACGCGGCGCACATAGTCGTTGTGTATAACAAGGATAGAAGCGAGCAATGCGTTCACATCCTCCTCTGTTGTCTTTGAACTGTACATTGAAGCAGCTACTGCCTCTGAGAAAAGTTCGCTACAAACATAGTTGATATTGCGTTTCAGGTTTCTTTTGTTTGCCATAACAAATTAAAATGATTATTGATTAAAAGATTAAATTAACACGCCAAAGATAGGAAAAAAAATAATATGCAACAAGTATTCTCTATAAAAAACTTCAAATTGTTCGTTTTCTTTTAGTTTTTTTCGGTATATCACAGAAAAAGTGTATTTTTGCAGTGCAAAAAAAGTATCTATTTATACATTACATATTTTAATTATTTAAATTCACATGGAAATTAGTGCATTGCAGATTGCAAGAGCTGCTTATCAGCCCAAATTGCCAAAGGCTCTCCAGGGTCCGGTTAAGGCCGTAGAGGGTGAGGCAACACAGTCAGTAGGTAACCAGGAAGAGATCAAGGCGTTGTTCCCGAACACATACGGAATGCCTGTTATCACTTTTGAGGCTGGCGAGAAGACAGAGCTTCCTGCATTCAACGTAGGCGTTATCCTTTCAGGAGGTCAGGCTCCTGGTGGCCACAACGTAATTTCAGGATTGTTTGACGGTATTAAATCATTGAATCCAGAGAACAAGCTCTATGGTTTCATCCTCGGCCCTGGCGGCTTGGTTGACCACAACTACATCGAGATCACATCAGAGCTTATGGATCAGTACCGCAACACTGGCGGTTTCGACATCATCGGTTCAGGTCGTACAAAGCTCGAGAAGGAAGAGCAGTTTGAGAAGGGCATCGAGATTCTTCGCGAGCTCGGCATCAAGGCTCTCGTAATCATCGGTGGCGACGACTCTAACACCAACGCATGTGTACTCGCTGAGTACTATGCAGCTAAGAAGTACGGCGTTCAGGTTATCGGCTGCCCGAAGACCATCGACGGCGACTTGAAGAACGAGCAGATCGAGACTTCTTTCGGTTTCGACACAGCTTGCAAGACATACTCAGAACTTATCGGCAACATCCAGCGCGACTGTAACTCAGCACGCAAATACTGGCACTTCATCAAGCTCATGGGCCGTTCGGCTTCTCACATCGCTCTTGAGTGCGCACTGCAGACACAGCCTAACGTATGCCTCATCTCTGAGGAGATCGAGACTAAGGAGATGTCGCTCGACGACGTTGTAACATACATCGCTAAGATTGTTGCAGACCGCGCTGCTGACGGCAACAACTTCGGTACAGTACTTATCCCGGAGGGTCTCATCGAGTTCATCCCGGCTATCAAGAAGCTCATCGCTGAGCTCAACGAGGTGCTCACCGACCCGACAACTGGCGAGTCACGCGAGTTCGCAAACGAAGAGGAGCAGATCGACTTCGTTAAGAACAATATCGCTAAGGACAACCTCGCTGTTCTCGAGTCGCTTCCTGAGGACGTAGCTCGTCAGCTCTGCCTCGACCGCGACCCGCACGGCAACGTTCAGGTATCGCTCATCGAGACTGAGAAGCTTCTCTCTCGCATGGTAGCTACTAAGCTCGAGGCTTGGAAGGAAGAGGGCAAGTTCAACGGTCACTTCTCTGCTCAGCACCACTTCTTCGGCTACGAGGGACGTTGCGCAGCTCCGTCAAACTACGACGCTGACTACTGCTACTCACTCGGCTTCAACGCTTCACGCCTCATCAGCAACGGCAAGACTGGCTACATGTCTGTCATCAAGAACACAACAGCGCCTGCAGAGCAGTGGATCGCAGGTGGTGTGCCTATCACAATGATGATGAACATCGAGCGTCGTAACGGTGCTAACAAGCCGGTTATCCGCAAGGCTCTCGTTGAGCTCGATGGTGCTCCTTACAAGTTCCTCGCTGCTCATCGCGAGGAGTGGGCTAAGAACGACTGCTACGTCTACCCGGGTCCGGTTCAGTACTGGGGTCCGGCAGAGGTATGCGACCAGACTACAAAGACTCTGAAGCTTGAGCAGGCTAAGTAAACCTCTGCTTGTTCAAAACTAAAGAATTAATACAGAAAGAGCAGAGTGACAATGGTCATTCTGCTCTTATTTTTTTATGTAAAAATATGGAAGCAAAGAAACGCACATACAAACCACGCAAACGACGCTCCACGACCAAGCAAAAGCGCCGCTCAAGCCTCTCCGCCCTACTCTCTCGCAACCCGCGTGCCGTATGGTGGACAAGTTCTGCTATATGCGTATGCGTGTATATGTGGGCTTTCTACTCCTACTTCGTCAGTCCTACCGGATTTCGCTGGCGTGCGCTCTTCGGCGACACCAACTATCCCGCCGGCTACGAGATTCACGGCATCGACATCTCCCATTATCAAGGCACCATCGACTGGGACAAGTTGCGCGACAGCAATATCGAGGGCTATCCGCTGCGCTTCGTCATGATAAAGTCGACCGAGGGTTCGTCGCGCACCGACAACAAGTTCAAGGAGAACTTCCGACAGGCTCGCGAACACGGACTAATACGTGGTGCTTATCACTTCTGGAGCAACAAATCGTCGGCTCGCGACCAGGCTTACTTCTTCCTGAAACAAGTGCGACTGGAGAACGGCGACCTTCCGCCTGTGCTCGACGTGGAGCACAAGCCGCAGGACCGCAATGTGGAAGATTTCCAGCGCGACATTCTTACATGGCTGCACATCGTAGAGGACAAATACCACGTGAAGCCTATCATATACACATATTATAAATTTAAGGAGAACTATCTGGACGCGCCCGTATTCGACGACTATCCCTACTGGATAGCGCATTACTATGTAGATAAGGTGGAATACAAGGGCACGTGGCACTTCTGGCAGCACACCGACGCAGGAAAGCTGCCCGGCATAAAGGGATATGTAGACTTCAATATCTTCAACGGTTCGTTCTATGCGCTGAAGAAACTCACAATCGGAAACCAGGATTAGAAAACGTAGTGGAGGTCTCCAGCCTCCGCTACGTTTATAATAATTATTTATTGCTATTTGGTATCAAACCATCAATAACAATGCTTTAATCATATATATAAATTATCCACATACTTACATTGAGCCTCCTGCGCCATTTTCGCAGCCTCTTGCTCCAATTGCTTCCAATATGTCCGGTCTTTATGCAAATAGATTTCTTCATAAAGTGGGAACAAATGGGGATAGTATGATTTGATATAACCCATAATGTTGGCCTTAAATCATGATGCCACGCACCTCTTTCGTTCCAATGAGTGTTTTTACCATATTTCTTCCTTTATTCTTTATAAATTCTCTACCGTTTCACCGTCTTCAGGAATAAAGACGCGGTTTAAAATTCCTGCCACTTCCGCACGCTTTCTCACCATTTCACGCGTCACGCTATTATGGTTTACGCCTTCAAGATGCGTCACAAATATCTTTGCATCAGGTGCAGCTGCAGCAACTTTTACCACATCTTCATCGTTCATAATAACGCGTCCACCCAAGCGAAAGCCATTGCCACCTGCATTAAGGGTGATAACCTTGGGGCGAAAACGCTTCAAATTGCGCTTTACACCAGCATACCAAATGGTATCTCCGGCGTGATAGAGCGTCTTTTCTTGTGGATGAGTGAATACATAACCCGATGTATGCCCAGCAGGATACTTCATGATGAAATTACCATGCTGGCTTTCGGCCTTTTGTATGTTCACTTCCCCAACCCTTGTATTGTCGCCGACAACTTCCACATGATTAAATCCATGCGACATCACCGCCTGCCGATTGTTTTCGTCTTGCACAAAAAATCGCATATCTTTAGGTATCATTTCATAGGCCGCCTCATCGATATGGTCATCGTGTAGATGGGTAAGCAATACAGCATCCACACCTTTTAACATCTCTTCTACAGGAAAAGGTAGTTCATGAAGTGGGTTGCGCAGGTGTTGATTTCTACTAAAGGGGAAAGGAGGCATGCAGCCTTTCTTTCCCAACATGGGGTCAATCAGAATTTTCTTTCCCCCATATTCAACGATTATCGTTGCGTTTCTTACTTGCTGGATATTCATTGTTTATTAAAGTTTAACATTGGCCTCCAACATAATAGCATCCTTCAGAGGTTCATCATCATCAGAGAACGAATTTGCCTTATATTGTACGCAAAGCACGAGCATTTCGCTGCTGCCGGTGTTTTTGAAAGCACGTTTGCCATTGGGCGCAATTCGCACGATGCTTCCTTCTGAAACGGGAAATCGTTTGCCGTCTACATCGAAAATGCCTTCACCTTTAAGAATGAAATAAAGCTCTTCGTGGGTTTTATGGGTATGGCGTGTGCCATAATCCTGCCCAGCTGCAAGACTTTGGAAAGACAATTCTGCGCCTGTTGCTTGTAGTGCATGTCCAGCAAACATCTTTCCCGGGATAGAGAAATTGCCCATAGCCAACTCATAGTCCTTAATTTCATTCAACTTACCTACGTTCACCGTGGTGAAGTTCTCACCTTTTTCTGCAATTTTAATTTCTTTCATAATGTTATTTGTTTTGATTACGAGTGCAAAGGTAGTGCATAAATCAAAGAAACATTCTACCATTAATAATATGTGCTCTACCATTTTGATAAACCATTAATTATTCGTACTTTTGTTGCATGAAATTAGAGAGTCATCCCCAAGAACTTACACAAGTTCCTTTCAGCAAAACAGAATGTGGTGTAGATTTCAACATCAATACCGATACGCACGAGCGTTTGCGAGGCGTATTGATGGAGTATCCGTCTTTCAAAACCAACTTCTTCGAGTTGTTTTTCTTCAGGAAAGCATCCGGGTGGCTGCGTTATGGCTTTCAACATATCGTGTTGAAAGACAATACGGTGCTGATACTTTCGCCGCACATCCATCAGGAGTGGCATATTGATGAAAGCCAAACGGATTATCGTTTCCTTATTTTCCGTGATGATTTTCTTTCAACCTATCTTGCCGATCCTTTCTTTACTTATCGTTTGCTTTATTGCTATCAAACAGATTTTCCACCCTATCTGTCGGCTACTGCTATGGAACAACAAGAATACGAGCGTTTGCTTGTGCGGATAAAAGAAGAACTCAACCATCCTCTTGCCGACAGCTATCACATCATCGTATCCTTGCTTCATTATCTGCTCATGACCCTTAATCGTAGGTATTCTGCTCAATACCAACTGCCTTTTGATGCCCCCAAGAACCACCATGCCTTTGAGTTCAAACAACTCTTAGAGAAACATATTCGCCAATACCAGCAAGTGGCCGACTATGCAGCCATGCTGAACATCAGCCGCATCACATTGAATGCTTCTGTACAGGCACAATATGGGCAAACGGCCGTACATCTGCTGAAACAACGTCTACTTGCAGAAATCAAGAATGAAATATTATTCACTGACAAAACTACCAGTGAATTGGCATACGAATTCAATTTCTCGGAGCCTGGACATTTAATGCGTTTCTTCAAAAAACAAACTGGACAGACGGTTACGGAGTTTAAAGAAGAATATAAAGGACAACAGTTTACCGCAGAATAGAAAAATTATTAAACGCAAGAACTTACCAATAAACGAACGGCACTTGAAACAGATTATACACTTTATCGCATATAGAAAGCGGATGCCTTGGCAGAAATCATCCGCCAAGGCATCCGCCTTCAATATTTGACGTTCATACTTTACTTAACAACAAACTTCTTACCAGCCACGACGTATATGCCAGAAGAAAGATTGCTCATATTATTACGGGTGCACACGCGTTGCCCGCTCAGGATGCAAAAGGCAAGCGGATACATCTTTGTCAAAGTGTTTTTTTGAGTGACGAAGTCAAAAAAAAGGAGTGTACCACAAAATGGGTACACTCCTTTATAAACTCACTTTACTATTTACCAGTATGATTGGCTTATCTGTTAGCCGATTGCCACTGATAAGTTTTATCACAATGGATATCTGCACTCTGGTCGGCAATCATCAGTTTGAAATCGCCTTCCTCCAATACCCACTTGCCATCATAACCTACGAAAGCAAGATCATCGGCATTCAAATTGAAGGTGACAGTCTTTGTTTCGCCCGGCTGAAGCTCTATTTTATCGAAAGCACGGAGGCGACGACCATCAGGAACCATGCTGGCAATAAGGTCGCTACTGAACAGAAGAACGCTCTCTTTGCCCGCAACCTTACCCGTATTCTTCACATCCACGCTCACCTTGATGATGTCGCCGTGGCGGAAATCAGACTGGGAAACCTTCAGGTTGCTATATTTGTAAGAGGTGTAGCTCAAACCATGTCCGAAGCCCCACTGCTGGGTAATCTTCGCATTGTAGTCGTAAGCACCCTCCATCGTACCAACTTCCTCGCTCTTCTTGAAGTCGTAGTTGGCGAGCGAATTGATTTCCTTAGGATAGGTGTAAGGCATCTTGCCACTGAAGTTTGACTTGCCCGATACCAAGTTTACCAAGGCATCGCCGCCCATATTGCCAGGGATAAGGATGTCGATGATGCCCTGTGCCAATGGTTCGATGTCGGCGATGAGACGAGGACGACCTTCATTCAAGACCAGAATGACAGGCTTGCCGGTCTTAGAAAGTTCCTTCACCAAATTGCGCTGGTTCTCAGAAAGCCAGAGGTCGGTCAGGTTGCCCGGAGTCTCGGTATAAGAGTTCTCACCGATGCAAGCTACAATAACATCAGCATCTTTTGCAGCATTTACCGCATCCTGAATCTGAGGTTCGTTCTCCTCCCAGTACTTGCCCTTCTCATTATAGGTAACGCCCTGATTAAGAACCACATTCTCCTTGCCATACTGATTGCAGAAAGCCTCATAGATGGTGTTGTACTTGCCGGCAAACTCATCGGTACGATGGCCCTGCCAAGTATAGCTCCAACCACCGTCCAGGCAGCGCATCTGATTGGCATTAGGACCAGTGAGGAGAATCTTCTTGCCCTTGGCGAGAGGCAAGACAGGATTGCCATCCTGCAACTTCTCGTTCTTTAAGAGCACCATACTCTCGGTAGCTCCCTCTAAGGCGAGCTTGGCAAACTCCTCGCCACCAAACTTAGGATAATTCTTCAGTTTCTGGGTTGGGTTCTTGAAAAGGTCGAGACGGTACTTCATGCGAAGCACACGACGGCAGGCATCATCGATGCGACTCATCGGAATCTTGCCTTCTTTCACCAATTCGATAAGGTAGCCACAAGCATCGCAAGAATAAGGTTCCATAATCATGTCGATACCGGCATTGATGGCGATGCGGAGCGCATCCTTCTTATCCTTAGCTATCATCTCGCGAGTATAGAGGTTGTTGACGTCTGCCCAGTCGGTAACCAACACACCATCCCATCCTGTCTGTTCCTTCAGCCATCCTGTCAGGATTTCCTTATTGGCGTGCATCGGCATACCGTTGACGGAAGCGGAATTAACCATCACTGTCAAGGCTCCAGCCTGCAGACCCACCAGGAAAGGAGCGAAGTGCTTCTCTCGCAAATCGGCAGGAGAGATATAGGCTGGCGTACGGTCTTTACCAGTCCAAGGCACGCCATAGCCCATAAAGTGTTTCATTGAAGTGGCAATGTGATACTGGTCGATGTTGTTTGGATCCTCACCCTGGAAACCATAGACCATCGCCTTGCCCATCTCTGAACTGAGGTAGCAATCTTCGCCAAAGTTCTCCCAGATGCGGGGCCAACGGGCATCACGACCGAGGTCAACGGTAGGACTGTAAGTCCAAGGCACACTCACGGCACGAGTCTCATAAGCAGTAGCCTCAGCCGAACGACGAGCAATCTCACGATTGAAGGTGGCAGCTACATTGATGTTCTGCGGGAAGAGGGTTCCGTCTTGTGTATAAGTAGAACCGTGGTTCTGATCAAGACCGAAGACACAAGGGATGCCGATGCGCTTCATCGAAATCTTCTGGATTTGCGCGATGTACTTCTCCCACTGCTTGGCGGTTGGCGCGCAAGTGTTAGGAGCGTTGAGGATAGAGCCAATCTTATAGCGAGAAAGGATAGAATCGGTCTTGTGCTCGTCGATATAGAACACACCGTTCTTGTCGTTTGCGCCAAAGAGGTCGGTCACCAATTCCATCATCTGACCTACTTTTTCCTCCAAGGTGAGTTTCTTCAGGGTTTGTTCTACTTGAGCCTCTATCTTAGGGTCGCTCTTGATAACTGGAACCTTGGCACTGGCTGTATAAGCCAATGCCAACATAAAAATAGATGAAAATAATTTCTTCATAAGTTCTAAGGTTTGACGTTATATGATAATAACGAGATTCTTTCTAATATTTTATTCGATAGTTACTTTCTTTACGGTATAACCATCACCCACGATGAGGAGACCTTGCTGCTCTGTCAAGAGTTGGATAGAGAGGTCGGTCAGTTCAAACTCCCATTTAGCAGGTCCATTCACCATGATGTCGCCACGCTCTGGGTCGCCCTTACCGGTAAGGATGTTGTTCCACCAAGAAGTGACAGCAGTACCCTGGCCATTTCCATCTACATAGACACGGAGGATGGTGCCAGCCTTCACCTTTGAGAGGAAGGTGTCCTTCAAGGCATCGAATGGTGTACCCCATGTCACGGCAAACTCACCTTCCCAGAGGGTATTCTCCATAGATGGGCGAGCCTCGGTGGTTACCTTGATGGTACCGCCAGGGAACTGTACGCCATTGCCATCTACCAATGTAATGTCGTAATCGCCATTGGCGAGGCCGGAAGGAGCAGTAACTTTCAATGTCGTACCCTCATCGAGAACTTCGAAGGCAACCTCCTTATCAGCGATGAGAACTTTCTTAACGAGTCCCAGGTTCTTGCAATTGTGGATGGTTGTTGTTTCTCCTGGAGCTACCCAAAGCTCGTTGGCATTGGTACCCAAGGCTGGGTCATCGGCAGCAGGAGTCACGGTAACGTTCAAGGTGCGAGATGTGCTCTTGCCCTTGGTGGTGGTTGCCACAATCTTCAGTTCATGATTACCTATAGGCAAAGTTTGGTCGATGGTAGTACCTTCATAAATCTGCGTGCCGTCGAGCAACCATGTCACAGTAGTGTAGTGAACAGGAGTCACTCTGATTTCCAACTTATAATTAGTCTTGCGGTCTATCTTGGAATCAGCCAAGTCGGTGTTCAAGATACGTGGATCGTCATTTTCGCTGACAGTGAAGTATGGATCATCGTCAGAAGAGCAAGAAGACAAGGTAGATGTGCCAGCCAGTGCGAAACCCATGGCTAAGAGCATCATCATAGCCTTCAAGACTTTTCCCTTATATTGATTCATTGTCTTATTCATAATTAATTATTCTATCTATTGTCCTATAAAACTTAACATTAAACACTACTCGCTATATCCCTTTCCGAATGGAGGATTAAAGTCTGGCTGAAGGTTTACATCAGCCTTGTCCCACCAGAGGCGCTTATGCCAATCGTCTGTACCACCCATGCGGTCGATGGCAGCCTTGTAGTTGGCATTGTTGTACTGACCTTCCATCTCAGGATACTGCAAGCGGACAGGCATTGACCAGTTAGAATCAGTATAAGTGAAACCATTCTTGGTCAAGAGATCGCGGTTCAAGATGGCAGGATAGTCAGAGCGACGCATGTTAGCCCAACCCTCAGAAGGGTTCATCATGTGGAGAATCCAAGCCTGGGTGTTGATGGTCTCCTTAGGATTGTCACCCAACGGATTGCTGGCAATGAACGCATCTATCTCTTCCTTGGAAATCTTGTTGGATGTAAGATAGTAGTTGTTGAGCAACTCCATGCTGGCACGAACACCAGTCTCGTAGTGGCTCTCAGCATCACCACCACCTACATTCCAACCCTTGGTTGCAGCCTCAGCCTTGAGGAACTCCACCTCGGCATAGCTAATCAAGTCGCCAGGACAAGAAGGCATCTCGAAGTCGATGTTCAGGCAAGGACGACCAGCTCGGGCTATATAATCAGAGATGGCATAATTGCTCTCGTCAATCTCTGCATACTTCTTCAAAGTAGGAAGATCATCCACCGTAGCTGGATTCATCCAGTCTGTGTACCAGGCTGCACCAGGGTTGCAAGGCTCCTCACCGAGGTTCTTGCTCTGGAAGTAAGCCATGAAATCATCGGTCAAGTCGATGTTCTGCTCCTTATCTGGCTTCACCTGACTACGCTTGATATTGTAGTAGTGACGGCAGATGCGATAGAGACGAGGGTCGTGGGTATTCTGCAACTGATAGAACAAGGTAGAGCATACCATGGTAGGCGATGTGGCATCCTGACCATAGAGACTCTCGCTCAATGCATTGGCACGGAAATCATAATCATTGGCACCATCATAATATGTATAAGGTGCATCAGCATACTTGATATAAGCATCATCGGCTGCACTGGCGATAGCACCAGCAGCCACGGCCTTCTCAAACTCATCCTTTGCCTTCTGTGGATTTGCATCGGAAATGCGCATTGCGTAGCGCATACGGAGTGCATTGGCATACTTCTTCCACTGAGCTACATCACCACCCATGCTGGTGACATCACCAGAAATGCGGTCGGTACCTGTGCCAAGCTGCTTCTCGCAAGCGTCAAGTTCGTCAAAGAACCAGCTGTAGAGTTCCTCTACGGTATCATACTTAGGGGTGGAGATACCTGAGATATAACCCAGACCTGCCTCCGAACAAGGCACGTCACCGTAGATATCTGCCAAAACTGCCGTGAGATAGACACGATGGATACGAAGTGCCGCATTCAAGTTTGCCTTGTCAGCAGATTTGTGGATGGCATCCACAAGGTTCTTGATACCGATTTCATAATAGCGGTCCCAAACTCGACGGGTCATATCATCTTCTTTGAAATTAGAACCAGCGTAATTGGTTACATTCCAACCACCAGCGAAATACTGTGGGAAACCAGTTATATAGTTACGGTAGGTATCCATCAGACTGAGGTCACCGTAAGTCTGCAACAAAGCTGTTGTCAACTGTGCGTTAGGGTCGAGCTCGCTCACCTTGGTCTTGTCGGTATTGATGTTGCTCAAGGTATCATCAGAGCATGAAGTCATCGCAGTGCCGGTTGCCATCATGGCGAAAGCCATCATCAGGCTGCTCTTACCTATATATTTCTTGATTATATTGTTCATTTTCTTACATTATTATATATTAGAACTCTTCTAAAGAAATTGATTCATTTTTTTCGAGATTAGAACTTCACGTTCACGTTCAAACCATAACTCTTGCGAGATGGCAGGGAACCAAATTCCAGACCGAGACCTGAGGTGTTGTAGCTGGAGTCTGGGTCGATGTTAGGAATGTTCTTCCAAACGATGAATGGGTTACGAGCCACGAAGGATACGGTCAAGCCCTTGACATACTTGCCCAGTATGCTCTCTGGGAAGGTATAGCCGAAAGTAATCTCACGACACTTCACGTAAGAGTTGTCGTAAACGAAAGCACTCTGCACGCCATTTGCAACATGCTTCCAGTAATCTTCAGGGTTCACGGCGATGTCGTTCTTGCGATAAGTACCGTCGCCATTGTCGATGACACCATCTACGACAAATCCCTTGCAGTTACCTGCTGCACGCCATGCTGTAAGGTCCATACCCGAAGCCTTGCGAGCCTCCTCGGAAGTGTACCACTCCTCACGACCTGCCAATGTTCCCTTTGCCTTACCAGTCTGGTATGCAGAACGCATGGACATAGAGTAGATGTCGGCACCTACCTTCACATCGAATGAAGCAGAGAGGCGGAAGTTCTTGTAAGAGAATGTGGTATAGAAACCACCAGTCCAATCCCAAGAAGAGTTGCCGATGGTCTTGATTTCCTGGTCAACCTTTGGAAGACCAGTAGCTGCATCGACAATCACCTGACCCTTGTCGTTGTAGAGGAAGTCGTGTCCACGGATAGCTCCATAGTTCTCACCTACCTTGGCACCTACAGAAACACCGCACCAGTATGCCTTCGCCAACTCGAAGTAGTCCATGCCATTGGTGAGCGACTTCACCTTGTTGGAATTCTTCGAGAAGTTGACACCCAAGTCCCAAGCGAAGTCCTTGATCTGCAAGGCACGAGCATTGAGGGCAATCTCGATACCCTGGTTCTGAATCTCACCGGCATTGATGAGGCGGTAAGCATAGCCAGAGGTGGTGGTTGAAGCCAAGCTCAAAATCTGGTTCTTGGAGTTCTGGTTGTAATAGGTGGCATCCAAGCCCAAGCGTCCGTTGAAGAACTTCATCTCCAAACCTACCTCGTAAGAACCTGTCATAGTAGGCTTCAAATTCTTGTTTGGCTGTGTTGAGTTGGCTATCATACCGATGGTATAACCCGAGTAGCTGTACTTGCCCGTGGTATAGTTGAGTGCCAACAAGTATGGATCGGTATCGCTACCTACCTTTGCCCAAGATGCGCGAATCTTACCGTAATTGATGAACTTCTTGTTCTTGATAAACTCGGAGAATACCAAGCTACCAGATACCGAAGGATATACGTATGTATTGTTATTGACAGGGAGCGTAGACGACTTATCGCCACGGAGAGTTCCCTCCAGATAGTAAGTATGCTTGTAGCCGAGGCTCGCACTGGCATAGAGAGAACTGATCTGTTTCTTATACATGCTCTCGCGAGTATTCTGCTCCTGATAGTTCATGATGTTCTTGATGCCATTCATCTGCTGGTTGAGACCGATGTTGGTAGTGGTCTTGTTGTTCACCTTGAAGATGTTACCACCAGCGGTAGCGTTGACATCGAAGTCGCCCCATGAGTTGTTGTAGAGGGCGAGTATCTCGGCGTTGAGTGTGCGGTTTTTGAAGATTTGGTCGGTAAGCTTTCCGGCAGGGGTACCTGGAGTTGTCTTGGCGATGAAGTCCTCGAAGTTCATGCTGTTGATATCGGTACCGATGGTACCCTGCAACTTGAGGTGCTTGTTGATGTTCCAGATGGCCTTACCCGTAAAACGGAACACGTCCTTGTCGGATGTATTGCGGTTCTTGTAGAGATCCCAGTATGGATTTCTGTTATACTGGTCGTTACCATTCCAGTTGGAGTAGCTACCGTCGGCATCCTCATAGTGCTTCAACCAAGCCTGATCGTAGGTACCAGCCAGGATCATGAGGTTCTTACCCACGTTGCTCTGAGAGTCTCCCAATGCAGGACGGTTCTTCACCTTCTCACGAGTATAGTTGGCGGTGAAGTCGAAGTCAACAGGACCAGCTGAGGTATTGACACGGAGGTTGAAGTTGTCACGGCTCATATTGGTGTTAGGCAGGATGTCCTTGTTGCGCATATCGGTAACAGAGAAACGCATACCCGTCTTACCGGAATTTACTGAGAGGATGGCAGAGTTCTGGGTGGTGAAACCTGTGCGGAAGAAATCAGAAGCATTGTTAGGATGCATCTTGAATGGACGCTCCTCACCATCAAAGTACTTGAACATGAAGTCATCGGCCTTAGGTCCCCAACTGGCATTGGTGCCAGAGGTGCTCGCATTAGGAAGCTCGCCATTGTAGCCAGCGCCATATATCTCCTGGATGTCGTCCCACTTAGCCAACTGTGTATCGACAGTGAAAGAACCATTGTACTCTACACCAATCTTATCCTTCGCCGCCTTCTTGGTCGTAATCAAGATAACACCATGAGAAGCACGGCTACCATAGAGGGCAGAGGCAGCAGGACCTTTCAATACGCTCATCGTCTCGATGTCGTCAGGGTTGATGGCAGAGATACCATCACCGAGGTCATAGCCACCAGCTTCGCCAGCGCTGCCAAAGTTGGTATTATCCAAAGGCACACCATCCACCACGTAGAGAGGCTGGTTGTTGCCTGCCATTTCCGTATTACCACGGAGAAGCACACGGGTAGAACCAGAAGCACCGCCAGCGGTGTTCTGCACGACGAGACCAGCCACCTTACCTGAAAGAGAGTTGATGACGTTGGTTTCCTTCGCCTTGGTGAGTTCCTCACCCTTCACTTCCTCCAAGCCATAGCCGAGAGCCTTGCGGTCTCGTTTGATACCGAGGGCGGTGACAACTACCTCATTCAAGGCTTTACCATCCTCTTGCATCTTGATTTTCATACCATCAGCAGCTTTCAAGGTCATCGTCTTGTAACCGACGTAGCTCACTTCGAGTGTGGCTCCAGGCTTGCAATTCAGCGTAAAGTTACCATCCAGATCGGTAACGACACCGTTGGTTGTACCAGCCACCTTCACGCTTGCACCAATCAAGGTTTCGCCAGTGGCATCCACCACTGTACCCTTGATGCCTTGGTTCTGCTGAACGCTCATAGCAGCATTGTTCATCTGGGCAGCGAGGATGGCTGAAGTAGGCATCCACATCAAACCTGCACCGAGCATGCCGAGAAACTTTGTTTTCTTTCTCATAGTTCTTATTTTGTTTATAGGTTTAAAATAATTCATCTTATAATCATATCATTACTTCTGAAAGATTCCCTCAAGAATCCAAGGAACATTCACCTTCATACTCTTGAAACGGTCGAAGATGCCATACTTCTCAGAGCCGTTACCAAAGTAGTTGTTGTCCCAAACGAAAGTAGAGAAGCCTCGTTTGCGAGCCTCCGTAGTTAGGAACTTACAGTAGTAAGTCATGTTTTCATGCACTTTCACAGAGTTTGACTTATAGTGGTCGGTTACTCCCCATTCTCCTATTACGACACCAAGTCCTTTGTTGCTCCAGGTATCCATCGCCTTATCAAAGAAATCCGTCATCGTCTTCTCGTTGTCAGCAGGTGTCTTGCCAGCATCCTTGTAGGCATCACCCCAGTAATCGTAGGTGCAATCGCCGGCGTAGCTCCATGGTTGATAGTAGTGGAATTCCACACTCATATAGTTGTTGCCATTGCCTTCGGTATCCTTCGGAATGATGAATCCTCCATTCTCGATGCCAAACCAAGGGTTGCAAACGTAAGTCTGTAAGATCAGGTGGCGTTTGGCATTGTTGCCGCCTGTGGCACGAACCATATCCACGAATGTCTGATTGTAAGCATTCTGCACTTCGAGATTCTCGGCAGTAGGCTTGCTCCAGTTGTCCCTGACATGAACCTCATTGGTACCGGCGAAAGCCAAGCGACTGTCATAATTGGCAAACTCAGAGGCGATATTCATCCAGAGGAGCGCAAGCTTTTGGCAGTTTTCTTCCTTATATTGATAGGTAGGACGACTTTCGAGCCATTTTTCATGATGCGCATTGATGATAACCTTGAGGTCATTATCCAGACACCAATCCACTACCTCCTTGATACGAGCAATCCAAGCCTTGTCGATGCTCATCGCCTGAGCATTGGTAATGTGGCACTGCCAACGGATTGGAATACGGATGGCATTAAAACCTGCCTTCTTCACAGCTTGTATCATCTTCTTGGTAACAACGGGATTGCCCCAAGCTGTCTCTGCATGGATGGAACCATCAGGGTTGCCAATCTGCATCGACTCACCATCCTGACCAGGAGCTGAGCACTCAAACGCATTTCCAAGATTCCATCCCACAACATCTTTATTCCATTGCTGGGCAGTAGGCATGGATTCGCATACGTCATCAGAACCTTTGGATGGGTCATTCTGCAACGTGTTTGCTTCGCATGAGAAACATGTGAAGATGCCTATTAAAAAGAGGCTAAATGTCAAAAAATTCCTTTTCATTTTATTGGTAAATTGTTATTGTTTCGGTTTTTAAAAACTGTGCGTAACAGATTCTGGCTGCAAAGATAGAGAAAAGGAACTTCAAGAGGGTTAGATAACAAACAAAAAAGGTTTCAATTCAGACATATCGTCCAAACCGAAACCTTTTCTTTAAAATTAGAACCCTGATTTACAGATACTTACTGGGAGAAACCCCAAAGTGCTTTTTAAATACTGTACTAAAGTACTTCACATTTACAAAACCGGCTTTCACAGAGACATCCATCACACTATCTCCCTGTTTCAGAAAGATTGCAGCCTGCTCCAGACGTATCAATCGCATAAAATCCTGCGGATTTTGCCCCGTAAGAGTCTTCAGCCTACCATAGAAAAGCGTTCTGCTCATCGCCATCTCTCTACAGAGTCGGTCGATATTAAAGTCGGTGTCGCTCAGATGAGCCAACACCAAACTGGTAGCTTTATCTACAAAAGCCTGGTCTTGTGGATTCAGAACAGCTTCTTCCACATTTTCGTAAGATTCAGAGCACACAATATGCTCGGGAGAAGCAGACTCAGAAGCCATCCCTCCTCTAACAAGAGCAAGACTTCTGTCCATATAGTACTGACTCAACCGGCGACGATTCTTCAAAATACTGGCAATCTTACTCGCAAGAATAGCAGTATCGAATGGCTTGGCGATATAGTCATCAGCACCAAGTCCGAGCCCTTCTATCATAAAGTCACGACCAATCTTAGCAGTCAGCAGGATAACGGGCAGCCATGATGTTTCCTTGTTTTCCTTGATGCGGCGACAGAGCTCATCTCCGTGCATTCCCGGCATCATGACATCTGAAACAACGATATCACACACACCGCCCTCTTCCAAATATTTCAAGGCAGCCTCTGCACTTTCCACATCAACTACTTGATAAGAATCACCAAAAGTCATTCTGATATATTTGCAAAGATCTTCATTGTCATCGACAAAAAGAAGTGTATCCTTTGAAACACCAGCATCCTGCAAAACCGCAGAAGACACAGTTTGGCAAGTTTCATCATGCTTGTCTTCAGCTAAAGAAGATTCATTTGCAACTTTTTTCTTTTCCTCAACAAGCCGAACGGAAGAATCTGTTACATTACCTAATGGCAACTTCACACAGAAAGCAGTACCCTTTCCGTCCTCACTTACGAAACTAAGCTTTCCTCCTAATTTCTCTACAAGCTTTTGTGTAAGCATCAGTCCTAATCCACTTCCCATTTCCTGAGAATTCACCGCATTAGAAGCCCTGAAGAAGCTCTTGAAGATACTCTTAATTTCTGCCTTGGGAATACCTATACCTGTATCACATACATGAATCAGCGCCATCTTTCCTTCAACAGAAGCCGACAACGTAACCTTTCCACCTTGAGGTGTATATTTGATAGCATTCGAGAGAAGATTTTCCAATATCAGATCCACCATTTTGACATCAGAACGAATCTGTTGCTGCGGACACGTTTCAAGACACAGCAGAATATGCTTCTCCTGAGCTGCCAATGCAAACTTATCCATCTGCAAACGTAAAAGCATCGGCAATTCTATATCTTGCAGACGAACCTGTTCGGCAGACTGTTCAACTTTTTGGAAGTCAAGCAACTCTGTTACCATCTTCAACAGTTTATTGCCGTTGCGCTGCGCCATATCCAAAAAAACACGACTCTTTTCACTCAAGAGAGAATCTTTAGACAGATCAACAAGAGGAGCTAAAACGAGACTCAAAGGAGTACGTATGTTATGGGCAGTATTGACGAAGAAATTGATTTTCTCGTCATAATACTTGCGCTGCAATCGTTCTTTATAAAACTGCCATGCAAAATATAAGATGGCTGTCAGAATACAGAGATAGACAATCCATGCCCACCAGGTGTTCCACCAAGGTTGAGCGATAGAAATTTTTAGGGATGTTGCTCCCAATTCTCTACCATTGCTTCTGCAAATAGCTTTGACATAAAGGACATAGTTGCCAGGAGGCAAATTGACAAATCGTGCTAACTGATAAGAGGAAGGTTTACTCCAGTTACGATCATATCCTTCTAAATAATACTGATATTGGATGTCATGCTGATATTGATAATTGATGCTCTCGAAAGAAACAATCAGCGTATTCTCATGATGGTGAAGGTGCAAGGTGCCATCTTGTAACATCTCAAAGAGGGATTTATTCCATTGGTCGGTACGCTCTACGCCTTCTACCTCAACACGATGGATACGAAGCGGAGCTGCATAATTCAATCCTTTGGCAAACATCGGAGCCAAAGCCACTACGCCATCATTACTGCCAAAAAGCATCCTGCCATCTGAAGTACACGCCACAGACATCCGATTATACTCACGTTCCAGTCCCTTGAAGAAGTTGAGATTTACCACCTTCCCCTGATAGATGAAAGCCAACCCCTTATCTGTACTCAACCAGAACTTGCCATTCTTTCCCTTGATAAGTCCATAAACCGTATTAGACGGTAAAGACTCCTGGGTAGAATAGTTTCTTAACTTATTAGTCTTCAGATCATAATCATAAAGTCCACCACCATCCGTACCTATCCAGATATGACGGGAATTCTGATAAACCATACTGTTGACAAACAAATTAATGTCTTTATCGGGATACTGATTAGGATAAAAGAAACGACGAGGATGCAAAGGTTCGCGCTTATCTATCAAATAGCAACCATGCGAAGTTCCTACAGCGATACTGTGCTTATCCTCTGATTCTGTAATGCATTGTACCTCGTTGACAGGCAGATAGAAAGCTGCCTTCTCCACTCCTCTGAAAATATTTTTTCCAGAAGGGAAACAGGCCATATCACCATCTAAACAGCCTATCCAGAGATTGCCTTCGCTATCAACAAAAAGACTGAACACATAGTCGCTCTTCAACTTTCCATTACGAACTGAATATGCAGGCATACTGCTTCCATCGCCGTTCACCTGATATACACCATTGCCATAAGTACCGACCAGAATCTTTCCATCAACAGTCTGACAAATCGTAAGTGCCACCTTATTATATAGTCCATGATGCCAAAAATGAGTCTGCGAATCATAAATACTTACTCCTTTATCAGTAGCATACCATATTTTTCCATCGCGACTTTGGAACACATCGTTCACACAATTATCTATCAGCGATTGATTGTTAAGATACTCGTGCGTGATATATTCCAGAGTATGTTCCATCGGAATGGCTAAATCTACACCTCCCGAATAAGAGCCTGCCCATAAATCTCCAAAACGATCGCGGCACAAAGTATATAAACCATTACCCTTCAACACGTTACCAGGACGTCCATCTGTATTCAGTAAGAGCTTGGTTTGTTTATTCTGCTTATCATAAGCATAGATACCAGCTCCATCGACAGCCATCAGAACAGTTTGATGATTAAATGAAATAATAGAACGTACGGGAATCTGCGGAATGTTCTGTAAAGAATGGAAAGCTATAGAATTGATCGGCTTCCAAGTACTATCATCCACCACCTTCACTCCTTCATGAAAAGTACCCAACCAAATATGATGCCCCTCTACATCATGATAAGAAGAAACCACAGAGCTACCGCTTATTTTTTTTGCTATTTTCTGTGTAGCTACCGAATAGCAATATACATCTTTGGAAGTTCCTATCAAGAGTCTCTGACCAACAAACTGGATATGATTAATATAGGTATCTTTTAATATAAATCTACCTTTAGCTTTCTTGCGAACGATTTCCTTCCCGTCAGCAGAAGCTGACAAGCAGTAAAGACCTTTATCCATAGCCAACCAGAAGTTGCCCTTTTCATCTACCAACAATTCGTTCAATACAATGCTTCCTCCAAGAATATTCAGAAGATTACATCTCAAGACGAACGTATCTTTCACCTTATTATATATATATACTTTTCCCTTGTTGTCGTAAGCATATATCTGCCGATGATGATCTTGGGTCAATTTGATATTTCTGCCACAGGCATCACTATACGGCATTTCTGTAGCCAATGTGTAATTAGAAACCAATTGCCCGTTGTATCGGTCAACCCCTCGTTTAGTACTTATCCACATAGCACCATCCTCTGCCTCAACAATAGAATAGACACGAGGACTGGACAGTCCATTATCTGTATTGAGATTGGAAATCATGAACATATTTCTGGAAATATGCCCGTGTGCCGGAAGAACAGTTGCCAACAGCAACAATATAAATAGTATATATGATTGTAGTCTTTTCATTATTTATTAAAGTTTGGAACAAAGTTAGCCAAAAGGGTTGACACCTCGTGAGAGAAGTGTCAGCCCTAATTTATTTTGCTTGCAAAAGTTTTACCAGACAGCAATAGTAACTTTACTTGAACAACGCGCAAGCCCAATCTTCATCCGTCACTACATCGCAGAGCGCCAGTCCCTGCTCCTTAGCTGCTGCCTCTATCATCGACACGTCAGCCTCGTAGAATCCGCTGAGGATGAGTTGTGCACCTTCCTTCATGTGCGCACGAAACGCCGGCATGTCAGCAATGAGTATATTGCGGTTGATATTAGCAATCACGATATCGAAGCGATCTTCAACGTTATCAAGAACAGACGCATCGCCAAGCAACACATCCATATTCTCAACACCGTTCAGCGCCGCGTTATGCTGGGCATTATCGGCGCTCCACTCATCGATGTCGTAGCCAAGCACGGGGTCGGCACCAAGGCGTGAGGCGGTTATGCCGAGTATGCCCGTTCCACATCCGCAGTCGAGCACGCTCTTGCCATGCACGTCCATACCAAGCAGGCGTCGCAATATCATGCGTGTAGTCTGGTGCGTACCCGTACCGAAGGCGTTGCGCGCCTCAATGAAGATGCGCATCACGCCGTCGTCGCCAGCGAACATCTCGCGGTCGGTGTGCTTGGCGTCATATATCACGAGGTTTTCGTTCACGCCAATCGGCTCGAAGCCCTCGTCCTCCCAACCCTGATTCCAGTCCTGATCGGGCACTTCCTCAACTTCGTAACTCACCGACACGCCGTCAGGCATATAGTCGGCGATGGATGCATCGAGCGCCTCCTTGTCATACATTGGGCGCTGCACATAGCCCTGCAATCCTTCGTCTGAATCCTCAAACGCTTCGAAACCAGCCTCACAAGCGGCTGCCGACAATAACTCGCGGGCTACCTGCAACTGCTCAGCCTCGCACACTATCTTGAAATCTGCTACAAAATATTTCATAAAACTATATTTAAAAGGGGCGCTGTTCTTGCATAGGCATGTTATTATTCATATACTTCTTCAATGTCGAGCGCATCTTCGGCGCCATCCGCCGAGCTTTCACCGCTCGAACACCCATCGTATCCCTCTGGCAGGTCGAACTTCACGCTCTCGTCGTAAGGCAGTGACGGGTCGGCATACACCTTTTTCATATAGTAAGCCCAGATAGGCAGAGCCATCGTGGCGCCCTGACCCATGCGCATGGTGTCGAAGTGGATGTCGCGATCCTCGCCGCCTACCCAGCAACCGCTCACAAGCTGCGGAGTGAAGCCCATGAACCATGCGTCGGCGTTGCGGTTTGTGGTACCGGTCTTGGCACCGATCTCGCCCGTAAAGTGGTATCTGAAGCGCAGACGTCCGCCGATACCGCCGTCTACTACGCCCTTCAGAAGCACAAGCATGCGGTTGGCACTCTCGGCGTTTATCACCTCGTTCAGACGCGGCTGAAAATCGGTTATGACATTGCCCTCGTTGTCCTCGATGCGGCTCACGAACATCGGAGCCGAACGTATGCCCTTATTGGCGAATGTGGTGTAAGCGCTCACCATCTCAGCCACCGAAACCTCGCACGGACCGAGACAGAGAGCCATCGAGGGCACTATCTCGGGGTTGTTAATGCCAAAGTCGTGAAGCATCGAAACAAACTGCTGTGGATTGAGCTTACTCATAAGGTAAGCCGAAATCCAGTTGTTCGACTGCGCCAAGCCCCACTTCAGCGAAACCATCTCGCCGTAGCGCTTGCGGTTGGCATTGCGCGGTGTCCATGTCTGGTTGCCCACTCTGTACGACTGCTGCACGTTAGGAGCCATTGAGCACGGCGTGAATCCGTTCTCCATAGCCAGCGAGTAGAGGAACGGCTTGATTGTAGAGCCAACCTGGCGTCTGCCGCCCGTAACCATGTCGTACATAAAATGAGAATAGTCGAGTCCGCCCACATACGCCTTCACGGCACCCGTCTTCGGGTCCATACTCATGAAGCCGGCACGCAGGAACGACTTCACGTAGCGTATACTGTCGATAGGCATCATCATGGTGTCGATGTCACCATGATAGGTGAAGAGCGTCATCTCAGTCGGCGTATGAAAAGAGCGGTGTATCTCCTCCTGGCTTGCGCCTGCCGCCTTAAGTGCACGATAGCGTTCGCTCTGAAGCACAGCACGTTCCATAATCTGGTTAACCTGCTTCTGCGTGAGCGCAGAGGTGAACGGAGCGTTCGGCTTGCCCTTCTGCTCCTTGAAGAACTCGGGTTGCAGGAAGCGTGCTACGTGAGCATACACAGCCTCCTCGGCATATCGCTGCATACGCGAATCGATAGTGGTGTACACCTTCAAGCCGTCGGCGTTGAGGTTGTAAGGCGAACCGTCCTTCTTGCGATTCTTGTTGCACCATCCGTAAAGCGGATCGCTTACCCAAGCTATAGAGTCGATGACATACTGGCGTTTGTTCCACGCCGGATAGTTGGAACGCTCAGGACGCTCGGCAGACATGTACACACGCAGGAACTCGCGCAAGTAAGGCGCTACGCCATCCTTGTGGTCGGTGCGGTGGAAGTCGAGCGTGAGCGGCGACTCGATGTGCTGCGCATACTCGGCATCGGTGATATAGCCCGCCTTGCGCATCTGGTCGAGCACCACGTTGCGACGCTCACGACAACGGTCGGGATAGCGCACGGGGTTGAACAGCGACGGGTTCTTGCACAAGCCGATGAGCGTAGCAGCCTCCTCAATATTGAGGTCGCGAGGCTCCTTATTAAAATAGGTGTTGGCCGCAGTCTTTATACCTACAGCGTTATGCAGGAAGTCGAAATAGTTGAGATATAAAGCTATAATCTCCTCTTTGGTGTAGTTGCGCTCGAGCTTCACGGCGATAACCCACTCTATCGGTTTCTGCAGCGCACGCTGCATGGTGCTCTTGGCGGTTTCGGAATAGAGCTGCTTGGCAAGCTGCTGCGTGATGGTAGAACCGCCACCGGCAGAAGCCTGGCCGAACAGACCGCGCTTGACGATGGCTCTGCCCAAAGCGATGAAGTCTACGCCCGAATGGTCGTAGAAACGCACATCCTCTGTAGCCACAAGCGCCTGCACCAGGTATGGCGAGATGTCGTTGTATGAAACGCAGATACGGTTCTCGCGATTGAAGTTCCACGTGCCGATGACCTTTCCGTCGGCACTATAGATCTGTGTTGCGAAGCGGTTGATAGGGTTCTGCAAGTCCTCAACTGGCGGCATATATCCGATAAAACCGTTCCATATAGCCGTGAACGCAACAGCCGAACCGAGAATGACGATGGCAAGCAACGTCCATAGTGAGCGTACGAATACTTTTCTCATATTTTTAGTAATGTATTCCTTATTATATTAGTAATAGGACTGAATTATATTAGTAATATCTCTTATATTTTGCAAAGGTAAGGCAAAAAAGTGAGAAACGCATAAATAATAGTTTTCATTTACGCCATATCTGAAAAATTATAACTACCTTAGCAGACAAATTGTAGACAACCATTAATTCTAAATAATAATGAGACACGATTTTGTAACAATAGCCGACCTGCCCAAGGAGAAGCTAATGTATTTGCTCGAAATGGCAAAGGAGTTCGAAAACCACCCAAACCGCGAATTGCTGAAAGGTAAAGTGGTGGCTACGCTTTTCTTCGAGCCTTCGACTCGTACGCGATTGAGTTTTGAAACCGCAGCAAACCGTCTCGGTGCGCGCGTCATCGGTTTCTCTGACGCCAAGGCGTCAAGCGTAACTAAAGGCGAAACCCTCAAGGACACGATCCTTATGGTTTCAAACTATGCAGACGTAATAGTAATGCGCCACTACGTTGAAGGCGCTGCGCAATACGCCAGCGAAGTGGCTCCCGTTCCTATCGTGAACGCTGGCGACGGCGCACACATGCACCCGTCACAGTGTCTCCTCGATCTTTATTCAATCTACAAAACACAAGGCACTCTCGAAAACCTTAATATCTATCTTGTGGGTGACTTGAAGTACGGACGCACCGTACACTCGCTCATCACCGCCATGCGCCACTTCAACCCTACATTCCACTTCATAGCGCCGAAGGAGCTGGCAATGCCTGAGGAATACAAAATCTACTGCCGCGAGCATGGCATACGTTTCGAAGAGCATACCGACTTCAACGAAGACGTTATCGCCGACGCAGACATCCTCTACATGACACGCGTACAGAAGGAGCGCTTCTCAGACCTTATGGAGTACGAACGCGTGAAGAACGTGTACATCTTGAAACGCCAGATGCTCTGCAAGGCGAAGGAGAACATGAAGATTCTGCACCCGCTGCCACGTGTTAACGAGATTGCGTACGACGTAGACGAGAGTTCGCACGCTTACTACATTCAGCAGGCTGGCAACGGTCTGTTCGCCCGCGAGGCTATATTCTGCTACGTGCTCGGCATCTCTCTCGACGAAGTGCGCAACGACAAGACAATTATTTAGCAATTAATAAACATAATACAATGAGCAACAAGACAGAAAGACAAGTGGCCGCCATCAAGAACGGCACTGTCATCGACCATATACCGGCAGAGAAGACATATCAGGTTGTAAACCTGCTGCAACTGGAAACACTCGATACACCAGTAACCATCGGCTACAACTATCCGTCGAACAAGATAGGACGCAAAGGCATCATCAAGGTGTCTGACAAATTCTTCACCGACGAGGAGATTTCGCGCCTCTCGGTCGTAGCACAGAACGTTGTGCTCAACATCATTCACGACTACGAGGTAGTGGAAAAGAAGACCGTGAAGACTCCCGACGAGCTGCGCGGCATCGTGAAGTGCAACAACCCGAAGTGCATCACCAACAACGAGCCGATGCACACCGTCTTCCACGTCGTGAACAAGGAGAAGGGCATCCTCAAATGCCACTACTGCGACAAGGAACAGTTCATCGAGAAAGTAGAACTCGTTTAATAAACTATAACTAAAATCCTTTTAACTATGAAAAGAGATCAAGAGATTTTCGACCTGATTGAGAAAGAACATCAGCGCCAGCTGAAGGGTATAGAACTTATTGCGTCTGAGAACTTTGTCAGCGACGAGGTGATGGAGGCAATGGGATCTTATCTCACAAACAAGTATGCCGAGGGCTATCCAGGCAAGCGCTACTACGGTGGCTGCCAGGTAGTGGACGAAGTGGAGACACTGGCTATCGAGCGCGTGAAAAAACTCTTCGGTGCTGAGTATGCAAACGTACAGCCGCACTCTGGTGCGCAGGCTAACGCCGCTGTGCTGCTTGCCGTACTGAAGCCTGGCGATACATTCCTCGGACTTAACCTCGCTCACGGCGGACACCTCTCACATGGTTCGGCTGTGAACACATCGGGTATTCTCTACCACGCCATAGGCTACGACCTCGACAAGGAGACAGGTCGCGTGAACTACGACCAGATGGAGCAGCTCGCACTTGAGCACAAACCGAAACTTATCATCGGTGGCGGTTCGGCATACAGCCGCGAGTGGGACTACAAGCGCATGCGCGAGATTGCCGACAAGGTAGGCGCTCTGCTTATGATTGATATGGCTCACCCTGCAGGTCTCATCGCAGCCGGCTTGCTCGACAACCCGGTGAAGTACGCTCACATCGTTACTTCTACTACTCATAAGACCCTGCGCGGTCCGCGCGGTGGCATTATCCTTATGGGCAAGGACTTCGAGAATCCGTGGGGCTTGAAGACACCAAAGGGCGTAACAAAGATGATGAGCCAGTTGCTCAACTCTGCGGTATTCCCAGGACAGCAGGGTGGTCCGTTGGAGCATGTCATCGCTGCCAAGGCTGTAGCTTTCGGCGAGGCTCTGCAGCCTGAGTTCAAGGAGTGGGCAAAGCAGGTGAAGAAGAACGCAAGCGTGCTTGCAGACGAACTCATCAAGCGCGGCTTCACTATCGTGAGCGGCGGCACAGACAACCACTCTATGCTCGTCGACCTCCGTTCGAAGTATCCTGATCTCACCGGCAAGGTGGCTGAGAACGCTCTCGTTGCTGCCGACATCACCGTGAACAAGAACATGGTGCCGTACGACACACGCAGTGCTTTCCAGACATCGGGCATACGTCTCGGAACTCCTGCCATCACAACACGTGGTGCTAAGGAAGACCTCATGGTGCTCATTGCTGAACTCATCGAGGAAGTGCTCAACGACCCGGAGAACGAGGAAGTAATCGCTCGCGTTCGCGCTAAGGTGAACGAGACGATGAAGGATTACCCACTCTTTGCATACTAATTTTTTTTAAACATTCTTGTCCGCGCCGACCGATATGCATATCTGCTATGGTCGGCACGTACTTGTGCAACGAACGGCGCTGATGTACGTAGCGGTCGCCGCGGACAACTAATATTTACGCCCCATGCTACAACTTGTATCTGTAATATTCATAATAATCATCTCCATCTGCTACATCGCCTACCGCACATACATGGCTATACATGAAGCAAAAAGCGGATGCTACGGCTGTAAAGGCTGCGCTCTGAAGGAGCAGATGATAAAAAACAGCAAGCGAAACAAACACACGAGTGCGGCTGTTCACGCTGAGAAATGCAGCAATTTCAGGAAAATCGACTCGTAAACATGAAGATTTTAAGAAAAAACACTGAAAAGTGAAATATTCTTGAAAAAAACTGCAAAAACATTTGGCTGTTACGAAAAGAATGGCTACCTTTGCACTCGCAATTAAGCAACAAGCCTATTTGGTACCTTGGCCGATCGGTTAGGTAACGGTCTGCAAAACCGTGTAGAGCAGTTCGACTCTGCTAGGTACCTCACGAAAAGTGAAATGTTCGTTTGAACATTTCACTTTTTTCATTTACACAAACATCAACATGTATAACATTCTAAAAACACCAGAAAGAATGACAAAGCAAACAAGCACGCACAAGCCTATACATTATTATATATATAACATCTTACCTTATTATATATATAGCGCAATACTTCTTCTCGCCTCGTGCAACAACCACACGGCAACCGACAGCAACAACGACGACGGCGACACAATCGCATTCAAATACGCCGAACACATAACAGCCGTACGCCACGACGGATATATCGACGTGAAACTGAGCAATCCTTGGAAAGCCGGCACTACCCTACACCGCTATGCCCTTATCAACCGCAAGGACTCGGGAAAAGTGACACCACCGACAGACGCCACCGCTATATATACACCGATTCACAGTACCGTCGTCTCAACATCGCCCCACTGCCGACTACTTTTCGACCTTGGCGCGGCCGAGACAATAAAGGGAGTGTGCGACTTGCAGTACATCACACAATCCGACATACAGCGACGTGCGGCAAAAGGCATCATAGCCGACTGCGGCAACAGCATGTCGCCAACCATCGAACGCATCATCACACTCTCACCCGACGCCATATTCATGTCACCATACGAAGGAGGCAGCTACGCCCAGCTCGAGAATATCGGCGCCGCAATCATAGAATGCGCCGACTACATGGAGACATCCGCCCTGGGACGCGCCGAATGGATGCGCTTCTATGGCATGCTCACCGGAAAGGAAAACACAGCCGACTCGCTGTTCGCAGCCATAGAACACAACTACAAAACCATCGTCAGCGAGAACAATAAGCAAAAGAAACACCCGAAAGTGCTCACCGAACGCGTCACAAATGGTGTATGGTACTGCCCCGGCGGCAACAGTTCGATGGCAAAACTGATAAAGGATGCAGGTGGGAAATATATTTTCGCCGACAATAATCAGAGCGGTTCACTAAACCTTTCACCCGAAATGGTTATCAGCAAATCGACCGACGCCGATGTTTGGCTCTTCATTTATTATGGAAACCGACCACTAACGCAAAACGAACTGGCAGCCGAATACAGCGGATACAAGACAATAAAGGCTTTCAAGGAGGGTAACATTTACGAATGCAACGGAAAAACTTCAACTTATTTCGAAGAAATTTCGTTCCGACCCGATTTTTTGCTCAAAGAACTGACACACATTCTTTACTCACCTGACAGCACCCTGCGCTACTACAAGCGCATATCTGAGTAGAAAAACGGCGAAGACAAGCCCCAAAACGGGCTTTCAACCCTAAAAATTCAAGAAAATGCACATTTTTCGGCAAAAAAGTTAAAGAAACGTTTGGCGGTTACGAGAAAAACGTATACCTTTGCACTCGCAATTGAGAAACAGTGCTCCGGTTAACTTCAACCAGTATGGAAGTTTGGGTGAGTGGCTGAAACCAGTAGTTTGCTAAACTGCCGTACGGGTAACCGTACCGGGGGTTCGAATCCCCCAGCTTCCGCTGTTCTCTTGAGCAAAATTTTACTGTTGGTGGATTCATCTAATGGTTAGGATACAAGATTCTCAATCTTGGCATAGGGGTTCGATTCCCCTATCCACTACCAAACCAAGCGTGTAAAACAATATGTTTTACACGCTTTTTTCGTTATACACCTTATTATTTTCAAAAAAAATGCGTAACTTTGTAGCTTAAGACGCAACTACAGCAAAACAAATAGTGTACACAGATATGACAGATATGAAGAAACCGCTCATGGGTATGTCACTCTACGAGCTCAAGGAAGTGGCAAAATCGCTCGGTATGCCAGCCTTCACCGGCGGACAGATGGCGAAATGGCTATATACACAACACGTAAAATCGATTGACGAGATGACAAACATCTCGAAGACTAACCGTGAGCGCTTGGCTGCCGAATACACCATCGGATGCATGGACCCGATAGACAGCCAGGTATCGAAGGACGGAACCATAAAGTACCTCTTCCCCACCGCTACGGGCAAGCATGTGGAGACTGTGTACATACCCGATCACGACCGCGCCACACTGTGCGTATCGTCGCAGGTGGGATGCAAGATGAACTGTCTGTTCTGCCAGACCGGCAAGCAGGGTTTCGAGGAAAGCCTCACCGCGACCGACATCCTCAACCAGATATACTCGCTGCCCGAACGTGAGAAACTCACGAACATCGTGTTCATGGGTCAGGGCGAGCCGATGGACAATCTCGACAACGTGCTAAAGGTGACGCAGGTAATGACTGCCGACTATGGCTACGCATGGAGCCCTAAGCGCATCACGGTGAGCAGCGTCGGTCTGCGCAAGAAGCTGCAGCGCTTCCTCGACGAGAGCGATTGCCATGTGGCTATCAGTATGCACTCGCCGATACCCGAACAGCGCGCACAACTAATGCCAGCAGAGCGCGGCATGTCTATCGTTGAGGTGGTAGACCTCATGCGCAACTACGACTTCACCCACCAGCGCCGACTTTCTTTCGAGTATATAATGTTCAAGGGCGTGAACGACACTACGACTCATGCTCGCGAGATTGTAAAGCTCGTAGAAGGACTCGACTGCCGCTTCAACCTCATACGATTCCACCCTATCCCCAACGTGAATCTGGAAGGCACAGACGACCGCCACATAGAGAACTTCCGCGACTACCTCACAAACCACGGCGTGTTCACGACGATTCGAGCAAGCCGCGGTCAGGACATCTTTGCAGCATGCGGACTGCTTAGCACAGCGAAGAAGATAGAAGAGGAGCGCAAGCGCCGCGAACAACAACAGTAAGCCTATGCGTTATCTGATACTGCTGTTCGCCGCCGTCACACTCGCCGCATGCAACCGCGGCAAGCAGACAATGCTGCCCGACAGCGGCGGCAGACCATACGAAGTGGTGGTCATAGGCGACAACGACAGCATATTGTATAAAGTATTGTCAGCGCCCGTCGGCTCTCTGCCACAGCCAGAACCGACATTCGACGTAAGCATGAACACCTCGATGAACGCCACGCTGCGACTCGCACGCAACATCGTTGTTGTAGAAATCGACGCGAAGTTGAATCAAATAAAGGTGAAATACGAACGCAACGTATATGCCGAACCACAGATGATAGTGCACATAAGTACACCTTCGATGAAAGTTCTGCGTCAGGCAATGCGGTTTCAGGATGCGGCAGACAATATGCGCAATCTGATAAAGCGTAACGAAATGAAGAATGCCATAATGCGACTTGAACACAAGCACAACACAAAGCTGGAGGCGGAAGTGCTGCAGATGTTCGGCATAGACATGCGCATTCCGGCAGACATGCAGGCAAGTCGCAAGGGCAAGAACTTCATCTGGATATCCAACGACTCGCCTACAGCGATGACAAACATCTGCATCTACACATCGGAGAACCGCGACAGCGTGATGCAGACTAACATAAAGGGCGAAACCGACGACATGTACATGACAACCGTAGAAGGCAGTGTCGCCAGAACAGAACTCACCGTAGACGGAAACGTGCGAACCGTGTGCCGCGGTCTATGGGAGATGTACGGCGATGCAATGGGCGGTCCGTTCGTGCAGCACATAATAAAGCGCAGCGACAAGCAACGCACGATAGTGGCTGAAGTTTTCGTCTTCGCACCCGGAACCAAGAAACGTAACTTGCTGCTCAACACCGAAGCAGCACTATACACAATACAACCCAAACAAAACAACAAATGGAAAACAGAAAAATCCGCGTGGCAATAACCCACGGCGATACCAATGGTATCGGATATGAGCTTATTTTTAAAACCTTTGCAGAGCCTGAAATGCTCGAGCTATGCACGCCGATCATCTACGGATCGCCAAAGATTGCGGCATATCACCGCAAAGCACTCGACATTCAGGCAAGCTTCAGTATCATCAACAAGGCAGAAGACGCTGTTGACGGACGCGTCAACCTGCTCGCTTGCTTCGACGAAGAGGTGAAGGTTGAGCTCGGACAGCCCACAAAGGAGTCGGGCGAATCGGCGCTCAAGGCTCTCGACAAGGCTATGACCGACTTCCGCAGCCAACTTTACGATGTGCTCGTAGCTTGTCCGGTTTCACTCTCCAACATGACTGCCAACGAGGTTGGCTACACATACAACGGACTGAAGGAATATGCCGAGACTTGCATAGGCGACGGAGCTAAGGGCATGAAGATTATGGTGAACGAATCGCTCCGCATCGCTCTTGCCACAAACGGTCTGGCGATAAAGGACGTTCCAGCAAACATCACAGAGGAGAACATCCTCAACAAGATTCGTACTCTGAACACCTGTCTGAAACGCGACTTCCGTCTGTCGAACCCACGCATCGGCGTGCTCGCTTTGAACCCTAAAGCAGACGGCGTTGAGGAGAAGGAAATTCTGCTGCCGGCTATCAAAAAGGCTGATGAGGAAGGCATAACAGCTTACGGACCGTACGCTGCCGAGGACTACTTCGGCAAGAATGCGTGCGACGCATTCGACTGCACACTCGCCATGTACGACGACCAGGCTAACATTCCGTTCACCACCACAATGCAGAACAACGGCATCTATTACATATCATCACTCCCCCTCGTATGCACGGCGCCAGCACTTACTCCCGACTTCACGAATGCCGGACATGGCGTTGCCGACGAGAACGCATTGCGCCACGCTATCTATGCAGCTATCGACATCGTGCGCAACCGCGAAGAATACGAATTACCACTTGCCAATCCGCTGCCGAAGCTCTATCATGAGAAGCGTGACGAAAGCGAGAAGGTGAGATTCTCTATTCCGAAGAAGCGCGACAACAACCAGCAAGGCAACAGATAAAACCTCTGTCTGCTAAAAAAGTAGCATAAAGCTGCATCTATTTTAATAGAAATATGTAATTTTGTTACCAAATGGATACATCTGAACTGCAAAGATTAAAACAACGGTACAACATCGTAGGCAACTGCGATGCGTTGAACCGTGCTCTCGACGTCGCTAAGCAGGTGGCGTCGACAGACCTCAGTGTGCTCATTGTGGGCGAGAGCGGTGTGGGAAAAGAGATAATACCACGACTGATACACGACAATTCTCCACGCAAACACGAGAAATACTTCGCCATCAACTGCGGCTCTATACCGGAAGGTACTATAGACAGCGAACTCTTTGGACATGAGAAGGGATCGTTCACGGGTGCAATCGGCGAGAGCGAAGGCTATTTCGGTACGGCAAACAAAGGCACTATCTTCCTCGACGAGGTCGGCGAGCTGCCAATGGCAACACAAGCACGCCTGCTGCGTGTGCTCGAAACAGGCGAATACATACGTGTGGGTGGTCAGAAGATAATGAAAACCAATGTGCGCATCGTTGCCGCAACCAACGTCAACATGCACAAGGCAATAAGCGAGGGACGTTTCCGCGAAGATCTCTACTATCGTCTGAACACCATCCCTATCCAAATGCCGCCATTGCGCGACCGTGGCAACGACATTCTCCTACTCTTCAGTCTGTTCACAATGCAGATTGCAGAGAAGTATGGCATGAGCCGCATCACGCTAACCGACGAAGCGAAGGCAATAATGCTGAAATACAAGTGGCCGGGCAACGTGCGCCAGCTGAAGAACATCACTGAACAGATGTCCGTACTCAGCACAACACGCGTGATAGACGCCGAAACGCTGAGCAAGTTCATACCGCAGGACAAGGAAAGCACGCAGCTTGCCACCACAACGCCAACCGGATCGCACTCGTACGAGAGCGAACGCGAGATTCTATATAAGATTCTCTACGAGTTGAGAGGCAACGTGAGCGACCTGCGCCGCGAGATGACCAATCTGCGCAAACAGATTGACGACAACCGCACACTCGACAACTTCGCTGCTGCCCAGCAGGTACACGCTCTGCAGCCAGCCACATTCAGTCCGTATCAGGACGTAGAGGCCGAGGAGATAAGAGATGGCGTAACAACCTCTCAAAACGAACAGAACGAGAGTCTGAACCTTAGCGACATCGGTCGTCAGGTGGTAGAGAAAGCGCTCGAACGCAATGGTGGCAACCGCAAGAAGGCTGCGCAGGAGCTGGGCATCTCCGACCGCACACTCTACAGACGCATAAAGCAATATGGACTCGACAAATAATAAAGACATGAAACGAATCCGTACACATTATATATATATAGCACTTGTACTGATTGCATCTATAACAATTTCGGCGTGCAAGGTAAGCTACAAGTTCAACGGAGCGAGCATCGACTATACAAAGACAAAGACAATACAGATAGCCGACTTCCCAATCCGTTCAAGCTATGTATGGGGACCGATGGGACCGATGTTCAACAATCAGCTGAAGGACATGTTCGCAAGTCATACCAAGCTGAGTCAGGTTAGAAACAACGGCGACTTGAAGATTGAAGGCGAGATTACGCAATACTCGCAGCGCAACAAGTCGGTGTCTGCAAGCGGACAGTCTGCACAGACCGAGCTTTCGATAACCGTGAACGTGAGATTCACTAACAACGTGAATCACAGCGAGGACTTCGAGCGTCAGTTCTCGTCATCCAAGTCATACGAGACAACACAAAGCCTCGCAACGGTGCAGGAGGAACTCGTAACGCAGATGATCAAGGACATCACCGAGCAGATATTCAACGCAACGGTAGCCAACTGGTAACATTAAACATTAATAAACAAAACGTAAAAAAGTGGATTTAGTACGCCTCATAAATCATCCGGAACTAATGAACAAGGAGACTCTGTACGAGCTCCGTAACTTAGTCGCGCTATATCCATACTATCAGACGGCACGAATATTGATGTTGAGGAACATGTATCTGCTGCACGATAGCGCGTTCGACGACGAGCTTCGCCGAACCGCTTTATACGTGACAGACAGAAGCATGCTATTCAAGTTGGTGGAGAGTGCACACTACGAGTTCAAGAACCCGAACGAAGTTGCTGTAGACAATATGGAGACAAGTGCGGACGACGGCAACCGCACTATCTCCATTATCAACAACTTCCTCGATTCCGCCCCACAGCAAGACCAACCTGACGAACCTAAGCACAAGCCCACACCGGCAGACGCTGCGGTAGATTATGTTGCATATTTGCTGAAGACGGAAAGCGAAGAAGAGAATACGCAGGAACAGAGTCCGCAACTGAAAGGCCAGAAGCTTATCGACGACTTCATCAACAAAGACGGAGGCAAAATACAGCTGCAGGAGAAACCTACCTACAAGCCCGAACTCGAAGAAGAGAAAAAAGAAGAAAACGAAGGCGAAGACGGCTATTTCACAGAGACTTTGGCCAAGATTTATATAAAACAAGGCAGATATTCAAAGGCTCTTGAAATTATTCAGCGTTTAAATTTGAATTATCCAAAAAAAAATGCTTACTTTGCAGATCAAATCAGATTTTTAAAGAAACTTATAATAAATAACAAAAATAACAAATAGAAAAATGATTTACACATTATTCGTAATTTTCATCGTGATAGCATCCCTGCTCATGATTGGCATTGTGCTTATTCAGGAGTCAAAGGGTGGCGGTTTGGCATCAAACTTCTCGTCATCTAACGCTATCTTAGGTGTACGCAAGACCACCGACTTCGTAGAGAAAGCTACATGGGGTCTCGCAATCACAATGGTTGTCCTCAGCATCGTATGCGCTCACGTTGCTCCTGTTTCTTCAGAGGGTACAAGTGTTATGGAGAAGACTGCAACTGAAACACAGACAACAAACCCGAACACTACTCCTGGTTTCGGAGCAAGCCAGCAGCAGGCTGCACCAGCAGCAGGCGCACAGCAGGCTCCGGCTCAGCAGGCTCCAGTACAGCAGGCTCCGGCAAAGTAATTTGCAAAGAGATACTACTGCACCAATAAGAGTAAAGGAAATTACGCCCCGTTTTAAAGCATAAAACGTCCAGAGCAATACGCTTTGGACGTTTTTTGTGTATATAAGTATGTATAACTGTAGGTATGCGCAACTAAAACTTGAAATCTCCGTTCAATAATTTTATGGAACAATGGAGTTTTAACAGCCATTTTTATGATAAAGTGAATTTTTGGCAGACCATTCACGAAAAACCACTATTGTTAAGACACACTAACCGATAAAGCAAAACAAGGGTTCAAAACCATAAAAACGGTTCGAAACGCCCCAAAGACAGCAGAAAAACCAACAAAAATAAGGAAAAATCAAGAAAAAGTTGATTTTTATTGAAAAAAGTTTGAAAAACATTTGGAGGATTAGAAATAAACCACTACCTTTGCACTCGCTTTAAAGAACTAAGCAATACTGCTAAGTAAAGCAAATAACATGGTGGCCGTAGTTCAGTTGGTTAGAGCGTCAGATTGTGGTTCTGAATGTCGTGGGTTCGAGTCCCACCTGCCACCCAACAAAGAGTCAGACTTCTTTTGAAGTTTGACTCTTTTTTTTATACTTTCACCAACATTCATCACATCAATCCGACAACATTTACTACATTAATATTATCCGTATATTTATTTCAAATGTTAGAAACAAAAGCGAAACATTATCATAATAAAACATAAAATACGATTAACGTTTTGCTATTTCTTTAAATTAACGTAACTTTGTGGAAATAATAACAAAATCAAGGTTATATGTTTGACAAAGCAACCTACGTTAACCGTCGCGCCAAGCTCAGAGAGCTTATGAAAGACGGAATAATAATACTCTTCGGTAATAACGAGTCGCCATGCAACTACCCGTCAAATGGCTACTACCCGTTTCGTCAAGATTCCTCATTCCTTTATTACTTCGGTCAAAACCGAGAAGGACTTGTTGGCGTCATTGACATTGACAACGGCACAGAAACACTCGTTGGCAACAACATTGACATTGAAGACATCGTATGGTACGGCAGCGTAGACAGCGTGAAGGACATGGCAGAGCAGGTAGGCGTAGCTAACACAGCGCCTATGAAGTCGCTCAAGAGCATCTGCAACGAGGCGATGCGCTTGAAACGCCGCATCCATTTCCTGCCACCCTACCGCCACGATACCAAGATACAGATATTCGATTTGCTCGGCATCCATCCCGTGCAGCAGAAGGAGGCAGCAAGCATGGACCTTATCCGTGCCGTTGTAAAGATGCGTTCTACAAAGGAGCAGCAGGAGATTGAGGAGCTTGAGCGTGCGGCTGTCATCGGCCACAAGATGCACACCACAGCCATGCGCCTCACAAAGCCAGGCCTCACAGAGAAATACGTAGCCGGACAAGTGGATGGCATCGCCCTCTCTTACGGCGCAATGACAAGCTTCGCAACCATCTTCAGTCAGCACGGCGAGATAATGCACGGCAATCCGTCTATGGCCGAACTCGAGAGCGGACGCCTCGTATTGTGCGACTGCGGTGCCGAAACAATCAACAACTATTGCTCGGACAACACACGCACATTCCCCGTCAACGGCAAGTTTACCGACCGCCAGCTTGAGATTTACTCTATCGTAGAAGCATGCCACGACCATGCACTCGACGTTGCCAAGCCCGGCGTGAAGTATATGGACGTACACTTCTCAATATGCCGCCTGATGACCGAGCGTCTGAAGGAGCTCGGACTGATGAAGGGCGACGTGGACGAAGCCGTAGCTGCAGGCGCTCACGCCATGTTCTTGCCTCACGGATTGGGCCACATGATGGGCATGGACGTACACGACATGGAAGGTCTCGACCAGATCAACGTTGGCTTCGATGAGGAAACACGCCCGCGCCTCGACCAGTTCGGTACAAACTGCCTGCGCATGGGACGCCGTCTGGAGGAAGGTTTCGTCGTGACTGACGAGCCAGGCATCTACTTCATCCCCGCACTCATCGACGACTGGAAGGCATCGGGCCATTGTGCCGAGTTCCTCAACTTCGACAAGATTGAGACTTACAAGGACTTCGGCGGCATACGCATCGAAGACGACATCCTCATCACAAAGGACGGTTGCCGCTTCCTCGGCGAAGAAAGAATACCGTACTACCCGAAGGACGTCGAAGCGTTCATGGCAGAGAGCAAATAGACATTGCCTAATATAAACAACTTTTTAAATTACAACAAAATCACATGAAGAAAATCTTAACACTCGCACTTCTCGCACTTCTTGCGACTGGCGCAAACGCAGCTAAGCCAAAGAAGGCTGCAAGGAGCAACAAGCCTGTCTTCACGACAATCAAGGAGAACCCGATCACAAGTATCAAGGACCAGAACCGTAGCGGCACATGCTGGGACTACTCTACTCTCTCATACTTCGAGAGCGAGATTCTCAAGGCTACAGGCAAGACTTACGACCTCTGCGAGGCTTTCGTAGCCAACAAGACCTATATGGACCGCGCCGTTCAGGTGGTTCGTCTGCACGGCAACTGCCAGTTCTCTCAGGGTGGTTCGGCTTACGACGTATTGCACGTACTGAAGAACCAGGGTATCTGCCCGGAGGACGCAATGCCGTTCCCAGGTTCACTCTACGGCGACTCGCTTAACAACTTCAACGAGTTCTTCGGCCAGCTTGAGCCGTACGTAGCAGGCATCGCTAAGAGCACAGCTAACAAGATTTCTTCGCAGTGGAAGGTGGGTCTCCAGGGCATCCTCGACGCTTACCTCGGCCAGTGCCCTGAGAAGTTCACATACGAAGGCAAGGAATACACTCCGAAGTCATTCGCAGCAAGCCTCGGCTTGAACTTCGACGACTACGTAACAATCACAAGCTACTCTCACCACCCGTACTACACACAGTACGCTGTTGAGGTGCAGGACAACTGGCGCAACCCGCTGTCATGGAACCTTCCGATGGAGGACATGGCACGCATCCTCGAGAACGCTGTCATGAACGGCTACACAGTAGCTTGGGGTGGCGACGTTAGCGAGCCGGGCTTCACACGCAAGGGTCTTGCTTACTTCGTAGACACAAAGAAGGCAGAGGGCCTCTCTGGCAGCGACATGGCTCGCTGGTTGAAGCTTTCTCCGGCAAAGCGCACAAACCTCATCGACTCACTCGGCTGCAAGGTGCCTGAGCTCGAGCCGACAGCAGAGCAGCGTCAGCAGCGCTTCGACAACTGGGAGCTCACCGACGACCACGGCATGCTTATCTTCGGTATCGCTAAGGACCAGCATGGCAAGGAATACTACATGGTGAAGAACTCTTGGGGCGAGACAGGCGACTACAAGGGTATCTGGTACATGACAAAGAACTTCATCGTAGCCAACACAATGGACTTCATGGTTAACAAGAACGCTATCCCGGCTGACATCCTCCAGAAGATGATCGAGGCTAAGAAGAATCAGGGAATCGGCGATTAATCGACAGTTTCTATAAACTAACTATACAGACCGAGCACGTGGACACCCACGCTTGCTCGGTCTTTTTTTGTGCATTTGCCACCGGATAGCGAACGGAATCCGATCAGACGGCGGACGGAATCCGATTGGACGGCGAACGGAATCCGATTGGATGGCGGACGCAAACGACTGAACACAGACTATAAAAATATAATAATTAGTTACAAAGAATTTAAGCGGCACCTGAAAAACACGCCAAACAATCCTCGTATTCCACATAATTTTTGTAACTTTACACGCGTTTTACCTTAAACGCGCAGACACTCTGCACCCCACTCCTAAACCGAGAAAAAATAAAAACTATATATAATGTTATTCAAATGGAATTACAAGCCACCTACGAAAGAGGAGAAACAGGCGGCTGACGAACTGGGGGCGAAGCTGAATATCAGCCCGATACTCGCCCAGCTGCTAATGCAACGCGGCATAACAACAGAGTCAGCGGCCAAGCGATTCTTCCACCCGCAGCTGGCAGACCTCATCAACCCCTTCCTCATGAAGGACATGGACCTCGCCGTCGACCGCCTCAACGACGCGATGGGCCGCAAGGAACGCATACTCGTCTACGGCGACTACGACGTGGACGGATGCACTGCGGTAGCACTGGTGTATAAGTTCATACAACAGTTCTACTCCAACATCGAGTATTACATCCCCGACCGCTACGACGAAGGCTACGGCGTGAGCAAAAAAGGCATCGACTACGCCAAGGAGGCAGGCGTGAAACTCATCATCATCCTCGACTGCGGCATCAAGGCTGTTGAAGAGATAGCCTACGCCAAGTCGCTCGGCATCGACTTCATCATCTGCGACCACCACATGCCCGACGAAGAACTGCCGCCAGCCGTGGCTATCCTCAACCCGAAGCGGCCCGACGACACCTACCCGTTCAAGCATCTCTGCGGATGCGGCGTGGGATTCAAGCTGATGCAGGCGTTCGCCAAGAACAACGGCATCCCCTTCGCCCGACTCATACCGCTGCTCGACTTCTGTGCCGTGAGCATAGCTGCCGACATCGTGCCCGTAACCGAGGAGAACCGCATTCTCGCCTACCACGGACTCAAGACGCTCAACCAGAACCCGAGCATAGGTCTGAAGGCTATCATCGACATCTGCGGACTCGGAGGCAGAGACATATCAATGAGCGACATCGTGTTCAAGATAGGTCCGCGCATCAATGCGTCTGGACGTATGGAGAACGGACGCGAGAGCGTAGACCTGCTCGTGGAGAAAGACTTCTCGCATGCGCTCGCCAAGGCAAAGCACATCGACGAGTACAACGAGCAGCGCAAGGACATCGACAAGCAGATGACGGAGGAGGCGAACAGCATCGTCTCGAAGCTGGAGAGCCAGCGCCACCGCTCGTCGATAGTGCTCTACGACGAGAACTGGAAGAAGGGCGTTATCGGCATCGTGGCGTCACGACTCACCGAAATATACTTCCGCCCGACCGTAGTGCTCACTCGCGACGGCGACTTCGCTACGGGTTCTGCACGCAGCGTGACGGGTTTCGACGTCTACTCGGCAATCAAGAGTTGCCGCGACCTGCTCGTCAACTTCGGCGGACATACATACGCAGCCGGACTGACGCTGCGCTGGGACGATATCCAGGAGTTCCGCAACCGCTTCCAGCGATATGTAGACGAGCACATACAGCCCGAACAGACAGAGGCGATGCTCAACATCGACGCCGAAATCGACTTCCGCGACATAACGAAGAAACTGCACAACGACCTGAAAAGGTTCTCACCGTTCGGACCCGGCAACACCAAGCCGCTCTTCTGCACGACAGACGTATACGACTACGGCACGAGCAAGGTTGTAGGACGCGAGCAGGAGCACATAAAGCTTGAGCTTGTAGATTCGAAGTCGAGCAATATCGTCAACGGTATTGCATTCGGACAGAGCGCTTCAGCGCGTTACATTAAATCGAAACGTAGCTTCGACATTGCCTACACCATTGAGGACAACGTTTTCAAACGCAACATGGTGCAGCTGCAGATTGAAGACATACGAGTGGCTGAGGAAGACTAACAACAGAACGTTAAAGAGAAGCTTCAATAAACAAAAAGATGGGTTACGACGACACACTATATCTCAAGATACTGAGAGACACTTGGGGATACTCCGATTTCCGCGGCATACAGCGCGACATCATACGCAGCATCGCCGAGGGCAAGGACACACTGGGACTGATGCCTACGGGCGGCGGCAAATCGCTCACGTTCCAGGTGCCGGCTCTCGCCATGGAAGGCGTGTGCATCGTCATCACGCCGCTCATCGCCCTGATGAAAGACCAGGTAGACAATCTGCGACGACGCCAAGTGCTCGCCGCAGCCATCTACTCGGGTATGAGCCGTCAGGAAATTGTAAAGACACTCGAGAACTGCGTGCTCGGTCATACGAAGATACTCTACGTTTCTCCCGAGCGCATAGGCTCTGAACTGTTCCAGACAAAACTGGCGCACATTAAGGTGAGCTTCATCACCATCGACGAGGCTCACTGCATATCGCAATGGGGCTACGACTTCCGACCGTCATACCTGCACATTGCCGACATACGCCGCATAAAGCCCGATGCACCAATACTCGCGCTCACTGCAACTGCTACGACAGAGGTGATTGACGACATTCAGGAGCAGTTGAAATTCAAGGAGAAGAACGTGTACCGCATGAGTTTCGAGCGTAAGAACCTCGCTTACGTAGTGCGCTCATCAGACAACAAGATGCAGCAGCTCATACACATTCTGAACTCGATAAGCGGCAGTGCAATAGTGTATGTACGCAGCCGCAAATTGGCTAAGGAGATAAGCGAATACATATTAAACAATAACATTAGCGCTACGTTCTATCACGCTGGACTTGAACACTCTACAAAAGACGAGCGACAGAAGAAGTGGCACGATGACGAGGTGCGCGTAATGGTGGCAACCAACGCTTTCGGCATGGGCATCGACAAACCAGACGTGCGCGTCGTGATACACATCTCATGCCCCGACTCCATCGAGGCTTACTTTCAGGAAGCGGGCAGAGCCGGACGCGACGGCAAGAAGGCTTACGCCGTATTGCTGTACGACAGGGGCGACAGAACGAAACTCGTGAAGCGCATTGCGCAGGAGTTCCCCGACAAGAAGGAGATATGCCGCGTGTATGAGCACGTGGCATACTATCTGCAGATTGCTGCCGGGTCGGGCTACGGACGCACGTTCCGATTCGAGATAGAAAAATTCTGCCGCATATTCCACCACTACCCAGTCATCGTCAACTCGGCTCTGAAGATACTCACAAGGGCTGGCTATCTGGAATACGACGTCGACCCCGACTCGCGAACACGTGTGAAGTTCACGCTCGAACGCGACCAGCTATACATGCTCCACGACACGACGCCCAACGAAGAAGCAGTGATAACAACGATGCTACGCGAATACAGCGGACTGTTTGTCGACTACCATTTCGTAGAGATAGCATTCATTGCACACGCCAGCGGTCTCACGCAGCAGCAGGTATACCTGATACTGACGAGCCTGAGCCAGCGACGCATACTTCACTTCATACCCGAACGGTCGGTGCCGCTCCTGACATACACAAGAGACCGCGTACTGCCGGAGGAAATAGTGATAAGTAAAACTGTATACGAGGAGCGCAAGGCGCAGTTCGAGAAACGCATAGAAAGCATTATCAATTACGCCGAGAACGACACCGTGTGCCGCAGCAGACAGTTGCTGCGCTACTTCGGCGAGACACGCACAGAAGACTGCCAACAGTGCGACGTGTGTCTTGCGCACCAAAAGACGCCCCAATCGTACAAAAACGCCTTCAATCAAGCGCTTAAAGCGATAAAAGAAATGCTCGCCGACGGCGAAAAGCACTCAATAACAGAGCTTAACAAGATAACACTCAATCAGGACGCAAAAGACGAAGCACTCGAATATCTCGTCAACGAAGAGGTGATAGGAGTGAAGTACAACGACATCTACTTAAAAAAGTAACTTAAAATAAATTAAATAGATAAGATTTTATTCCGTATCTCGCTATTTTTTGTTTACTTTTGCAAAAGAAGCGACGTGTATTGAAACGCCCCACAAAGCGCACACATTAATTATAATAAAAAGAAAAGAAAATAGATATGTTTGAAAATCTTAGTGACAGACTTGAACGCAGTTTCAAAATCCTCAAAGGTGAAGGCAAGATTACCGAAATCAACGTTGCCGAAACCCTTAAAGACGTAAGACGCGCTCTGCTGGATGCCGACGTAAACTATAAGGTGGCAAAGACTTTCACAGACACCGTGAAGAAGAAAGCCCTCGGCATGAACGTACTCACAGCGGTGAAGCCAAGCCAGCTGATGGTGAAGATCGTACACGACGAACTCGCAGAACTCATGGGTGGCGAAGCAGCCGAGCTTAACTTGAACGGACGCCCGTCAATAATCCTTATGAGCGGTCTGCAGGGTTCGGGTAAGACCACATTCTCTGGCAAGCTCGCAAACATGCTCAAGAACAAGCAGCACAAGAACCCGTTGCTCGTAGCCTGCGACGTATATCGTCCGGCTGCTATCGAACAGCTTAAGGTTGTGGGCGAGCAGATCGGCGTACCGGTATATTCAGAGCCTGAGAGCAAGGATGTTGTAAGCATCGCAAACAACGCTATCCGCGAGGCAAAGGCTAAGAGCTACGACGTAGTGATCGTCGATACCGCAGGTCGTCTGGCTGTAGACGAGGAGATGATGAACGAGATTGAGACTCTGAAGAACGCCATCAACCCGAACGAGACTCTCTTCGTTGTCGACTCAATGACTGGTCAGGACGCTGTCAACACAGCTAAGGAGTTCAACGACCGCCTCGACTTCGACGGCGTGGTTCTCACCAAGCTCGACGGCGACACACGCGGCGGTGCAGCTCTCTCTATCCGCACCGTTGTCACTAAGCCAATCAAGTTCGTAGGTACAGGCGAGAAGATGGAAGCTATCGACGTATTCCATCCGTCACGTATGGCAGACCGAATCCTCGGCATGGGCGACATCGTGAGTCTTGTTGAACGTGCTCAAGAACAATTCGACGAAGAAGAGGCACGCCGCTTGCAGAAGAAGATTCAGAAGAACAAATTCGACTTCAACGACTTCCTCGGACAGATTGAGCAGATCAAGAAGATGGGCAATCTGAAGGATCTCGCAGCAATGATTCCGGGCGTAGGCAAGGCTATCAAGGACGTTGACATCGACGACAATGCTTTCAAGGGCATTGAAGCAATCATAAAGAGTATGACTCCGAAGGAGCGTACCAACCCCGAAATTCTCAACCAGAGCCGCCGCATGCGTATTGCGAAAGGTAGCGGTACGAACATTCAGGAGGTGAACCGCCTCATCAAGCAGTTCGACCAGACACGCAAGATGATGAAGATGGTTACTGGTACAAATATGGCAAAAATGGCAGGCATGATGAGCAAGATGAAAGGCATGCCAGGTATGCCGAAGTTCTAAAACATTAAAGATATGCAACTGATAGACGGAAAAGCAACAGCCGAGGCTATTAAAGCAGAAATAGCCGAAGAGGTAAAGAGCATCATGGCCGCAGGTGGCAAGCAACCGCATCTCGCGGCTGTGCTTGTCGGACACGACGGCGGCTCTGAGACTTATGTGAAGAACAAGGTTCTGGCCTGCGAGAAGTGCGGCTTTAAGTCGACACTTATCCGCTACGAGGATGACATCACCGAAGACGAACTGCTCGCATGTGTAGATCGTCTGAACAATGACGACGACGTAGACGGATTCATCGTGCAGTTGCCGCTCCCGCGTCATATCAACGAGCAGAAGATAATAGAGGCTATCGACTACCGCAAGGACGTTGACGGCTTCCATCCTATAAACGTCGGACGCATGTCTATCGGTCTGCCATGCTTCGTATCGGCTACTCCACTCGGAATAGTGACATTGCTGAAGCGCTACAACATCGAAACCGCCGGCAAGAAGTGCGTTGTGCTCGGCAGAAGCAACATCGTAGGCAAGCCTATGGCACAGTTGATGATGCAGAAGCAGTACGGCGACGCTACAGTCACCGTATGCCACTCGCACACCACCGACATCAAGAAGGAATGTCGCGAAGCCGACATCATCATTGCAGCTATCGGCAAGCCCGACTTCGTGACAGCCGATATGGTGAAGGAAGGCGCAGTAGTGATTGACGTAGGCACAACCCGTGTTCCTGACGCAACCCGCAAGAGCGGTTTCCGTCTCAACGGCGACGTGAAGTTCGACGAAGTAGCTCCGAAGTGTTCGTTCATAACACCAGTGCCAGGCGGCGTCGGACCGATGACTATCTGTTCGCTGATGAAGAACACGCTGCAGGCAGCGAAGGGATGGTAAGATAAAGACAGGCGTCAGCATCCGGCATCACTGGTGCTTACAACTGTCAACGCAACAACATAACACACCCCAACCTTAATAAGTATGACAGCAGAAGACTATTACAAGCTCGGCAACGAGTACAGACGTAAAGGCGATTGGAAGCATGCTATCGACAACTATCTCGAAGCAATAGCTCTCGACCCCGAGTCGCCTGCAGTGGAAGCAAAGCAAATGCTCGACGACATGTTCGCCTTCTACTGTAAAGATATGTATAACCCCTAACTCTAAACAACATATTACTATGGGAAAAATCAAAGGTGCTATCGTGGTTAACACCGACCGGTGCAAAGGATGCTCTCTTTGTGTTGTAGCTTGCCCGAAAGATGTCATTGCTCTCACAGCAAAGGCAGTGAACGTGCATGGTTATCAATACGCCGAGGCTGTAAGACCTGACGATTGTATTGGTTGTGCATCGTGCGGAATTGTATGTCCGGACGGATGTATTAGTGTTTACCGTAAAAAAATGGAGGATTAACACAATGGCAGAACAGGAAGTTAAACTTATGAAAGGCAACGAGGCTCTCGCCCACGCTGCCATCCGTTGTGGCTGTGATGGTTATTTCGGCTATCCTATTACTCCACAGACCGAAGTTATCGAAACACTCTCAGAACTTAAGCCTTGGGAGACTACTGGCATGGTAGTGCTTCAGGCGGAGAGTGAAGTTGCATCAATCAACATGCTTTACGGTGGCGGTGGCTCCGGCAAGCGCGTTATGACATCGTCGTCAAGTCCGGGCGTATCGCTCATGCAGGAGGGTATCTCTTACATGGCAGGCGCAGAAGTACCGGGTCTTATCGTCGACGTTCAGCGAGGCGGTCCTGGTCTTGGCACCATCCAGCCTTCACAGAGCGACTATTTCCAGGCTACCCGTGGCGGTGGCAATGGCGACTACTATATTCTCGTGCTCGCACCGAACTCTGTTCAGGAGATGGCCGACTTTGTCGACCTCTCATTCGAGCTCGCTTTCAAGTATCGCATCCCTGCAATGATTCTCTCTGACGGTGTTATCGGACAGATGATGGAGAAGGTAGTTCTTCCTCCGTTCAAGCCACGCCGCACAAACGAGGAGATCATCAAGGAATGTCCGTGGGCATCAACCGGTTGCAAGGGCCGTAAGCCCGTCGTTATCACATCTCTCGAGCTTAAGCCTGAGATTATGGAGCAGCGCAACCTGCAGCTTCAGGAGAAGTACCGCAAGATTCGCGAAAACGAGGTTCGCTACGAGACCAAGTTCATGGACGACGCAGAATACATGATCGTTGCGTTCGGTTCGGCAGCGCGTATTGCAGAAAAGACTATCGAGCTTGCACGTGCAGAGGGCATCAAGGTCGGTTTGTTCCGTCCTATCACCTTGTGGCCTTTCCCCGAAAAGGAGATTGCAGAGGCAGCTAAGAAGCTCAAGGGTATTCTCGTTGCAGAGATCAACGCAGGCATGATGATTGAGGACGTGCGCCTCGCAGTAAACGGCACTGTACGTTGTGAGCACTACGGACGACTCGGCGGCATCGTTCCCGAGCCAGAGGAAATGGTTAAAGCTTTAAAGGAGAAATTTCTATGAACGATATAATATCACCGGAGAACCTGGTTTATAAAAAGCCTGAGCTTCTCAACGATACCCACATGCACTACTGCGCTGGTTGTTCGCACGGCGTAGTTCACAAACTTGTGGCTGAAGTTATCGAAGAAATGGGCATGCAGGAGAACACCATCGGCGTAAGCCCGGTAGGTTGCTCTGTATTCGCCTACAAATATATCGACATCGACTGGCAGGAAGCAGCACACGGACGCGCTCCAGCTCTTGCTTCTGCCATCAAGCGTTTGTGGCCAGAGCGCCTTGTCTTCACCTATCAGGGCGACGGCGACATGGCTTGTATCGGAACTGCCGAGAGTATCCACGCATTGAACCGCGGTGAGAACATCACTCTCATCTTCATCAACAATGCCATCTATGGTATGACTGGTGGACAGATGGCTCCGACAACGCTTATCGGTCAGAAGACATCTACATGTCCTTACGGTCGCGAGCCTAAATTGCACGGCTGGCCGCTCAACCTCTCTGAGATGGCTGTCACTTTGCCGGGCACATGCTTCGTAACACGCCAAAGCGTGGAGAACGTAGCGTCAATCCGCAAGGCAAAGGCTGCTATCAAGAAGGCGTTCACAGCATCTATGGAGGGCAAGGGTTCATCACTCGTTGAGATTGTTGCTACATGCAACAGCGGATGGAAGTTGCCACCAGCGAAGGCCAACAAGTGGATGGAAGAGAATATGTTTAAACAATACCCGAAGGGTGACTTAAAAGACACGACAAACCTATGAAAGCAGAAATAATTATAGCAGGTTTCGGAGGACAGGGCGTGCTCTCAATGGGTAAGATTCTCGCCTACTCCGGTCTGATGGAAGACAAAGAAGTAACATGGATGCCGGCTTATGGTCCTGAGCAGCGTGGCGGTACAGCCAACGTGACAGTAATCGTGAGCGAAGAGCGCATCTCGTCGCCTATCCTTAGCCAGTATGATGTGGCTATCGTGCTCAACCAGCCGTCACTCGACAAGTTCGAGTCGAAGGTAAAGCCTGGCGGCATACTTATATATGACGGTTTCGGTATCATCAATCCGCCGACACGCAAGGACATCAATGTCTATCGTATCGACGCTATGGATAAGGCTGCCGAACTGAAGAACTCAAAGGTGTTCAACATGATTGTACTCGGCGGCCTGCTGAAGGTTTGCCCGATCGTGAGCACCAACGGCCTTAACAAGGCTCTTTACAAGACACTTCCCGAGCGTCACCACGGTCTTATTCCTCTGAACATGGAGGCTGTAGAGGCTGGCGGTCAGATCATCGAGAAGGTTTAATATCGAAAACTTATTTTTTTATAACTCTCTAATTATTGGGGGCGGGCTGCAGTGATTGCACCCCGTCCTTTTTTTGTTTGCAGTTGAAGGTATTTATATAGTTTGCAGTTTGACTTTGTCATTGTTTGCAATTCTGACAATTTTAAAGTTTCATACCCTTAATATTATTTTGTCTATAGAAATCGAGTACGTGAAAAAATCATCCATATCTTCCAGGATCGCAGTAACACGCACATTATAAGCAACATAAAGGCTGGAAGATATTCGGCAAATCGAGTTATCTTCCAGCTTATCTCCCAGCCTGACATCGGCTTCACCCACGAACTACTGCGCGTCGCGGTAGATTCCGTCTACGATTGAGTCGGCAAGCGATATGTTAGGCACGAGTACACCCATGCAAGTACTGGTACCGAAAGCTTACATCATGTGGTTATATACCAACATTATGCAATGAAAACTGACACGTTTTCTTTGTAAAGCGACATAAAAACACTACCTTTGTCTATGAAATTAAAAACCATCTATATGAACAAATCCAAAAGACTTCTCTGCAAACTGGCGTTTGCTGCGCTCGGTCTGTTGCCGGGCATGGCTACTACGGCGCTTGCAGACACCACCGACTACACAAAGTACGTTAACCCGTTCGTCGGAAACGCCGACAACGGACACACTTTCCCCGGCGCATGCCGTCCGTTCGGCATGATACAGACCAGCCCGGTGACGGGTGCTGTGGGCTGGCGCTACTGCTCTGAGTACGTATACAGCGACTCGCTCATCTGGGGATTCACACAGACCCATCTCAACGGCACGGGCTGTATGGACCTGGGCGACATCCTCGTGATGCCAGCAAGCGGAAAGCGCACACGCGCATGGGACGGCTACCGCTCTCACTACTCTAAGCAGCAGGAGTTTGCTACGCCGGGCTACTACTCGGTGTATCTTACAGACGCTAAGGTGAAGGCCGAGCTGACTGCAGCGCCGCACGTTGCGTTCCACCGCTACACATTCGACAACCCCGACTCTACTTCCGTGTTCATCGACCTGCAGCACGCTCCGGCTTGGCGCGACGAGCAGTATCACTCGCAGTGCATCTCGTGCGAGACAAAGTGGGAGGACGCACAGACGCTCACCGGACACGTACGCAACAAGGTGTGGGTAGACCAGGACTACTTCTTCGTGATGAAGTTCAACCGACCGGTTGTGAGCCACATTGAGCTGCCGAAGGCTGTGGACACAGAGCGCGGACAGCGACTCGTGGCTACGTTCGACATACCACGCGGTGAGCAGCTGCTCGTGAAGGTGGCTATGTCTACAACGAGCGTTGAGGGCGCACGCCGAAATATGGAGGCAGAAGTACCGGCATGGAACTTCGCCGAGGTGACACGCACCGCACACGACGAGTGGAACTCTTATCTGAGCCGCATCGACGTTACGGGCACCGATACCGACAAGCAGAACTACTACACGGCGTTCTACCACGCGCTGATTCAGCCGAACCAGATTGCGGACGTAGACGGTAAGTATCGCAACGCCGACAACAAGGTGGTATGCGCAAGCAACGGCGAGTTCTACTCTACCTTCTCTTGCTGGGATACCTACCGCGCAGCTCATCCGTTCTACACAATGGTGATACCCGAGCGTGTGGACGCTCTTGTCAACTCACTCGTTGAGCAGGCAGAGGTTCAGGGCTTCCTGCCTATCTGGGGCCTCTGGGGCAAGGAGAACTTCTGTATGATTGGCAACCACGCCGTGGCTATCGTGGCAGAGGCTTATCACAAAGGATTCCGCGGCTTCGACGCCGAGCGCGCGTTCAACGCCATCAAGCGCACACAGACCGTGAACCACGGCGAAAAGTACGACTGGGAGACATTCATGAAGTACGGTTACTGGCCTACAGACCTCGTAGCTTCAGAGTCGGTTTCCAACTCACTCGAGTGTATGTACGACGACTATGCCGCTGCAGACATGGCTCGACTCATGGGCAAGAAGCAGGACCAGCAGTACTTCACACGCCGTGCCAACTTCTACAAGAACCTCTTCGACAAGCAGACCAACTTCATGCGCCCACGCCTTGCAGACGGTTCGTGGAGAAGTCCGTTCAACCCGAGCGATGTGGCTCACGCCGAAACCGTAGGCGGCGACTACACCGAGGGCAACGCATGGCAGTATACATGGCAGGTGCAGCACGACATACCGGGGCTCATCAAGCTCTTCGGCGGACCGAAGCCGTTCCTCAAGAAGCTTGACGAGTTCTTCTCGCTCAAACTCGTCACCTCGCAGAACGACGTCACAGGACTTATCGGACAATATGCTCACGGCAACGAGCCGAGCCACCACGTGGCTTATCTCTATGCTCTGGCTGGCCGCCCGTCGCGCACGCAGGAACTCATCCGTGAGATATTCGACACACAGTACCACCCTACCGTCGACGGACTCTGCGGCAACGACGACTGCGGACAGATGTCGGCCTGGTACATGCTCTCGGCTATGGGCTTCTATCCCGTCAACCCTGTAAGCGGCGAGTATGTGTTCGGCGCTCCGCAGATGCCGAAAATTGTGCTCCAGCTGCCAAAGGGAAAGACCTTCACCATTATAGCCGACGGCATTTCAGCTGACAACAAGTACGTAGATTATATCACGCTGAACGGTAAAAAGTACAACAAGACGTCTATTTCGCACAGCGAAATCATGCGCGGTGGCACATTAGTCTACAAAATGTGCAACAAAAAGAAGCACGATAAGAACTAAAAAGCTGTAATAAGCAGCGTTTATTAGTCTATTTTTGAGTATTTATAGCTGATTTTTCCTATTATCGCAAAGAAGAAGCCAAATAACTCTGCTGTTATTTGGCTTTTTCATTTATTTTTCTTTACTTTGCAACAGATAAATGAATAGAGAGAATAACAAAATAACTATTATTTAAACAAAAGGATTATGAAAAAGATTACAACTCTTTTCGCAGCTGCTGTGATGGCAGCTTCGGCTTCTGCACAGACAGTTACAGAAAGCAAGACATTCGACAACATGTATTTTGGCATCAACACTGGTGTCTCTACAGCTACTAAGGGTCATCACTGGCTTCAGGACTTCCGTCCGAACCTTGGCGTACGTCTCGGTCGCAACTTCACTCCGGTTTTCGGTCTCGCTGCTGAGAGCAACATCTACTTCAAGGAAGTAGGAAGAAAGCAGGGCGGTCTGCACAAGACTGGCACAGCCGTTAACGGTATCAACACATCACTCCTCGGAACTGTAAACCTTACCAACTGGGTAGGCGGTTACAAGGGTGAGCCACGTTGCTTCGAGGTTTCTGCTGTTTACGGTCTCGGCTGGGGTCACGTTTTCTCTAACGCAGCTGACTATAACGACAATATGAACATGTTCACTTCTAAGGCTGGTCTCGACTTCGCGTTCAACCTTGGCAAGGCAAAGGCATGGCAGCTCTATGTTGAGCCTTCTATGAACTGGGCACTCAACGGCAACGGCTATGAGGGTGTTAAGTACGACATCAACCGCGCTATGTTCCAGGTTAACGTTGGTCTCGTTTACAAGTTCAAGAACTCTAACGGCACACACAACTTCACAATCGCTTCTGGCCGCGACCAGGCAGAGGTTGACGCTCTCAACGCACAGATCAACAGCCTCCGCGAGCAGAACGCTACTCTTACAAGCAAGGACGAGCAGAACCAGAAGAACCTCTCTGCAAAGGATGCTGAAATCAGCAACCTGAAGAAGGCTCTCGACGAGTGCAACAAGCGCCCGGCTAAGACTGCTACAGCTACAAACCTCCAGCCGACAGTTATCTTCCGTCAGGGCAAGTCTGTAGTTGATCCGGCTCAGGTAGCTTCTATCGAGCTCATCGCCAACTACATGAAGAACCACAAGGACGCTAACGTAGAAATCAAGGGTTATGCTTCACCGGAGGGTTCTAAGGAGCTCAACCAGCGCCTCTCTGAGAAGCGTGCTGAGGCTGTTAAGGACATCCTCGTTAAGAAGTACAAGATCTCTGCTAACCGTCTGAAGACAACTGGTATGGGTGCTACTGACAAGCTCTTCGAGCAGGTAGAGTTCAACCGCGTTGCTACATTCAACGATTCTACAAAGGACTAATCTTCAGTTTTGAAAAGAACTGATTCCTCAAAGAACTAATTGTCAGTTCTGACAAGAACTGATTCTTAAGATACAAAAAAATCCCAGTGCTTTGGTTCAACCATCGCACTGGGATTTTTCTTTTACAACTATATACCTTTTCTTTTCTCTTATTTTGCTACAAACTTAACCTTGCAGCGGCACACTTCCTTTAGTTCTTCGCCAGCGTCTGGCGTCTGCTTCATCACCTGAACGCAGAACTCGCCTGCCGCAACTTCCTCTACATACAGATGCAGCAAGTCGCCGTAATGCGACTCGGCAACATAGGCTATGTCGAAACGCTTCAAGCGGTTCGTCTTATAGAAGTTGAGTCCCCAAAGGTTAAGGATATGCTCTATGTACTTCACGCTGTTGATGTGTCCGTTCACGTCTACATCGCTGTAGCGAGTCTCTACTATGCGGCGGCATTCAGCACCGTTCTTCGAGAGTTTCACACGCTGGAACGACTCAATCGGGCATGGCTCGTCGGTCTCAATATACTGCGTGATGATGCCGTCGCGCTCAGCAAGTATGTCTACCGGTTGGCGTGTGTCGGTGTCGATCATCGCCCAGATGCTGCGTCCGTATCCGTAGCGCTTGCCGTTCTTGTCGCGTATAGCGTAGTTGCGACTCGTGAAGAACTTCATAACATTCTCCACCCAGGTGTCAACCGTAATGCGGTCGTAGGCAACTGGCATCTCATCGAGTTCCATGACAAAGCGCGAAAGCACCCATGTCTTATGCACCGTATTTAGATAGTCCATGCCGTAACCACGCTCGTTGCTATGGAAGTCGGCTGCATTCAGCAGGTGATTGCCAAGATGACCGAGGAATATATGATTGGAAAAATCGCAGTGGAACGGTTCCACAAGGAAGTCGTAGCTTCCTATCTTACTTAATAAATTCATAGGCTTATTGTTTATTATTTAGAAAGTTCTGCCCCATCTACAGCTATCACCACAGCACGGGGCTTTCCGTTTGAATCAAATTCGCATGTTGCGTAGGGTTCGGGCAGAAGGAAATAGGCACGGAGTCCTTTCAGATTGCCTTCTGTGTTTGGAGGTACGAGTTCTGTACCATCGGCACTCACAAAGCGGTAGCGACCATCTGCGGGTATCAGAGTCGGATCGTAAATTCCAATGAACTTGAAATGGCCGGATGACAGCAAAGAGCTCATCACACTTGGCTTTGTGGCAAGTATGAATTTGTTCTTCACCACCGGCTTCACAATATCGTTCGTCACTCCAGGCAGTATTCGCACAAGATAAGGCTCACCGGCGACGGTAGATTTCACGCTGAGGAAGTGATATACAACTTTATCCTCGTCAACTTCCTCGATATCCTTCAGTTGTTTGAACTGCATGCCAGGGAAAGCCGTGCGCATATCGTCCTCTGTAAGAGCGAACGGCAGGCAGAGTGTGTAATAACCGCCGTCTGCTCGGAACGTACGGTCGATTGTTATGTTGTGGACATAAGCATCTTGATAATAAGAAACCAAGTCGGCGTTGCCTTCGGCTTCACCCAAAGTCAGGTTTTCTACTACAACCGGCGCGACATAGCGACGATATACCTGCACCTTGCCGTAGACATCGTATGCAGAATATCGAGCAAAGCGCACGCTCTCATAGTTGTAGTCGAGATAATCCTTCTCCGCATTTTCAATATTCTTGAACACGAAGTGCGCATTTCCTTCATTAGAGAACTTTATATCAATAAGATTGCGCTTCTCGGTCTCGTTGTCTGAGTAGAACAACGAGGATGCCGGACTTTTCTTCGTACTAAGCCAACCGCTCTTCGCATCCTTCAAGCGCCAACCGCCCGACACCTTCTTCAGCGTAAATACAGCCATACTGTCTGTTTCGCACGAAACCATATCGAGTCCGTCTTCTTCGAAAACAGAAACGGCGCAAGGCAGAATGTATTCCTTCTTTGCATTCTGATACCTGCTCATTGCCACTCCACAACCGCTGCTCACAATTATCACCTCGTCGCCATCGCGCAACAACGACACATCTGAAACATGCATATACTTGGCTGTTTCAGTATTCTGTGCGTTCGTGTCTAAAGAGAATACCGAGAGCAACACAATTAGAGTGAGAAGTAGTTTTCCAGTCATTGAGGAATAGAGTTTAAATGGTTCGTACTTGATATGCAAACTTACAAAAAAAAATCGAATTGCTTGAAGTTGTTCGCAAAAAGATTCTACAACGACAAAAAGAATTGCCCGCAATAAAATAATTAAGAACAAAAGAGAATACAAAAATCAACCCCAACACCACGAGAGTGCTGGGGTCAACGATAGAATATACGGAATTATAACATACGTGTGAATTGCGGAAGAACAAGCGCGTGTTTATTTCTTCCAGAAGCGTGAGGTGATGTCGGTGAAGTCGTCGCCTGCCGCACGCTTGTAAAGACGCTGGTTTGTGGTGCGCTCCTTAAGGCATCCCAAGTGTTCGATGTACGGACCGAGCTTTATGTAGTCGAAGTCGCGCTTGCGTATAGTTCTCGGGAACTGCTGGCGACCGCTATACCATGCCACCTTCAGCTGCGGATGCTCGCGGTGAAGATACTGTGCGAGCTGGCTAACATACTTCGGGTCGGCATCGCCACCCATAAAGCAGATGCATGTTATCTCGCCATGATAGTTGGCAACGAACTGGTCGAGCACCATCGGAGTCAAAGGCTCGCCGATGTTTTCCCACAGATACTGACTGTGGCAGCCCGGGCAACGGCACGGACAACCGGTGATGTTGATAGACAGCGTCACCTCGTCAGGAATCTCCTGAAATACGATACCTGTATTAAGATAATTGAGCATTGCTTTAGTTGTTTAAAATATTTTGTTCAGACGCGCCGAGCCGTGAAGAAGCTCGGACACGCCGAAGAACTTTAGTCTTTGATTTCGTTAGTGCCGTTGGCATAGAAGCGGCGGCTTGCCTCCTTCTGACGAGCAGCCGAGAAGTTGCTTACACGCTTCAGATAGCCGATGATACGAGTCATGTAGTCGACATCCTCGCTGCCGCAATTCGGACACTTCTTGAGATAGCGTTTGTCGATATGTCCGCACTTGTTGCAGATAGTGTTCGGGATATTGAACGTGAAGTAGTTGCATCCCTCCTTAGCTGCGATGCGCAGGAGTTGGCGATACTGAGCCTTCGAGAGGTGCTCGTCGAGGTTCATGTGAAGCGCCGAGCCACCGGTGAGGTGCTCGATATACGGAGCGCCATGCAACTTGAACTTATCGACAACGTTGAGCGAGTCGTCCTCCACGATGTAGAAGTAGCTGTTGTAGCAGTCGCGCGGCACGAAATAGCCGTCCTCGCGGTCCCACTTTGCGTGCTTTACGCCCACGTTCTCAGCCGGAATCATCTCGCAGTTGAACAGCACGTCCTTAGTGCGATACTGCTTGTTGTATTTCTCAACCAGACCGAGCACCTTCTGTACGAAGTGCAGATAGTCGGGGTTATCATTGATCTTCAAGCCCAAGAATTCGGCAGCCTCCACGAGTCCGTTCACACCGATTGTGAGATACTGGCGACCCATGTTGATGTATCCAGCGTCGAAGAGCGGCAGCATGCCCTGAGCCTGCAGTTCCTTGAGGTTCTCGTTGTAAGCGAGCTGCACCTTATGGCAGAGGTCTATCACCTCAGAGAGATAGTCGGCATAGTCGAGTCCGTTCTTTACGGCGTACTGTATGCAACGGTTGAGGTTGATGGTGAGCACGCTCTTAGAGCCGGTAGACACACCGCCCGCACCAAGCGTATAGCTGAAGCCGTTGTCCTGAATCTCGTTGCGCAGACGGCAGCAAGAGCTGAGCGAGTCGGCATTGTCGCTCATGTATGTGAAGAACGAGTGACCCTCTGAGTACATCTCAGCTGTGAAGTCGCCCCACTCCTTGTCGATTACGTCGCCGTCCTTTGTGAGCAGCGCCATTGTCTCTACCGGGAAGGTGAGCACGGTCTTTGTGCGCTCTTTGTTGAACCACTTCATGAAGCGCTTCTGAAGCCATGAGAGTCCGTTCCAGTCGGGCTTCGAACCGTCGGGGAAGATGAACTCGCCGAAAAGGCTCTCGAAGTATGGTTTGTCATAATAAGCCACGTTCCAGAACACAGCCTGATAGTTGCGCGCGCCGGTGGGCTGGTTGATAGAGTAAACGATTTGCTCGAAGCAGTCGGTGATCATCTTGTCGATAGTGCGCTGCTTTGCAGAGAGGTCTACCACCTTGTCGGCGTGCTCCCAATAGTCGAGTCCGTACTCTTTACCGATGAAGTAGTTGAGGTACATGAGGAACTCCGGTGTAGCGCAGGCGCCGCTCAGCATACTCGAAACCATGAACACCATGTTGACGAATCCACCGCAGAACGACTTCAGGTTTGTAGGAGCCGTAGAGTTGCCGCCGATGCTTGTTGTGCCGCCGATGAGCCACGGGTACATCGTGATAGAGGCGCAATAGTTGGCGAGCGATGTCTCGTCGTTCTTGTAGATGAAGTGGTGGTTGAGCTTGTCGAGATACTCGTTAGCGAGTTCCTTGCCGTACATCTTCTTGATGCGGTCGGTGAGCAGGCGGCGGTTCAAGCGGATGAAGCTCGACTTAGGCAGCTCGCCGATGAGCGTAGCGATGTTCTTGTGCTCCACGTTGGCGTTGGCGTCGTACTTCGAACCGGTTGCAGCGTTGGCAGCGTGACAATAGTCGGTAAGGAACTTGAGTTTTTCAAGAGTCTCGCGGTCTTCCGAGTGAAGCTGGCGATAGATAATGAACGATTTAGCCACGTTGTAGTAGCCTTCTCTCATGAGAGCCTGCTCCACCTGGTTCTGTATGTTCTCAACTGTTACGCCGTCGAACACGTCGATGTGGCTCACAATTTTAGAAACTGAGGCTAAGTCAACATCCTCGTTCACTGACTCGAACGCCTTGATTATGGCGTTCATTATCTTGTCTAAAGAGAAGCGGTCTTTAGATCCATCGCGTTTGATGATTGCAAAATCTTTCATTGTATAGTTTCACGTTTTAGAAAACTTTTTCAATTTTAGAAATCGAAAAGTTTTCCGTTTTGGAAAACTTTTGTGTGTTCTGTCTTATGAAAAGTTTCTGATTTATGTTTTTGATTACGGCTGCAAAGGTATATAAAAAAAACGATACCACGCTATGTCTTCAACGGAAAAATTCTAACAATTTTAAGCCTCACATACACCATTAGTGTAACGCATTTGATGTAACTTTCAGAGTTTCACCGCACTAATATCGATGAGGTTGTTTACTATCGCGTATATGGTCAAACCAGCCGGACTATGTATCTGCAATTTGCGCGCAATGTTGCGTCTGTGGGTGATTACGGTGTTCACCGAAATGCACAAATGCTCGGCTATCTCCTTGTTACTCATGCCTTGTACGAGCGCCACGATGACGTCTTTCTCGCGTTCGCCCAGTGCGTCGGCGCCTTCCTGATTCTTGCCTATCATGCTGGAAATCTTAGCAGATACGTCGCTCTGGAGCGATTTATCCTCAAGATACTTGATGGCTGGGATGAAGATTTTGTCCTCCACTTCGGCATGCAGCGCCAGCCACTCCTCATTATTATATATATCGTAGAGCGTGGCTGAAAGCTGATTGTTGCGGAGGCTGTCGCCGGGGAAGTACTTGATGATGATGCTCTTCAGCTCGCGCAGCTTGGAGCTTTCTTGTCCGTGATGCTTCGAGTACATGTCGATGGCGTAGTTTGCCATCGGCTTGCCGGCGATGAGCGACTCTACGTACGGGAAGACGGTCTTCTCCTCGTACTTCATGTGCTGCGTCACCGAACGCGAATATTCGTCGTAAAGTTTCAGTATGAGTCGAGCGAGGTTGTCGTTTTCGTCAAGCGCGTCTACAAGTTCCTTGCGTATAAACGGCAACTGGAAACCGATAAAATAGTCGTGGCTTGCCTTCAGATACTGCAACAGTGTAGGCACGGAGAGGCGCGACACGTCGTCCATTTCGCGATAGCCGTTGATGGTGAAGTTGACTACAGCGAGAAACGTATTGGTGTCCACATTCTGGTCGTCGCATACCTGCTTAACCGTCTTGTCGCCAAAGCCGAGACTGATACCGAAGCTACCTAAACTCTGCAACAAGTTGTAGTTGTCGCGAATGAGCGAAATCATCTTGTCGCTTGCTTCATACATTTTCTGATTTTTCATACTCCTGATTATTTTTTGGAATGTTGATATGTCGTACAAAGTTACTAACTCTTTTCGAGAAAACCCGAACATTTACAGACTTTATGATTTGGAAAACTCATCGTGCACCGAACGGAATCCGATCGGACAGCGGACGGGAACCGATCGGACGGCGGACGGAACCCGATCGGACGGCGGACGGGAACCGATCGGACGGCGGACGGAATCCGATCGGACAGCGGACGCAATCTGATTGGATGGCGGACGTGAACGACGACAATGGCAGTACTTTTTTTTTTTAAAATGCACTTTAAAAGAAGAAAAGTTGTAGTTAAGAACGCATATAGTAGCACATAAAAAAGGTGAAGTTGTTGTCAACTCCACCTTATCTTACACATTTACTTGTAATATTTTCTACTTCACTATTCCTTCAAAAACGAATACTGAAGAGGCTGGCATTGTGATATTGATCTCGCTATCGATGTCTATTGCCTCGTTCATTGCGAGTCCAGACAAACCGTCTGCACCGATCACCTGGTCGGCGAACGAACTGCGCAGAACAACAGCCGACTTAGCATAGCTCGGAATGTCGAACACCTCACGCAGCGTTGTCACAAGCGTCTGCTTCTCAGTGTCTGGGTTGCGCAATGTGAGCGTGGTCTTCTTGCCGTTCCATGCCGCCCAACCATAGATATTCGCCTTCTCTCCGTCCCACGGATTGCCGCCAACCCAATGTATGTCGGGCAGCACATCGGTATTGCGCTGCTGCCAGTCCATACAGTCGGCAAGCTGACGCCACAATGTACCTGCGTTGCCCTGGTTATCCTTGATTGAGTCGAGCAAGTTGTAGTCGGTGTAAAGTTCTACCATCGACGAACCGCAGCCGAAAGCACAACGCATCTCGCGCACGATGCCGTCATAATTCATTGTCTTGGAAACATCGCCGAACTTAGTGAGGATAACACCATGAGTCATAAGCGTGTTGATCGGACAGAGCGGCGAACGCTCGATGAAGTTTTGGTGAACGAGACGGTCGCGATAGGTTATCCACTGCTCGCGGTCGTCGCCGACACCAGCCTTTCCGAAGTCGCCTTCCTGACGCCAAACGGCATCGCTCACATGGAACCAGAACGGCGAAGCCCATGTGCCTACGGTTGTGTTGTAGAATATATCTGCACGCTTCTTGCGCACTTCGTTTTCTATGCTTATGATAGCCTCGCAATTCTCAATACCGGCATCGGTGAGGTCAGGACCAACAGCCGAGAACTGCGCACTGATACCATCGAACTTGAAGAAACGGAAGTCGTACTTCTCGATCATGTCCTTTGAGCACTTCACGAAGTAGTCGAAATACGCCTTATTGCTGAGCTGCATACCGCCACGTTCGCGCCAATAACCACGACGATACTCGCCGCTCGCACCATATCCACCCACCGGACCGAGCCAAGCACCGATGCCTGCGCCCATAGTGCGTGCAATGCTGTCTGCATCATGGAAGCCATTAGGGAAGTTAGGGTTGAATGTCCATGTGCCGTAAGCGTCCCATCCGTCGTCGAAAACAAACGCTACGGGAGCCTTGCCGTACACATCATAGAACTTGTCCTTCCAGTGCTGCACAACGTCGGTACACTGCGTAGCGGTCATGTTCTCTGTGTAGTCGCCCTTGAGGTTATGCACGTCAGCCGGATCGTACACACCACGGTTTCCAGGTGCGTTGTTGCGGTCTATATTCAGCTCATACCAAGAGTTGTAGATGGTCATCGGATGCCAAGAGGCAGCACGCTCACGCTCACTATATGCAAGGAAAGAACGGCGTGCCTGACCAGGAGCGATGAGTCCGACAACGGCACTCACGTGCCATATTTCGCCCTTGTGGAGAGTGGCGCGGCGAACCCAGTCGCCTTCTACAGCTACGATCTTACGGCTGTCGATTGTAGCGAGCTCGGTGCTATCCACACGGTTGGTATTTAGACCCATCGGTGTTTCCAGACCTGCAAAGATATAATTATTAGCAAGCAGTGCGCCGCGGGTATTGCCCACGACAACCGGCGCATTCTTCACCTTCTTATTATTATATGTATAAGTCATCGGCGTGATGCAGTCGAAACGCACATCGTTGAGTGCATCTATCTTCATCTCGGTGCGCAGATAGTGAGATCCGTCGCGAAGCTCTATAGTGTATGTGATAACAAAGTCCTTATAGCTGTAAACTGCCGTAAGTGCGTAGCCATCGTCAGCGAGCGATTCGCGCACTGCGTTCGCTTCACCGCTACGTTTTAGAACCTTAACCTCTTTCAGTTCGAGATGGGCAGACGAGAGTTCGGTGCCGTCTTCAAGGCGCAACTTAAAGAGTGTTTCCGAAGGTAGCAGGTTCATCGCCTTACAACCATCAAAACGCAACTTGCCTGCCTTGCGTGTGTAAGATGCCGAAAAGAGGTTGTTGCTGAGAACGAAACGGTCTGTTGTGTTCATAGCAATTGCCTTGCCTGGTTGTTGCTGCTGCGGAAATACAACAGTAGCAGCATTTGCAAAAACAGCATCACCGAAGATGAACGCACCGCATAAAGCTGTTGCAAGCTGTAATCTTGACTTTTTAGTTATCATTGATATACTTTTAAATAGTTAGAAGAGATGTCTTTCTATTAATACCACTGAACGGCGTTGCTGTATCCCGAACGCTTGTCGTACTTGAGGGCGTCGGTGAGCGTAGCTGCGTTACAGCGGAACGAGAAGTTGTAGCTTGTGTACGGCGCAAGCACTACTGAGCACGACATATTGAAGCAATGGAGGTCGCGCTGAAGCGATGCTGTGGTCATTGAGAGCTTGTTCTGGTCGAAGTCGTAACCGCTCGAGAACGAGATGTTCCATCCGTCGCTGATGCGAAGGTTGCCGCTCACGTTGAGGTTCTGCGAGAACTTGTACGGATAGCGCATCGACTTGGTGTTGAACTTGCCACTGGTGTTCTCGCGCATCGTGATGCCGTAGCCGAACGTGAGCGACCAAGGCATGTTGAAACGCATGTAGCCGTCGGCGTCGGTTTCTGCCTTGCCTCCCCCACTCTTCTTGCGGGCGCCACGCTGTGCGTTGACCATAGTGTCGTCTACGTTCGACTCGATGTCGGTATCGATGCCTTCCTCGTCATCCTTTCCGTTTTTCTTCTTACGGTCGTTGTCGTCGCCGCCACCGAACCATTTCTTAAGCTTGTCGGGCGTCAGCGTGAACGAGAAGTTCTGCGATGTACCCTGGAAGCGTCCGAACTTGCCCATGCCCCAAAGCGTGTGGTTGCCCACGAACGGGCGTCCGTTCTTGTCGAGTTCGTAAGCGTACGAGGCGAAGACGGCGGTCATGTTGAACGTATAGTTCTTCCACCACTTCAAGCGGATGCGCATGGTGAGATCGGAAAGCGGTTTCTCCTTAGCCGCCATATTGTAACTCATCGACAGACCGAGTTCGTCGATGATGCTGAGCTTCTTGAAGCCTGTGGAGTCCTTGCTGCTCTTCACCTTCATCTCGATGTTGTTCGAGAGGTCGAACGCGATGTTGCCCGTCTTGCCCTTACCCGGCACGCCGAAGAGCTGATCTTTATAGGGCGAATACTCTACGAGATCGACCGATCCGTCGGCATTGGTGCGCTGGTAGGTCTTATAGTAGCCGTAGCGTGACGAACTGAAGTCGGGGGCGTAGCTGAAGCTGACGCTCGGAGTAACCACATGGCGTATAGCCTGAATCTTGTCGCCGAATATCTTGCGGCTCGGGATGTAGAAGCCGTAGAGCTTTGTCGACGCTCCGATTGAGAAGCTATAGTTGTAGACGTTGTTGAAACCGTAGATTGTATCGCACACCTCACGCTGTGCCGTCTCATCCCACGAGCGCATCACCTTATGAGAATACATGCGGTCCTGGAAGTTGAACGACGGAGAGAGGTTGATATAGTTGAACAACGTGAAGTTGCCGCTGATTGGTATCGAGTGGTTCCAGCCGTTGCTCCAGTCCTTGATAAGATTCGAGTGCAGCAGCTTGTCCTCCTTCGTGTTGATGCTGTTGGAGATGTGACCCGTGTACGACATCGAGATCTTCTCGTACCAACGCTCGTCGCCAACGGCGTGCTTGCGCTTGAACGGATAGAAGCGTGAGAGCGAGATGTTGAGGTCGGGCAAGGTCATTGCTATCGACGAGTCGCGCATGTTCTGCGAGAGGTTGGCTGTAGAACTAAGCGAGAGTCCGATGCTCGAGAACGTTGTGCTCCAAGACACAGACGATGTACGCGTAGACTGCGTGAGGGTCTGCGGATTGTACAGCGAACTGAGGTTGTTGCGCTCGTAGCTCGACGTAGCGAAGTTGACGCTGGCAGAGAGCGAACTGTACGGATTTGCCTTCTGGTCCTGACGGTGGCTCCACTGAATCTTGAAACTCTTCGAACGCGTGAAGTCGGGCATTCCCTTGTCACCGGTCTGCGTGTTCTGGAAACTTGCATAGAAGCTGCCGTTGAATCGGTAGCGCTTGGTATAGTTCATCGCTGCGGAGAGTCCCCACGAGCCTTTTGTGTATATCTCGCCGAGAAGTTTCAGGTCCATCTTGTCGCTGATGGCGAAGTAGTAGCCGCCGTCGCGCAAATAGAAGCCGCGGTTGCTCTCGTCGCCGTATGTAGGCATGATGAAACCGCTCGAATAGCTCTTTGTGAACGGGAAGAAGCCGTATGGGATGGCAAACGGCAGAGGCACGTCAGCCACTACAAGATAAGCCGGACCGAACACAACCTCCTTGCCAGGACGCACCTTGGCACGCGAAAGGGCTATATAGAAGTCGGGATCTTTGGCGTCGCAGGTAGTATAACGTCCGTGCTGAAGGAAGATTTCGCCATTCGGACTGCGCTTCGAAATCTCGCTGCGCAAGAATCCGTCCTCCTGCTGTGTGTATACGTTGCTGATAAGTCCCTTCTTTGTCTTGAAGTTGAACGCCATGGTGTCGCTCTCGTACTTGTCGGAACCCATCGAGAACACTGGCGTACCGAAAAGCGTTACGCCGGTTGTGTCTGCCTTGTCCTTAGCGCCCGTAGCGTGCACTAAAGACGAGTCGAGGCTCATGTGTATGCGCTCGGCGGCAAGGTCCATATTCTCGTATTTCACGGTAGAACTGCCAAAAAGACGCGCGGTCTTTGTGGTAGCATCATATACGAGCGAGTCGTTTGCCGAATAGTTTACTGGAGAGTTGATGCCTCCCGCACGCTGGCGGTTGATAGAATCGAGGCGTATGGAGTCGTCGATAGCCTTATTGTGATGGTAGATAGCGAGTTGCAGAGAGTCCATCTTGGTTGTGTCAACGCCAAAAACCTGCGTTGAGTTAACCTTCTTCAACAAAGAATCGCGCGCAATGGTGTCAGCAATGTCGCTCATCTCCATTGAGTCGCGAAGAACTTTCAGACTCTTCTTGCGTTGCTTCGAGGGTGCGTCAGCACTTGCCATCACAAATATGATGGCGCAAAGCAATAGGGCTATAACTGTCTTTGTTCTCAATTTGAATAATGTTGGTTCTTTACTTTATTTCTCAGGCTCAAACAGTTCCTTCATCATGCGGAACCGAGCCAATGTGTCGCCACCGAACTTGGCGAGCGAACGCTCTGCCTGCTCAATGGTCTTCTCGCGGTCGAGATGTGTTTTCGAGTAGAACTTATCGGCATAGCAGATAAGCTTCTCCTCTATCGTTTCGGGCTGCAAGTCGTGATGTGGCAATGGCAGATCTCGCGATACGATATCGTCGAGGGTCAGTCCGGCGCCGGTATGACGCTCGCAGACACGGGCAAAACACTCTGGCAAGCCCTCGCTACGCAACATTTCTGCGCCGCAGACGCCATGACGAATGTATGGTTCTGTGCCATGACACTCAATGCCGGGAGCATCTACACGAATGATTCCGATGTCGTGAAGCATCGCTGCCTGCTCAACGAAATCAACGTCGATGTGAAGTTCGGGATGTAACGAAGCAATCTGCAACGCACGTTGCGTTACAGATTGGCTATGTGTTAGTAGGATGTGGCGCAATGCGTCACATTCTACGTAGTATTTGTCGATAATTTGCTTATACATATTTACTCGTGCTCGCGCTCGATGTATGCAATAACGTCGCCCTTCTGAACCTTTGAGCCTCGCTTTGCATTGATTTCAACGAGCTTGCCGCCAAGAGCTGCCGGCACTTCAACGAACTCACCCCAAGGAGCCTGGATGTAGCAGAGCACATCGCCCTCCTTGTACTCCTTACCGATGAACGGCTCAACAGTCGGAGCGCACTCGCCCTCGCCAGAGAACTCCCAATAGATGTCGCCCTTAACCGGAGCAACAACTGCGTCAGCCTTAGCGTGCTTGTAAGCGCTGAGCTGCTCGGGAGAAAGGTTTGCACCGAGCTTGGCATCCTTGAGCTTCTGAAGGTCGGCGAGGAAGTTCTTCTTAGCCTGACCGCTCTTGTAGTTGCGATACTGCTCGGGGTGCATAGCGAGCTCGAAGAGTTCTTCGTCGTCCTGACCGCACTCCCATCCGTTCTCTGCCATCTCCTTGCGGAAGTCGTCGAGAGCGTCTGTGAGAAGAGTGTGAGCGTCAACGTCTGTGAACTCACGGCCCTGCTTCTTTGCAAGTTCAACAAGCTCTGGATCGATAGTTCCAGGAATCTTACCCGACTTGCCGAGAATCATACCCCACATAGAGTCATCCATCATTACGAAGCGTCCCTTGCCCTGCTCGAGAGTGAGAAGGTTCATGAGGGCGATGTTCTTCACGTACTGTGAGAACGGAGTAACCAATGGAGGATAGCCTACGCGCGGCCATACATACTCCACCTCGTCGAAGAGCTTGATAAGAAGGTCGTCCATAGAAAACTCCTCAAGACCGTTCTTCTTGCGTACGTTATTAATAGTAGTGCGCATACCGCCAAGGTCTGCCATCATTGAACCCATCATACCGCCAGGCAGACCGCAGCCGAGAAGGAGCGAAGACATGATCTTGTTGCCCGGGTTGATGAAGTAGCCGAGCCAATCGTCGATGAACTCCTGAGTCATGGCACGAGCCTTCATGTATGCGCTCATGTTGATTTCAGGAACTTCGAAGCCCTCGTTCTTCAACATGCTGATAACAGAGATAACGTCCGGATGTACCTTACCCCATGACAACGGCTCAATAGCTGTATCGACGATGTCGGCACCGTTCTGGCAAACCTCAAGAATTGAAGCCATAGACAGACCTGGACCTGAGTGGCCATGATACTGGATGATGATTTCCGGATACTTGTCCTTGATCATCTTTGTGAGCTTGCCGAGGAATGCAGGCTGACCGATACCAGCCATATCCTTCAAACAGATTTCCTCTGCACCTGCAGCGATGAGCTGATCGGCAATGTTCATGTAGTACTCCAGAGTGTGAACCGGAGAGTTGGTGATGCAAAGTGCGCACTGCGGAGTCATGCCGCCTTCCTTAGCCCACTTGATGCTCGGAATGATATTACGAACGTCGTTCAGACCGTCGAAGATACGTGTGATGTTTGTACCCTGCTTTGCCTTCACCTTATACATGAGGGCGCGAACGTCGTCAGGTACGGGATACATACGCAGAGCGTTAAGACCACGGTCGAGCATGTGTGTCTTAATGCCAGCCTCGTTGAAAGGCTTACAGAAAGCGCGTACCGCATCGTTTGGATTCTCGCCTGCGAGAAGGTTCACCTGCTCGAAAGCGCCACCGTTTGTCTCAACACGGGCAAAGCAACCCATATCGATAATCACGGGAGCAATGCGCTCCAACTGGTCTTTGCGTGGCTGGAACTTGCCAGAAGACTGCCACATATCTCGATAAACGAGACTGAACTGGATTTTCTTTTTCATCTCTATTAGTTGTTTTTTTATTGTTCGTATAACGCAATTTGAAGAGATGGCGTGACTTTATAGCACCGCACACCTCTTCAAATATGCAAAATTAGAGAAAAAAATTCAATTACTTGGTAATATCAACGCTTTTTTAGTAAATATTAGAGCTGAATTTCTATTACCTTGTCTACATCCGTAGGCACTTCGTCGAGAGAAATCAGCACACCGCCGTCGCATTTCTGTGTCTTCACAGCCTTGCGTGAGACGAAGTCGACAGCCTTGCGCACCTTCTTCGAGCCGATAGGCAGGAAGAGCGAACGATCCTGCAAGTTGAGGATATGCACAAAGAGACGGTTATCCTTCTGTGTTGTCACACCCCAATCGTGCGGAGCAACGAGTCCGCCGCGTGTGCAGTAGATTGTCTCGCCGTAAACCTTCATCCACTTGCCCATCTCCTTAAGGCGCTCTACCGCAACCTCAGGCAGACAGCCGTCGGGCTGCGGGCCGATATTCATAAGCAGGTTGGCGTTGCGGCCGGCTGCGTTCACGAGATAATGAATGAGAGTCTTTGTCGACTTGTAGTTTTGGTCTGTAATCTTGTAGCCCCACATGCCGTTCATGGTCTCGCAAGTCTCAAGCGGCAGCTTGCTGATAGCCTGACCCGACAAGCCTGCGGTGTTCTCGCCAGGCAGGTCGCGCTCGAACATCTGGAAGTCCTCGCCGTCGAACGGCTGAGAGTGGTGGTTGTTGCCGATAAGGCAAGAAGGCTGCAACTTATGGATAAGCGCATACTGCTCAGGCAGACGCCAGTCGAACGACGGATTGATATCCTGATCCCACCAACCATCGAACCAGATAGCGTTCACTTCACCATAGTTGGTGAGCAACTCTGTGAGCTGGTTGTTCATAAACTTATAATAGCTATCCCAGTTCTGTGCCTCTTTCGGTCTGCCGGTGCCGAGACCGGTGCGTCCGAGCGGAGCATCCTCGCGTCCCCAGTCGATGTGCGAGTAGTAGAAGTGCAGACCGATACCCTGACGATGACACTCGTCTGCCAGCTCCTTCACGATATCGCGCTTGAACGGCGAAGCGTCAACGATGTTATAGTCTGAATATTTTGTATGGAACATCGAGAAGCCCTCGTGATGGCGTGTTGTGAAGCAGATATACTTCGCACCGGAAGCTTTGATTGCAGACACCCACTCGCGTGCATTGAACTTCGAAGGATAGAAACCGCCAGCGAGCTTGGCGTACTCCTTGTAGTTAAGGTCTTTGTTTGTCATTGTCCACTCGCCGGTAGCAAGCATACTGTAAAGTCCCCAATGCAGGAAGATTCCGAACTTAGCGTCCTGGAAGCGGGCGCGTGCTGCGAGGTTGCCCTCTGTCGGCACATACTTGCTCTCAGCTGTCTTGCCGTTAGCGTTTCCGACGGCGCCGTTTGCAGCGTTTTCGGCAGAAACACCGGCAGACATGGCGAGTGCCAACATCACTGTACAAAAGATTTTCTTCATACTTATTACATTAATTTTTAGGTAGTTATTATATACGAGAATAGGTGCAGCTGTTCACAACTGCACCTATTATAATATTATCCACGCAAATCGTGCTCCTCAAAACGACGTTCTGCGAGCTTTTCATACTTTGTTCCAGACTTGCCGTAGTTGGCGTAAGGCCATATTGAGATACCTCCACGCGGAGTGAAGATACCTGTCACCTCGATATACTTCGGATCCATAAGCTTCACGAGGTCTTTCATGATGATGTTCACGCAGTCCTCATGGAAGTCGCCATGATTGCGGAAGCTGAACAGATAGAGTTTCAGACTTTTGCTCTCCACCATCTTCACGTCGGGCACATACGAGATGCGTATCTCCGCAAAGTCGGGCTGACCGGTAATCGGGCACAGCGACGTGAACTCCGGGCAGTTGAAACGCACCCAGTAGTCGTTGCCCTGATGCTTGTTGACGAATGTTTCGAGCACTTCCGGTGCATAGTCGTCACGATATTTTGTCTTTGCTCCGAGAGCCTGCAAGCCCTCATCACGTCGATTATCTGAATTTGCTGCCATTTATATACTTATTATATATATACTATTTAAAAAATACATTAACCTCTGAACGTTGTTTTAGATATTGAATATTCGCCAGATACTATAGTTCATTCCGGTATCGAAATTGTCCTCGCCCTCGAACTTCTTTGTCCAGCGCACCACGCGTATGGTAAGAGGCAGAACGATTATCTCATAGAGTGTCTTAAGCACTACCTGCGAAATCATAAGCACGGGCAGTTCCTTCATCGGGATAACTCCTCCGAGCGCCAGCGGGAAGAAGATAATCGAGTCGGCTGCCTCGCCGTACACCGTACTGAGTATGGCGCGAGCCGAGAAGTGCTTACCGCCCGACGACAGTTTCATGCGACTCATCACATAAGCGTTTACGAACGAACCTACGATGAACGCAAGGAACGAAGCGAAAGCGATACGCGGCGCAAGTCCGAACACAGCGTGGAATCCTTCTTCGTTATGCCAGTAAGGCGCAGCGGGCAGTATGTCGCACAATGCTCCGAAGAGGACAAATAGGAAATTCATAGCGAAACCCAGCCATATAAGCAATCGGGTTTTTCCATAACCCCATACCTCACAAACGCAGTCGTTAATGATGTACGAAACGGGAAATACGATTAATCCGCCAGTTACACTAATCGGACCTAACGCAATTTGCTTTGTCTCAAGCACGTTTGCCGTAATAAGACAAACGCAGAAAAGCGTACTGAAAAGCAAAAACAGCACACTCACGTTTTTCTTGTTTTTCTGCATAATCTTGTTTTTTGAGAGGTTTACCAAGCACTCTATATAATAATGTATAAAGTATACGATACTGCTACATTTATTTTCGGCTGCAAAATTACTAAATTTTAATGAAAACACAAACAAAACCGCAGAGTAATAGATATAAAAAACGAGGAGCCACGCCGAAACCCACCTTTTCTGCGCAGCTCCTCGCTATGATAACAATAAATTATTGTGATGCTTTTCTTAGAACATCTTTGCAGGATAAACACCCTCGTCGGCAAGCTTCAGGAACTTAGCCACTACGTCCGGACGATCCTCAGGATAAGTTACGCCGAACCACTTAGATGTTGTGTCGAGCACCTCGCAAGTAGCGGTGCCGTCGTGGATGAGTTTGTCCACCATCAACGGGATGAAGAACTCGCTCTTGAGGTTCTCCATGTTCTTCGGGTCAGAAAGGAACGCCTTGAAGTACTCCTCGCTGTGCTTGAAGTAGTCGGGTGTGAAGCCCCAGAAGTTCATAGAAACCGGAGTTGTATCAGGAATCTCTACCCATGTCTCGTTGTCGTCGTCGAGATACTTCACAACGCCGTCGAAGCGCTGAATCTTTGTGCGCTCTACGACAGATGTAAGGTGATGGTGCTCGTCGTTCTCGCATACACCACGGCTAACGGTGCCGCTCTCAGAGAGTGTGTTGCCTACGCGGAAGCCAACCATAGCATACTTGCCGGTAGAGCCCTCAGGCAGTTCGCTGAGCCACTTGCCCATTACGCGGAAAGCGTCGCGGTCGTAGAAGTCGTCGCAGTTGAGCACAGCGAACGGCTCGTTGATTACGCTTGCGCCCATCATCAACGCGTGGTTTGTACCCCAAGGCTTTGTGCGACCCTCCGGACATGTGAAGCCCTCAGGCAGCGCGTCGAGGCTCTGGAAAACAAGCTCGCACGGGATGTGACCTTCGTATTTAGAGAGAACGATGCGACGGAAGTCTTCTTCGAAATCCTTGCGGATAACGAACACGAGCTTGCCGAAGCCAGCGTTGATAGCATCGTAGATACTGTAATCCATGATTGTCTCACCGTGAGGACCGAGCTCGTCGAGCTGCTTCAGACCACCGTAGCGGCTGCCCATACCTGCAGCGAGGAGGAAAAGTGTTGGTTTCATAACTATTATATTTTGTTTAAGTTAAATATTTGCTGAATCGAATACGATATATACATTCGATTATCAATCTGAGCACAAAAGTAACAAAATAGAGCGAATAAAAAAAATTATTGACTACATAAAATTGCTCACATCACTGAAAAATCGTAACTTTGCACGATACTATATAATAAATGTAACGAAAGAAAGAAACAGAAAAGTCTAAATATATGGCAATTACAGAAGAAAAGACAGTAGAAGAGAAGAATTTGAGTTTCGTAGAGCAGCTCGTTGAGCAGGACCTCGCTGAGGGCAAGAACGCTGGACGCATACAGACGCGCTTCCCGCCAGAGCCTAACGGCTATCTGCACATCGGACACGCCAAGGCTATCTGCATGGACTTCGGTGTGGCTGAAAAGTACAATGGTGTCTGCAACCTGCGCTTCGACGACACCAACCCTACAAAGGAGAACAACGAGTACGTTGAGAACATCCTCAACGACATCTCTTGGCTCGGTTTCAAATGGGGCAACATATACTACGCTTCCGACTATTTCGAGAAGCTTTGGGACTTCGCCGTGTGGATGATCAAGAACGGACATGCATACATCGACGAGCAGACTGCTGAGCAGATTGCCGAGCAGAAGGGTACACCTACCACTCCGGGCGTTGCTTCGCCTTACCGCGACCGCCCCGTTGAGGAGAACCTCGAGCTGTTCAACAAGATGAACACTCCGGAGGCTGTAGAGGGTAGCATGGTGCTCCGTGCTAAGCTCGACATGGCTAACCCGAACATGCACTTCCGCGACCCGATCATCTATCGCATCATCCACACTCCGCACCACCGCACCGGCACAAAGTGGCACGCTTACCCGATGTACGACTTCGCTCACGGACAGAGCGACTACTTCGAGGGCGTTACCCACTCTATCTGTACGCTCGAGTTTGTGCCTCACCGCCCACTCTACGACAAGTTCATCGACTATCTGAAGGAGATGCGCGGCGAGACAGAGAACCTGCACGACTTCCGCCCGCGTCAGATCGAGTTCAACCGTCTGAACCTTACATACACAATGATGTCGAAGCGCAAGCTCCTGGCTCTCGTTGAGGAGAAATTTGTGTCGGGTTGGGACGACCCGCGTATGCCGACACTCTCTGGTATGCGCCGCCGCGGCTATTCGCCCGAGTCTATACGCAAGTTCATCGACTCTATCGGCTACACCAAGTTCGACGCTCTCAACGACATGGCGCTGCTCGAGGCTGCCGTTCGCGAGGACCTGAACAAACGCGCGCTGCGTGTTTCTGCCGTGCTCAACCCGGTTAAGCTCGTCATCACCAACTATCCTGAGGGTCAGACCGAGGAGATGGAGGCTATCAACAACCCAGAAAACGAGGCTGACGGCACACACACCATCACCTTCTCGCGCAATCTCTGGATTGAGCGCGACGACTTCATGGAGGATGCTCCGAAGAAGTTCTTCCGCATGACTCCGGGCAAGGAGGTGCGCCTGAAGAACGCTTACATCGTGAAGTGCACCGGCTGCACAAAGGACGCCGAGGGCAACATCATGGAGATTCAGGCAGAGTACGACCCGATCAGCAAGAGCGGTCTTGAGGGTGCCAACCGCAAGGTGAAGGGCACACTCCACTGGGTTTCTGCCGACCACTGCCACAAGGCTCAGGTGCGCGTCTACGACCGTCTGTTCTGCGTTGAGAACCCGTCGGCTGACGAGCGCGACTTCCGCGAACTGCTCAACCCGGAGAGCCTCAAGACCATCGAGAACTGCTACGTAGAGAACTACGCTGCCGACTGCAAGCCGGGACAGTATCTGCAGTTCCAGCGCATCGGCTACTTCATGGCAGACCTCGACTCTACAGCCGAGAACCTCGTGTTCAACAAGACTGTAGGTCTGAAGGACGCTTGGGCAAAGCAAAAAAAGTAAACATATAAAACCTTTCTTTGAATGTTGGGCTTAGAGCGACGCTTGGTTGCAGCAATTGCACAACCTCACGCCACTCCACACCCAACATTCAACATTTATAATTGATGGAGAAAAAAGAGAATTATTTCAACAGTCCTGAGTTTCAAGAGACGCTACGCCGATACGAGGCTTCGCTGCAGGAAGGCCGTTCGGAGTACTTCGGTAGCGATGAGCTGTCGGACATCTCCGAGTATTATTATGACTGTGGCAAGAAGAAGGAAGCTGTTGACGTTCTTGACTATGCCATCCGACTACACCCTGGAGCCGCTATGCCACTGGTGTTTAAGGGGCGCATAGCACTTATCGACAACAAAGACATCGACACTGCGCAACACTACGCTGACATGGTTGCCGACCAACTCGACCTCGACTGCCTCTATCTGCAGGCGGAAATAATGATAACGCGCGGCAACATAGCAGAGGCTGACAGCTTCCTCAGCAATGCGATGCACCAGATTGACGAGGACGACGTGCCCGATTATGTGCTCGACATTGCTACCATTTTCATCGACTATAATCAACCCGACATAGCAGCCAAGTGGCTCGCGCTGAGCGACGAGGACGATCTGCTCGACTACCGTGAGGTGAAGGCGCGCATAGCTTTCGCCAAGGGCGACTACGAGCAGAGCGAACAGATTTTCGAACAGCTGCTCGACGAGGACCCCTACTCGGGCAAGTACTGGAACTCGCTCGCCGTAACGCAGCTCATGAGCAACCGCATCAACGACTCGATAACATCGAGCGAATACTCCATCGCCATCGACCCCGAAGACGAGGAGGCACTGCTCAACAAGGCTAACGCCCTGTTCTCGCTCGGCAACTTCACCGATGCGATGGACTACTACCAGCGCTTTCTGAAGCTGTGCCCCGACGAGGGCGCAGCGTATATGTTCTTGGGCAACTGCCTGCTCAACCTTGGACGACCGGAGGAGGCGATGCCGCAGTACAACAAGGCGCTGGAATGCTATGAGAAGTGCAACTTAAGCACGGCTGAGGTGAACCAGTGCCGTGCGTTCACGCTTTCGCTGCTCGGACATGTGGAGCAGGCGCTCGAGTGTCTCAACGAGACGCTCAAAGACCCCGACTGCAACCGCAGCGAGATAAACGTGATACGCGGACACATACTGCTGGAGAACGGACGCGTAAAGGAGGCGATAAAGAGTTTCGTGAAGGCTCTACAGTCTACGCATTTCTCTCACGAGATATTCTTCCGCATAGCCATCTCGGTGTACGACTGCGGCTACCCCACCATCGCCTACCGCATGTTCAAGACCTACCACGAGGCGCATCACAACCAAGGCGACGAGGGCGCGGCTTATCTGGCTGCGTGCTGCCGACAGCTGCAGAAGCATGACGAATACTTGAAGTATCTCAACATCGCATGCCAACAAAACCCGGCAGAGGCGCGCAAGGTTCTCGGTGAATACTTCCCCACGGGTATGGACCCGAAGGACTACTTCGACTATGAAAGAGTAAAAGATTAAAAGCAGGTTGTATGGGCATTCTGCCCTTGCCCACGCACATACAAAAGCATATCGTTAAAAGCAAAAGAGTAAAGAATATGAATACAGCAGAACTTTTCCTTTGGATTCTCGACAATCTTAACTATTGGGTTGTCATATTGTTTATGGCTATCGAGAGTTCGTTCATCCCCTTCCCGTCTGAGGTGGTTGTTCCGCCGGCGGCATGGAAGGCTATGGACCCCGACAGCGGCATGAGCTTCGTGCTCGTTGTGGTGTTCGCCACAATAGGTGCCGACCTCGGTGCGCTCATCAACTATTACATTGCCAAGTGGCTCGGCAGACCAATCATCTACAAGTTTGCTGATAGCCGCATCGGTCACATGTGCCTCATTGACCGTGCCGCCGTAGAGAAAGCCGAAACATTCTTCCGCAAGCATGGCGCTACGTCTACATTCTTCGGACGTCTCGTGCCGGCTGTCCGCCAGCTCATCAGCATCCCGGCAGGTCTCTCGGGCATGCACGTCGGCAAATTCCTCCTCTACACCACTCTTGGCGCAGGCGTATGGAACACGGTGCTCGCAATGATCGGTTGGGGCATCTACAAGTACACCAACCTTAAGACCACAAAGGACGTTTACGAACAGGCTCTGCAGTACAGCCACGAAATCGGTTACGTTCTGCTCGCTCTCGCCGCACTCGTCGTCGCATTCCTTGCATACAAGGGATTGAAGAAAACGAAATAAATTGTGTGGGCATATTTTTTTCGCCTCATGGTCTGAAAGAATCGTTTAACGAAAACAACAAATTAAACAAGTTTTGTCATTATTAGAATTAAAAAAGATAGCAATAATTGCACTAAGCACAATTATTGCTATCTTTTTTTATAAGGAACCTCTTTAGTTTTTTTCAGTTCTCTCTCTTGGTCGATTTCTTCGTTCGAGCACCATTACCGCATGGTGGGAATAACATTACCACGCTTCGGTAACACCGTTACCGCATAGCGGGAACATCATTACCAGACTATGGTAACATGGCAAAGCCTTTTGTTTAACCTTTATCTTGCCGAACGGCAACAATAGCTCGCTAAACAGGATTCGACAACCTTTCTTTTTTGGGAAAATACGTGCGCAGGGAACTGGGCGTTTCGCCAAGAGAGTACAGAACAAACGACAAATAGTATACTACAATTTTATAGTTTAGTGACCCATGCGTGAGGTGTCTACTTCTTTCACCGTTTTCTCCTTATAGCCGCCGAACTTATAGATAACGGCAAGGGTGAAGGACGCCCAGTTGTAGTTGACCTTCATACGATAGTCTTGGTTGTCCTGCACGGAACGGGTATCGAAGCGATTGTTGAAGATGTTGCTGCCATTGAGACGCACGCCCCACTTACCATCGTGCGACGACCACTGCAATTTGGCATCCATGTTGAAGATTGGACTGATGTCGTAGACGCCTTGTATAGCCTTTGACTGGAAGAACGGGTTAAGAATAAGGCGCAGGTCCTGCGTACTACAGAGTTTTACGGATGCCGTACCGCCAAGTATGACAGAGAGTTTCTTACGATTGAATGGCAAGTCGAAGAAATGGTTGCTTTTGTCGTGCTTGAAGGTGCCTACTGCAAACACATTGCCGTTGAGCCATTTCCCTGCATTGAATATAGCAGAGGCTTGCAGTCCGTAGCTATTTGAATGGTCGAAGTTGGTCTCCTTCATTATTACAGCCATGCGGTCTGTTGTCTGATATGGCAACTGCACGAAATAGTCGGGTTTCAGACTTGCAAAAGCCATAAGCGTATAGCGTCGTTTTATCTGCCACATCAGGTTGACATTATAATAAGAGCTGGGTTTTAAATCAGGATTGCCGTGTATCTCGGTGTATGTAGACGCATAGAACACATTGCTCATTGTAGACCAATAGCTCGGGAACTCGGAATCGGAACTGAACGAGAGGTTGAGCAAATGGTTATCGTTGACGTTCCACAAAGCATTGAGCGTAGGATACACGCGCCATTTATTCCACACGGGCGAGTGATATTGCTCGGCAGCGACGGAGGCTTCAACGCTAACAGCCTTGTTTATCTGCTTGCTGAAACCAGCGTACATGTTCCATATCCGCTCGTTGATGTCGACGCTACTTGTACCATCGGGCAAAACGTTTCCATCCTTGTCGATGGTGGTCTGATAACTCTTGTTGCTCGCGAACTGGCCTTTCACACCGTACGACAATCCCCAACCATGTTCCAGAGAATGGGTTTGGTCGGCTGTGAACACCCATTTATTGATGGTCTGCTCACTGCCACTTCTTAGGTTGCGCTCCATATCTGTTGTGTTTTCATCCGTATGAATCGTACCGTCGAGCGTTTGTTGCTGAGGCGTGCGATAGTAAGTGTACGAACCGCTAAGGGTGAGTCCGAAAGGAAGCGTGTAGTTAGCGTCTACATTTTGCAGATACTCGTGACTGCCACGATGCATTCCGCTGATACTTGATCCTGTCGTCTGGCTGTTTGAACTTGTCTTGTCCCACTGTCCCGTATAGGCTACGTCGAGACGATGATTTTTGCTAAAGGCGTAATTCATACCCAGTCGGTAGTCGTGCGTGATGCCGAACGACTTTTGTCCCGTCTCATCAGTATAGTGTACACGATTGTTGGCAAGTGGATGATTGGCTATGCGTGAAGATTCGCCGTACGAATTGCCGTTAACCAATTTGTATTGCGCATCCAGCCCGAACTTGCCTCTTTGCATGGAAAGATACACATTGCCAAACCCTTTGGCGTATTTGTTTTGCTCCATGCCGCCAATGATTTGTCCTGACAACTGATTGGTGCCGGCATAATCTTTCGTTACGATATTGATAGCCATTCCACGCACATGATAGCGAGCGGGGGCAGACAGCATCACCTCGGCTTTTGCCAACTGTGCGGCTGGCATCGCCTTCAGACGCTCAGCCAGTTGCTCCTGTGTCAATGTGGTGGCTTGTCCGTTTACAATCAGTGTCACCTCGTTGCCCGAGAAGGATATCTTGCCCGTAGCATCGCTGATGCCAGGTATGCGTGTCAAAGCCTCGTAAGCGTTGTCGGCAGGCAACTGCTTCAGCAACAGCGGCATATTGTACGACAGCATGCCACGCTCTACCTTGACAATGGGGCGCGCACCCTTTACCATCACTTCCGGCAGATTGTGCATCATTGTTTCCATGGTGAGCGAATCTGTTTCAACGTTGGTCTGTGCGTTGGCGGTTATGGCTGACGCAACAAGAAGAGTCATAAGGAATAATCTGTTCATATTAATTCCTTCCATGCTTTTGCTTTATTTTCCACAAAAGTAATAGAATTTTTTAATAAAAGCAGACTTACGCCTGCTATATTTTGCGAAACCTACGATTCTGTTTATAAAACAGCTACTGATTTGACGAAAGTTAAATATTTCACAACACAAACCATTTTAAATGTTCGATATTTTGTGAATATCGCTAAAAAGGATTAACTTTGCTGTATGAATATAGAGTTTGACAAAGAATATCTGCAAGACTTATATTTCAAAGGAAAAACAAGTGACAAGAAACATCGATATCAACCAGAAGTTGTACGTAGCTATCAAAAAGCAGTAGTTGCACTTGCAAATGCCAAATGCATAGAAGATTTATTTGTGTTTAGATCATTAAACTATGAAGTTCTCGTTGGCAACAAAAAAGGCATTTCTTCTGTTAGGTGTGGAAAACAGTATCGTTTGGAATTTATAGTCAAGGATAATATAGACGACATAACTATAAAAGTTTGTCGTCTGTTAGATATTAGTAACCATTATAAGTAAATAGTATGGAGAATATAAAGACATATAGTATAAATGACTTGGTACCTTCATCTCCTGTACATCCAGGCGAGATAGTAAAGGATGAACTTGAGGCACGCGGAATATCTCAGCGTAAGTTTGCTATGATAATCGACTGTTCTTACACGGTTTTTAACGAGATACTTAATTGCAAACGTCCCATGACTACCGATTATGCTTTGCGCATTGAGGCTGCTCTTGGCATCAAGGCTTACATGCTTGTTAATATGCAGAGTGAGTATAACCTTCAGACTGCAAGACAAGACTCTCACTTATCTACAATCTTGAGCAAAATACGTTCGGCAGCAGCAATGCTGTAAATAACAGCTGGAAGACAGCCAAATAAAACTGGAAGATAGGCTGGAAGATTTCCTTAAAAATGGGAAATTTTCCAGCCTTTATTATGCTTATAATGTGATGGTTACGGCGATCATGGAAGATATGGGGGATATTTTCAACTAATCGTCTTTAAACGCAAGTTTATCAAACTTGGCTTTAAGCATTGAAGCCTCCGACTTACGAATTGAGAGTTTCATCTCGCAGGTATTGTCGTAGGTCTGGCTGATGATGCGGGGCGACATATCCTTGATGATTTTCATTACGTCGTTCATCATAATGTAAGGAAAATCGAAAACAACCTCCTCTTCTACGAACTGACTTACAATCTCTGCGTTGGCTATTGCCTCAGCCGCTGCAGTGCGATAGGCAACAATAAGTCCGCTTGTGCCAAGATTGACACCTCCGTAATAGCGCACAACGATAATAAGAATGTCGGTCAACTCGTTCTTGTTGATCTGTCCGAGGATGGGCTTGCCGGCTGTGCTGCTCGGCTCGCCGTCGTCGTTGACACGGAAATCGGTGCGGTCGGCACCGAGCATGTAGGCCCAGCACACATGGCGTGCGTCATAATACTTCTTGCGAAACTCTGCTACGTATTGCTTCACCTCCTCTTCGGAAGTGACATGAAAGGCAAAAGCGAGAAACTTACTGCGTTTCTCGCTGTAGAAGCCTTCTGCGGGTGTGTCTGTGATTGTAAGAAATTCGTCTTTTTGCTCCATTGATATTAAATTGACAAGTAGACAAGGCGAGATGCATAACAAATGTTTATGCAAACCACCTTGTCTACTCGTTGCTTATTCACTTATCTACTACTATGTTACGACAGCTTGTGGATGACGAGTCCTGAGCGAAGCTTAGGCTCAAACCATGTTGCCTTCGGCGGCATGATCTTTCCGCTGTCGGCGATGTCAATAATCTGCTTCATTGAAACCGGATAGAGGGCGAGCGCCATGCGCATCTCGCCGCTGTCTACGCGACGCTTCAGCTCTTCGAGACCGCGGAGACCACCTACGAAGTCGATGCGCTTATCTGAACGCAGGTCGGTGATGCCGAGAACCTTGTCGAGGATAAGACGACTCGAGATGTCTACGTCGAGAACGCCGATCGGGTCGTGGTCGTCGTATGTGCCCTGCTTGGCATTGAGAGCAAACCAGTGACCGTCGAGGTAGAGTGAGAACTCGTGCAGGTGCTGCGGCTTGTAGATAGCCTCACCCTTGTCCTCAACCTCGAAGTTCTCGCGCAAAGCGTCAAGGAACTGCTCTGATGTAAGTCCGTTGAGGTCCTTTACAACGCGGTTATAGTCGAGCACGGTGAGCTGCGATGCCTGGAAGCAAACAGCCATGAAGTAGTTGTACTCCTCGTCGCCCTTGTGGTTAGGATTGTTCTTAGCCTTCTCTGCGCCAACGAGAGCAGCAGCAGCGCTGCGGTGGTGGCCGTCGGCGATGTAGAGAGCCGGCATCTTAGCAAACTCCTTGGTGATTACGTCGATATCTGCCTTGTCGCTAACAACCCAGAGCTGATGGCCGAAGCCGTCGTCGGGAGCAACGAAATCGTACTCGGGCTTTGTTGCAGCGTAGCGCTTGATGAGCGCGTCGAGCACTTCGTTGTCGGGATAAGCGAAGAACACCGGTTCGATGTTTGCGTCGTTTACGCGAACATGCTTCATGCGGTCTTCCTCCTTGTCACGGCGTGTCAACTCGTGCTTCTTGATTGTGCCGTCGAGATAATCGTTGACGAAAGCACCCACAACAAGTCCGTACTGAGTCTTGCCGTTCATGGTCTGAGCGTAGATATAATAGTTCTCGTCTGCGTCCTGACGAAGCCAACCCTTCTCCTGGAACATCTTGAAGTTAGCGGCAGCCTTCTCGTAAACGCGTGGGTCGTACTCGCTTGTGCCCGGCTCGAAGTCGATCTCCGGCTTGATGATATGATAAAGACTCTTCTCGTTATCGCCTGCCTCTGCTCTTGCCTCTTCACTATCGAGCACGTCGTAAGGACGTGATGCAATTTCTTCAACAAGGTCTTGCGGTGGACGTACGCCACGGAATGGTTTTACTGTTGCCATTGTGTGATATATTTTAAAAACCCCACCACTATGTCCTCCCTATGGGGCAAAGGGGTGGGGTTATCGGGGATTTTTACTTAATTACTTGTTAACTTGGAACTTAGTGCAGCCGTCAGCGAAGAAAGCGTTGATCTGCTTAGCAGCTGCGATACCAGCGTTGGTGTTAGCCTCTGCTGTCTGAGCACCCATCTTCTTAGGTGTAGAGAAGTATCTGCCTTCGAACTTCTGGAACTCTTCGCTAGCATCCGGCATGATGTCTGTGATGAACTTCAGGTCGGTGCGTTCTGCCATAAGGGCAAGGAGTTCGGGTTCGTTGATAACTTCCTTACGAGCTGTGTTGATGAGGATGCCGTTCTTGTGGAGCTTGCCAACAAGAGCAGCGTTGATGCTCTGCTTTGTTTCAGGAGTAGCTGGGATGTGCAGCGAAACGATGTCGCAGTTCTCGAAAAGAGCGTCCTGAGAGTCAACTGCCTTAACGCCAGCTGCCTCGATAGCCTCCTTCGGGCAGAAAGCGTCGTAAGCGTAAACTTCCATTTCGAAGCCCTTAGCGATGCGAGCCACGTTTCTACCTACGTTGCCGAAAGCGAGAATACCAAGCTTCTTGCCCTTCAACTCGCTACCCGACTTGCCGTTGTAGAAGTTGCGAACGCCGTAAACGAGCAAACCGAATACGAGCTCAGCCACAGCATTAGAGTTCTGACCAGGTGTGTTCTCAACAACAACGTTCTTCTCCTTAGCGTAAGTACAATCGACATTGTCGTAACCAGCACCGGCACGTACAACAATCTTAAGCTGCTTTGCAGCGTCGAGCACTTCAGGTGTAACCTTGTCTGAGCGCACGATCATTGCGTCAGCGTCAGCCACAGCGTCGAGAAGCTGCTGCTTTTCTGTATATTTCTCAAGCAAAACGAGTTCGTTGCCTGCACCTTCTATCTCAGCCTTAATGCCGTCAACCGCAGCCTTTGCAAACGGTTTCTCTGTTGCCACTAATACTTTCATAGCTACTATTTATTAATGTTCCTTTTCAAAATCCTGCATGCACTTAACGAGAGCCTCAACGCCTTCCATAGGCATAGCGTTGTAGCAGCTTGCACGGAAGCCACCTACCGAACGGTGACCCTTGATGCCGACCATGCCACGCTGTGTAGCGTACTCGAAGAACGGTTTCTCAAGATCCTTGTATTCGTCGTTCATAACGAAGCAGATGTTCATCAAAGAACGAGAGTCCTTCTCTACTGTACCACGGAACAACTTGTTGCGGTCGATTTCGTCGTAGAGCACCTTAGCGCGAGCCTCAGCACGGCGTGCCATCTCCTCTACTCCACCCTGAGCCTTGATCCAGCGCAGTGTTTCGAGAGCGCAGTAGATAGGAACTACTGGAGGTGTGTTGAACATTGAGCCCTTCTCTACGTGTGTACGGTAGTCGAGCATTGTAGGAATCTGACGCGGAGCCTTACCCAAGCAGTCATCCTTAACGATGATGAGGGTAACACCAGCCATAGCGAGGTTCTTCTGGGCGCCTGCATAGATGCAGTCGTACTTAGCGACGTCGATAGGACGGCTGAAGATATCAGAAGACATATCGCCGATAAGTCTTACGGGCACTTCCGGCTCCTTGCGGATTTCGGTACCATAAATAGTATTGTTTGTTGTGATATGCAAATAGTCGAGGTCTGTCGGGCATTCGTAATCCTTCGGATAGAAGGTATAGCCAGCGTCAGCAGACGATGCTACTTCTACAGCTTCGCCGATGAGCTTAGCCTCTTTCAAAGCCTTCTTTGCCCATGTACCTGTGTTAAGATAGCCTGCCTTCTTGATAAGGAAGTTGAAAGGAACCATGCAGAATTCCAAAGAGGCACCACCACCGAGGAACAATACAGAGTAGCCTTCTGGCACCTTCAAGAGTTCCTTGATGAGAGCAACTGCCTCATCAACAACCGGTTGAAAATCTTTTGCACGATGGCTAATCTCAGCCAAAGAAAGACCTGAACCGTTAAAATCCAAAATCTGTTTTGCTGTGTTTTCGATCACTTCGCGAGGAAGAATAGAAGGTCCTGCATTAAAGTTGTATTTCTTCATCTGCCTGTTTGTTATTAAGTTAATAAAAGTTTGATTAATATTTCGCAGGCGAAGTTACAATTTATTTTTGAAAGTAACAAGCAAAAATTTACAAAATGTTACTCTTACTTTATCTTTTACGCGGTTTTAGCTTCAGTTGGGGTATTTTTAACTTTTCGCCAGCCTTTACACTATGGCGATTGTTAAGCACCTCGACGTAGCATTCCATGCCTTCGCCGAGATAAGCCTTACTTATCGAAGCGAGGGTCTGACCAGGTTGTACTGTCACGGTCTTGGCTACACCTACTATTATATATGCACCTGTGCGCACGCGGGTATCGTAGTTGTAATCGGAAGGTGTAGTGGCGGTTGAGGGTGCAGCAGAAGACTGAGATGCCTTGGCTTCTGCTGTCGACTTTGACGCTGCTATAGAATCCTTCTTCGCCTTTTCTGCAGCATGCAACTCTGCGGCACGCAATGAATCATTGGGCACAATCGTATCCTTGACTGCTACAGCGGGCTGTGCGTCAGCGCGCTCCGCAGCTTCCTGCTGAGCGTAAAGGCGACTCTCAAGTCGATCTATCACATGGTTTTTCTCCTCAATACGCTGATAGAGAAAGTACATGCCGATGCCAAGACTTACGAGTATAATGAACGAGGCGATGGTAAGGACATACATAATACGCGGACTGCGCTGTCTGCATCCGCCTATTACTATGCCTTCATCGTCTGCTTCAGGGGCTGTTGCGGTTGTTTTGTCGTCCAATTCCTCACTGTCTTCTTCTATAGTTTCAGTCTTTGGCGTCATCAGACGGCGAGCCATATCACGATGCTCCTCTGTGTTCACAGCCTTTGATGCTGTTTCAGAGGAAGATTGCGGATTGGTGGACTGACCGGTTGGTGCAGTTGGGGACAACTGCACCCCCTGAGGTTGCTCAGAAAGCGTGGGCTGGTCGGTTGATTGATCGGTTGGCTGACTGGTTGGTGCAGTTGGGGACAACTGCACCTCCTGAGTTTGCTCAGAAAGCGTATGGTGATCGGTTAATTGATCGGTTGGCTGACTGGTTGGTGCAGTTGAGGACAACTGCACCCCCTGAGGTTGCTCTGCAGGCGCTGGCTGGTCGGTTGATAGATTGGTTGGTGCAGTTGGGGACAACTGCACCCCCTGAGGTTCCGTTTCTGTTACAGAATCAAGTTCTTCCTCGCTTTCCTCATCAATCTCAGAAAAGTCGACGCCATCGTTGAGCACGACGGTCTCGAACTGCACGAACGGACGGTTCACACGATCGCGCAGCAAGACCTCTGGAGTAAACGAAATCTTGTTGCGTCCATCTATAATGATACGTTCGCCGGTATTTACGTCGACACTGGCGCGTGCACCAACTGCCGACACCTTGAAAGTGCCGAAGCCTTTTATCTTCACCGAACTGTCGGCGCCGTCAAGTTCTTCCTTAACGACATCGAACATTGCGCTGACAAAGTCGGAAGCGTCACCAAGCGACAAGCCGTACTTCTCACTCAGTTCGCGAGCAAAATCGTTCACCTTAGCCATTCGCGTCGTCTCCTTTCTTCATCTTGTTCTTCACGGAAGAAGCCGGCTTGAAGTTGAGCACAATCTTCGGCGGAACGAGCATACGCTGTCCCGTAGACGGATTGACAACGATGCGTTCCATGCGTTTCTTCAGTTCGAAAGTGCCAAAATCGGGCACAGACACATTCTCACCTTCATCGAACGTAGAGGCAATAGACTCCAACACGCAACGCACCATGCGCTGAGTGTTCTCCTGCGAATATCCCGTACGACGAGACAACTCGGTGATGTATTCCTTATTGTTCATATATAATATAAGGTGAGATTGTGTAAGATTGTGATGATACTATTTATTCCACTTCGCCATAGAGGTCGAAGTCGTCACTGTCTGTGATGCGCACATCGTAGAACGAGCCGACACGCAGACGGCGCGTAGCCTTGATGAGCACTTCCGGGTCTACCTCAGGCGAGCAGAACTCTGTACGACCTACATAGTAATCGCCCTCCTTGCGGTCGATGATGGTCTTTAGAACGCTGCCTACCTTAGCGGCTTCCACCTCAGCACTGATGCGCTGCTGCACAGCCATGAGCTTGTCGAGACGGCGCTGCTTAACCTCAGCAGGCACATCGTCCTCGTAATGTTCGGCGCTGTATGTGCCTTCCTCCTCTGAGTAGGCGAAAGCACCCATACGCTCGAAGCGTGCCCACTTCACGAACTCTACAAGTTCCTTGAAGTCTTCCTCTGTCTCGCCTGGGAATCCGACGAGTAGCGTTGTACGCAGATGCAGACCCGGCACCTCCTTGCGGATACGCTCGATAAACTCCAATGTCTCTGCCTTAGTAACATGGCGGTGCATACGTGTGAGCATATTGTCGGAGATGTGCTGCAGAGCAATGTCGAGATACTTGCAAACGTTAGGCTTCTCGCGAATTACGTCGAGCAGTTCGAACGGGAACTGGTTAGGATAAGCGTAGTGCAGACGAATCCACTTCACGCCCTTTATATCTGCAATGTCCGAGATAAGATCGGCGATGTGACGCTTGCCGTCGATGTCCACACCATAATATGTAAGTTCCTGAGCGATTATCTGGAACTCCTTCACGCCATTAGCCACGAGTTCGCGCACTTCCTCCAGAATCTCCTCCTTTGGACGGCTGACATGCTTACCTGTGATGATAGGTATAGCACAATAAGCACAACGGCGGTCGCATCCCTCGCTAATCTTTATGTAAGCATAGTGATGCGGCGTGGTGATATGGCGAGCACCTGAGCATGTAGGCTCTTCGGGTTTGCCGAGATCGGTAAGCAACTGCTTGAAGTTGAACTTGCCATAATATTTGTCCACCTGCGGAATCTCCTCCTCGAGCTCCTTCTGATAGCGCTGCGAGAGACAACCCATAACGAAGAGTTTGCTTATCTTGCCCTCTTCCTTAGCCTGAACGAGTTCGAGAATGGTGTCGATGCTCTCCTGTTTTGCGTCCTCAATGAAGCCGCAAGTGTTGATAACAACAATTTCGCCCTCGATACGCTTTGCATCGTGGGTGCAATGATAGCCAGCCTGCTCGAAAAGTGTCATCAGCTTCTCGCTGTCGACAAGGTTCTTTGAGCAGCCCATAGTTATAATATCTACCTGTCCTTTCTTCATAATTACTTCTTGAACAACGAATCGACGAACTGACGCTTGTTGAAGAGCTGCAATGCCTCCATCGACTCGCCGAGTCCGATATACTTCACCGGCACCTTAAGCTGGTCGCTTATGCCGATAACCACACCACCCTTCGCTGTTCCGTCGAGTTTAGTGATGGCAAGCGATGTGATCTGTGTAACCTGCGAGAACTGCTTTGCCTGTTCGAAAGCGTTCTGACCGGTACTGCCGTCGAGCACGAGCAGCACTTCGTCTGGTGCTTCGGGCAGCACCTTCTTCATAACATCCTTTATCTTCTTCAGCTCGTTCATCAAGCCCACCTTGTTGTGCAGACGTCCTGCGGTGTCGATGATTACGACGTCGGCGCCGTTAGCCTTAGCCGAAGACAGGGTGTCGAAAGCTACGGAGGCAGGGTCGGCACCCATCTGCTGCTTCACAACAGGCACACCGACGCGCTCGCCCCAGATGCAAATCTGCTCTACGGCAGCAGCACGGAATGTGTCGGCAGCACCGAGATACACCTTCTTGCCCGACTTCTTGAACTGATAAGCCAGTTTGCCAATGGTGGTTGTCTTGCCAACGCCGTTCACACCTACAACAAGAATTACGTAAGGACGGTGATCGGTAGGCAATTCCCAATCCTCGTTATCAGTAGTGTTATTCTCGGTGAGCAGCGATGCAATCTCGTCGCGCATGATATTGTTAAGTTCCGACGTAGACACATACTTGTCGCGTGCCACACGTTCCTCGATGCGCTTAATAATCTTCAGGGTTGTGTCAACACCGATATCCGATGTGATAAGAGCCTCCTCGAGATTATCGAGCACTTCGTCGTCGACAGTTGACTTACCCATGACAGCACGAGAAATCTTGTCGAAGACGCTGTGTTTTGTCTTCTCCAGACCATTGTCAAGAACTTCTTTCTTGTTCTTATTAAAAAATCCAAAAATTCCCATATAACGTTATTTGTATGCAAAGATAGTGCAAATCGAACATAATACAAAATATGCTCGCATATTTTTATTGTTGAGATGCAGCCTATCTTATTTAGAGATAGTGCAAATCGAAGACCTATGCTCGCATATTTTTATTACTTCAGTTCCACGACCATGCCCTCTCGCGTCAGTTCTGACGCAGGGAACACGGCGCGAGCCTCATCAAGAAGCACCTGCTCATTGTCGTATTTAGAGCTATAATGCCCCAGCAGCAGACGTCCTGCGTGAGCGTCGCGAGCCACCTGCGCCGCCTGCGCCGCCGTACTATGACAATACTTCATAGCCTTCTCCGCATCCTCCGTAGCATACGTCGTCTCGTGATAGATGCACGTTGTGCCCTCAAGCTGCTTATGCAGTTCGGGCAGATAGCAAGTGTCGCTGCAGTAAGCATAACTGCGCGGCGGGTCGGCAGGGCGTGTCAGTCTACTGCTCGGTATCACGTTGCCGTCTTCGTCGGTCCACGACGCGCCGTTCTTTATGTTGTTTATCTGCGACACGGGGATATGGTAGAAGTCTATCATGTCGCGGCGTATATGCGGCAGCGTCGGCTTCTCGCGAAAGAGGAAACCGGCGCACGGCTCACGATGCTTCAGCGGAATAGACTCGACAGTCAGACTGCGATCCTCGTAGATGACGGCACGCTTCTTCGTGTCGACGGCATGAAACTGTATCTCGTAGTCGAAATCGTTGCAGAATGTCTCCAGCAGCATGTCGAGCACCGGCTTCAGTTCTTTCGGCGCATAGATAGCGAGCGGCATGGTGCGTCCGAGCAAGCCGAACGACGAGAGCATACCGATGAGTCCGAAGCAATGGTCGCCGTGAATATGACTGATGAACACAGCGCAAAGGCGGTTGAAGCCTATCTTCGAACGGCGCATCTGCAGCTGAGTGCCCTCACCGCAATCGACGAGAAACTGCTTCTCGCGTATCTCCACCACCTGCGCCGAAGGATTATGGCGCAACGTGGGCAGCGCACTGCCGCAACCAAGTATATGTATCTTGAATGGTTCCATAGTTTTACACTATCTCCACTTGTTTTTCTTACTTCTTTCGTTTAAGAGCAGAGATTATTCTTTCGTTTAAAGAGCGGCTCTCTACTTCTGTCTCTTGAATGTAAAGATGCCATTTGCGTTCTCCAGATAGAGCGAGTCGGCGCTCAGACCATCGATGGCGAATGTGTCGCGGTTGAGCAGCAGACTGCCGTTGAGAATCTTCCATGAAGTCCACGGATTGGTCTCAGCCTTAACGGCAGAGTGCACCGTTCCGCCCTCCTCTATCGTGAAGTTCTTGTCGATGCTTGTCCAATGTCCGAGCAGCGATGTAACGTTTATCACTCTGTCAGCCACCAGTTCGTCAGCCGTCTTATGACCCGTCACAGCCATCTTGTCGCCAGCCATGAGTCCGCCTTTCACGTCAGACGGAGTCTCCACCTCGGTCTCTGCATCCTGATCGAGAAGCGTATAGACGAGCGTGTCGCCGGCAGACGTAATCAGTTCGAGCGAGTGCATTGATGTACCTTCGCCACACACGCCGTAGACGGTGGTGTCGTTCACCTCCTCAGCCTCGGCTGCATTCTCCGGCTGCGCTTTCTCCGGCTTGCCGTTGCAGGCAGCCATAAGCAAGGCGAGGAACAGAAGTGCTACGCCTCCCTTACAGAAAGGGCGCAGCAATATTTCAAGACTCTTCATAATATCCTTATTTAAATGGTTATTCGTTGTTTTTCGCCTCATTCCAGAGCGCGTCCATCTCACCGAGCGTCATATCCTTCAGCGGTTTGCCAATCTTTATGCTGTGCTGCTCAATATAGTTGAAGCGGCGAATGAACTTGGCGTTTGTCTTTTCGAGAGCCGTGTCCGGATTAATCTTGTATAGACGTGCAGCGTTGATGAGCGAGAAGAGGAAGTCGCCGAACTCCTCTGTAGAGCGCTCCTTGTCCTCACGGCGCAGTTCAGCCTCCAGTTCGCCGAGTTCCTCGCGCACCTTAGCCCATACATCGCCCTTGTCTTCCCAGTCGAAGCCCACATTGCGCGCCTTGTCCTGCACGCGGTAAGCCTTGATGAGCGACGGCAGAGCGTCGGGCACACCGGCAAGCACACTCTTGTTGCCGTCCTTCTCCTTCAGCTTCAGCTGCTCCCACTTCTCCGTCACCTGCTGCGAAGTCTTCGCCGTGTTCTCCAGATGCTCGTCAGCCAGCTCGCCGTAAGGCAGCGGCTTCGGGTCGGGCGCACCCACCTGCGACGGATGATATACATGCGGATGGCGGTAGATGAGTTTGTCTACGAGCTTGTCGCACACGTCGGCGATGTCAAACTCGCCCTTCTCCTCTCCGATTCGTGCGTAGAAGCCCACGTGCAGCAGCACGTCGCCAAGCTCCTTGCAGATGTTCGGCTCGTCGTCTTTCAGCAGAGCGTCGCACAGTTCGTAAGTTTCTTCTATGGTATTCGGGCGCAACGACTCATTAGTCTGCTTGCGGTCCCACGGGCATTTCTCGCGCAATGTGTCGAGCACATCGAGCATACGTCCGAACGCTTTCAGTTTTTCTTCTCTTGTATGCATTTTTTACGATATAAAAACTCTGGTTGTTGTTGTATATAATTTCTGCAAAGTTACAAATAAAAATTTGATATTCAGAAATATTGTAATACCTTTGTTTGTATGAATATACTACTCATTGACAATTACGACTCTTTCACATACAATCTATTTCAGTACATAACCGAAGAAGGAGGCGCTGATATGAACGTAACCGTTTGGCGTAACGACCGCTTCGAGCTTGACGACGTGGAGCGTTTCGACAAGATTATACTCTCGCCTGGTCCGGGCGTGCCCGACGAGGCTGGCTTGCTGAAAGCCGTCATACGCCGGTACGCTCCAACGAAGCCCATTCTTGGCGTTTGCCTCGGCGAGCAGGCTATCGGCGAAGTGTTCGGCGCCGAGATTCTCAATCTGCCAACGGTGTTCCACGGCATACAGTCGAAGGTGAGCATCGTTGCCGACGATTATATCTTCAGCGATATGCCCGACAACATACTTGTGGGTCGCTACCACTCGTGGGTTGTGAAGCGGAACAAATTTCCTGCCGAACTGGAAGTGACGGCATTGAGCGAAGAAGGACTGGTAATGGCGCTAAGACACCGCACCTACGATGTGCACGGCATACAGTTCCACCCTGAATCGATACTCACTCCGGAAGGAAGGCGCATGATTCGCAACTTTATCACTCATTAGAAGTCGGTACGTAGCGGACGGAATCTGATTGGACGGCGAACGGAATCTGATTGGATGGCGGACGGAATCTGATTGGACGGCGGACGGAATCCGATGACATTCTCTAAGGCTATTTCACGCTCACCCAAATCAATCATAGCGTTGATGAGGCTCACTTTCTGCGCTTTCATCAACGCTTCTACGCTTATATCCGCTTCTTTCAGGATGTGCTTTTCGAGCAGACTGGCGCGCTTTGTGCCCTTGAGAAGCGGATGTCTGGGCGTAAGCCATTGCTCGCCGTCGAACACAGCGATGTTTGTGAACGAGGTGTCCGTAACCAGCCCGTTCTTTACGATTATTATCTCGTCGCAGTCGCCTTTCTGTGCTGTAAGACGATTAAGACTACTGCGGTCTGCGCTCTTGAACGAGTAGTCTATCCGGTCGTCCACAACCACCTTCAGACTGCGTATCTCGCGCATTGTATAGGGTGCGTATTGCACATCTACAACGCCCTGCCCATCGTACAAGACCCTTGCCTTGTAGAACTGCATGTCGGGCGTGGGCGACAGTACGTCGGCGAACGCAGGCACCGACGCATCAGCAAAGAAGTGGCGCATCGTGCGGCACATTCTTGACTGATGAAAACTTAGGTTCAGCGCCTTTCCGTCCTTTATCTTTATTGTTTCTACAAACTGCTGCATTATCACTTGCGTCTATTTTGTTATCGGGAGATACACCTTCTGCAGCACCTCCTCGTATTCCTTTTTGCACTAGCTCTGCGACGTTATGCCGCCGCCTGCCTTGAAGAACATTCCCTTGTCGGTCTGCTCTACGAATCGTATCATTACGGCTGAGTCGAGTTCGCCGTTGCTGTATATTCCCATGATGCCGGTATAGAATCCGCGCTGGTATGTCTCCGCCTCGTCTATTATCTGGCAGGTTTTCTTCTTAGGCGCACCCGTTACGCTTCCGGCAGGCAGCTGCGCTGCGAGTATGTCTCCGATGCGCTGCGTGTAGTCGGAGGGCAACTTGCCACTTATCTCCGAACTTGTCTGCAAGATGTCGCCCTTGTTGGTGTGAAGGACGTCTACGAAGCGGAACTTCTCTACCTTCACATCCTCAGCCACCGTGTTCAGATCGTTACGTATCAGGTCTACAATGGTTGCATGTTCTGCTGCTTCCTTCTTGTCGTCCATCAGCACCTGTTCGGCGTCAGGCAACGCAGCGTCGATTGTGCCCTTCATAGGGTAGGAATAGATTCTGCCGCCTCTTATCTGCACGAAAGTTTCGGGCGAGAAACACACGAACCGACCGATGCCTTGCGACGGATTGTTCAGCAGCAACTTGTACTTGCCTTTCGAGTGGCGGAAGATGTCCTCAATAGAAAGGTTGCAGCGCACCGCCACCTGGCATGTCAGGTTGGCGAGATAGCTATTGCCAGCCAGCATATTGTTCTTCACGATGTTGAAGCTGCGCTCGTATTCGTCGTACTGCGGTGCCTCCACCTCCCACTCTATCTCAGCAGGAAGCTGACTGGTGCTGCAATCAACGGCGTTGGTATGACTGCCGAAGTCGTAGAGACACTCGCAGGGGTCAATCTCCGCGAGTTTCTTAATATAAGCCTTGTCGCCTTTGTAGTCGACAACGAACAGAAAAGGTTCTCCGCTGCCGCCCAATTCGTTCAGCCTGTCTATTATATCTTTGTTCATACGTTTCTGGTGTAATGTTTTTAGCAAGTGCAAAATTACATCTTGTTTGCGAAAGCCACAAAAGTTGAGAGCGTGAATAAATCTTAAATTATATTTGCTTATTGCTGTTTTCACTAATAATTGGTTACTTTTGCCAACGTTTTAAATCGACAAACAAGAAATAAGGGGTGCTTCACGATTGTGTAGCTGAGATTATACCCATAGAACCTGACGCAGATAATGCTGCCGCAGGGATTGCTTCAGACATCCATACTTATAATATAAGGTATGACGTGATGCTCGGAGCTGTTTCTATTCCGTATTTTCTTTTGGTAGTAAGACCAACGGATGCGCCTCCAGACAAAAAAAGACAAAGAGCATGAGGTACATTTGCGCACTTACCATTGCCGGTTCCGATAGTTGTGGCGGAGCGGGCGTTCAGGCTGATATTAAGACTATGTCGGCTTTAGGCGTTTATGCCGCTTCCGCCATCACGTCCGTCACGGTGCAGAACACATTGGGCGTGCAAGCCATTCAAGCCATACGGCCGGAGATAGTGGCAGGACAGATACGGGCGGTTATGGACGACATAAAGCCCACGGCTATAAAGGTAGGAATGGTGAACGACCAGGCTACTATCCTGGCTATTGCCGACACGCTGCAACAGTATTCTCCGCAAAAGCTCGTCGTCGACCCGGTAATGGTGTCTACGAGCGGTTCGATGCTCATGCAGAAGGACGCTTTGGGCACGTTCTGCAGCCGCTTGCTCCCTATGGCTACCCTGCTCACGCCGAACATTCCCGAAGCGGAAGTGCTCTCCAACCTCTCTATACGCTCTACTGATGACATGGACGCTGCAGGACGCAGCATTTTGGCATTGGGCTGCAAGGCTGTGCTTATTAAGGGCGGACATCTTGAGGGTAGGAAGGTAGACAAGCTGTACCTGCCGAACGACGAGGTTTGCTCGTTCGTTCACGAAGCGATAGCCACACGCAACACGCACGGCACGGGCTGCACGCTGTCTTCTGCCATCGCTGCGTTCATGGCTCGCGGACTTGCATTGGCTAACGCCGTGGCGCAAGCCAAGACTTACCTTTCGCAGGCCTTGGAAGCTGGCAAGGATGTGCACATCGGCGAAGGTCACGGACCGGTTAACCATTTGTTCAATCCCGAAAAACAAATTATCCTATGATACAGTTTATTACTCATTCCAACGAACGCTACGGATATGTAGAGGGCGCTCGCTTGGCACTTGAAGGCGGATGCCGATGGGTTCAGCTGCGCATGAAGGACGCCTCGGAGGAGGAGTTCGTGGCTGCAGCCGAACAGATTGGCAAGTTGTGCAGAGAGCACGAAGCGGTGTTCGTTCTCGACGACCATGCGGAGCTTGTGGAGCGCTGCGGAGCCGACGGCGTGCATCTCGGCAAGAACGACATGCCGGTTGACGAGGCGCGTAGACTGCTCGGCAACGACAGAATAATCGGCGGCACGGCTAATACCTTCGAAGACATTGAGCGTCTGCACCGGCAAGGTGCAGACTACATAGGCTGCGGTCCGTTCCGCTTCACCACGACAAAGAAAAACCTCTCGCCGGTGTTGGGTCTGGAGGGCTACAAGCGCATCGTCAGCGACATGAAGGCACACGGCATCGACCTGCCTATCGTAGCCATCGGCGGCATTCTGAAGTCGGACATCGCCGACATAATGCAGACCGGCGTGACGGGCATCGCCGTAAGCGGTGGCATTCTGAACGCCGAAAGCCCAACAGAAGAAATGAAACAATTTATAAGCCTTATAAAACCAAACAGATAATGGAAACAAATATCAAATTCAACTATCCTTCTTCCGAGAAGGTGTATCTCAGCGGCAAGCTCTACCCCGAGATTAAGGTGGGTATGCGCAAAGTGAGCCTTACGCCTACCATCACAGTAGAGGGCGGCGAGCGTCGCGTCGAGCCTAACGATCCGGTGTACGTATACGACACAAGCGGTCCGTACAGCGACCCTAACGTGGAGATAGACCTGGATAAGGGTCTGCCGAAGCTGCGCCAGTCGTGGATAGACGGTCGCAAGGAGGGCGAGACACAGATGTACTTCGCCAAGCAGGGCGTCATCACGCAGGAGATGGAGTATGTAGCCATCCGCGAGAACATGAACTGCGAGGAGCTTGGCATCAAGACACACATCACTCCGGCATTCGTATGCAAGGAGATAGCCGAAGGCAGAGCTGTGATTCCTGCCAACAGAAAGCACCCGGAGTCGGAGCCAATGATTATCGGCACCAACTTCCTCGTGAAGATCAACACCAACATCGGCAACTCTGCAACCACTTCCGGCATGCAGGAGGAGGTTGAGAAGGCTGTATGGAGCTGTAAATGGGGCGGCGACACATTGATGGACCTCTCAACGGGCAACGACATACACGAAACACGCGAGTGGATTCTGCGCAACTGTCCGGTTCCGGTAGGCACTGTGCCTATGTATCAGGCGTTCGAGAAGGTGAACGGCAAGGCAGAAGACCTCACTTGGGAGATATTCCGCGACACATTGATTGAGCAGTGCGAGCAGGGTGTCGACTACTTCACCATCCACTGCGGCATTCGTCTTCAGAACATCCACCTCGCCGACACTCGTCTTACGGGCATCGTAAGCCGCGGCGGCAGCATCATCTCAAAGTGGTGCAAGGTGCATCAGAAGGAGAGTTTCCTCTACGAGCACTTCGACGACATCTGCGACATCTGCGCCAAGTACGATGTTGCCATCTCTTTGGGCGACGGTTTGCGCCCCGGTTCTACATACGACGCCAACGACGCTGCGCAGTTTGCCGAGCTCGACACCATGGGCGAACTGGTTGAGCGCGCTTGGGCTAAGAACGTGCAGGCATTCATCGAGGGTCCGGGACACGTGCCTATGCACAAGATCAAGGAGAACATGGAGCGACAGATCGAGAAGTGTCACGGCGCACCGTTCTACACGCTCGGTCCGCTCGTTACAGACATCGCCCCGGCTTACGACCACATCACTTCTGCCATCGGCGCTGCTATGATTGGCTGGTACGGAACGGCTATGCTCTGCTACGTTACGCCGAAGGAGCACCTCGCTCTGCCCGAGAAGGAGGACGTACGCATCGGTGTCGTAACGTATAAGATTGCGGCTCATGCTGCCGACTTGGCTAAGGGTCACCCTGGTGCAACTGTTCGCGACAACGCTTTAAGCAAGGCTCGTTACGACTTCCGCTGGAAGGACCAGTTCAACTTGGCGCTCGATCCGGAGCGTGCGCTCGAATACTACAAATCGAGCAACAACGTTGACGCCAACTACTGCACGATGTGCGGTCCTAACTTCTGCGCAGCACGCATCAGCCACTCGCTCAAGAGCTGTCAGGAGGACAAGTAATCGTGGTTACGAGAAAAGAAAAAAATATAAAAACCCAATAAATACTTAATAAAAATGATTGAAACACAAGTATCAAAAGGTATTATCACTACCTATTTCGACAAGCTTCAGAACAATTTGGACCTCGATGTTGCCATCGTTGGCGGCGGTCCTTCAGGCATCGTTGCCGCTTACTATCTGGCTAAAGCCGGACTGAAAGTGGCTCAGTTCGACCGTAAGCTCTCTCCCGGCGGCGGCATGTGGGGCGGCGCAATGATGTTCAACCAGATTGTCATTCAGGAGGAGGCGATGCACATCGTCAAGGATTTCGACATCAACTACGAGGCATTCGAGGACGGACTCTACACTATCGACTCTGTAGAGAGCACATCGTCACTGCTCTATCACGCCGTACACGCTGGCGCTACCATCTTCAACTGCTACTCGGTAGAGGATGTGGTATTCAAGAACAACGTGGTGAGCGGTGTGGTAGTCAACTGGACTCCGGTGCTGCGCGAAGGTCTGCACGTAGACCCGCTTAACATCATGGCTAAGTGCGTCATCGACGGCACTGGTCACGACAGCGAGATGTGCAAGGTGGTTGCACGCAAGAACGGCATACAGCTCGACACCGCGACTGGCGGCGTTATCGGCGAGCGTTCGCTCGACGTAGTAGAGGGCGAGCGCATGGTAGTAGAGGGCACACGCGAGGTATATCCTGGTCTGTATGTCTGCGGTATGGCTTCGTCTGCCGTTGCCGGCACTCCTCGCATGGGACCTATCTTCGGCGGCATGATGCTTTCGGGCAAGAAGGTTGCAGATATGATTATCGAGAAACTGAAGAAGTAAGCAGGGATGGGTGCAGCTGTCTCAGCTGCACCAACAGACCAATCACTACACATTTTCCCCATGAAATGGATCGTAATAACCTCTCCCGACTTCGTGTCGGGAGAGGCTCTTTTCATAGACCGACTGTTCGGTCACGGACTCGACTTGCTGCACCTGCGCAAGCCCGGCTCAACGATTGAGGCATGCAGAGAACTGCTACGGCAGATTCCCGAGCGATGGCATAGCCGCATAGTGCTGCACGACCACTTTCCGCTGACGGGAGAGTTCCAGCTTCACGGTGTGCATCTCAACCGCCGCTGTCCGCATGCTCCCGACGGATATACGGGCAGCATATCCTGCTCGTGCCATAGTCTGGAGGAGGTAGCGAAGAAGAAGCCCACGAGCGACTACGTATTCCTGAGTCCTATCTTCAATAGCATCTCAAAAGCTGGATACGAGGCAGCATTCTCTACCGCCGCTTTGCAGCATGCAGCCGAAGAGGGCCTCATCGACGCCAAAGTTTATGCGCTTGGCGGCGTGTCTAAAGAGCATATAGCGCAGCTGAAAGAGCTCTCGTTCGGTGGAGCTGCGTTCTTGGGCGACGTATGGCGCCGCATAGACGACCCTAATGTGGACGTTTATCTCGACGAACTGCGCAGCCTGCTCAGTTAGATGTTACTTGTTACTATTTCAAATTGCTCTTTGTACATCTTATTTTGCCATATATTTAATACGTGTGTTTAAAATTGTATCACTACTTACATAAGTGACTCCATCTATTTTGAACTTATTCTTTCTTATTAGAATCGTTATCTTTTTGTTGTTTTTATAAACAAGGTCGACCATA
>ENA-OYXI01000003-OYXI01000003.1-human-gut-metagenome-genome-assembly--contig:-NODE-3-length-150267-cov-14.633372_pt1 | contig 150267 bp, 132 predicted proteins | sample MGYA00244217_ERZ653421 | MGnify/ENA primary metagenome ERZ653421 (study PRJEB26926, sample SAMN06165148) | human gut metagenome | biome: ENVO:00009003; feature: ENVO:2100002; material: ENVO:00002003... | reverse complement strand
TCGGAGATGTGTATAAGAGACAGCCGCAAAGCCTGCCGCTGCCAAGGCGGAGGACCGCCCCGCCCGTCCCCGTAACGACCGCCCTGACCGGAATGACCGGCCTGCCCGTCCTCCTCGCACGGACCGTCCCCAGCAGACGGAGCGCCCCGAAAAGAAGGATATCCCCACCATTGACCTGCCCCTGTGCGAGGACGAGAACGCCCAGCGCATCGTGGCTTTTGTCACCGGTCTGCTGGAGCATATGGACAGCGTGGCCCAGGTCAAGGTCTACGAGGTGGAGAAGGGCCGTTATAAGGTCATTCTCGAGGGCGACAAGCTGGGTCAGCTCATTGGCCGCCGCGGCGAAACGCTGGACGCCATCCAGCAGCTGACCAACTACGCCGTCAACACCGGCAGTGACAAGCGCATCCGCATCCAGATGGACGCGGAGAACTACCGCGCCAAGCGGGAGCAGAGTCTGGAGAGTCTGGCCGGTAAGGTGGCTGCCAAGGTGGCCAAGTACCGCCGCAGCGTGACGCTGGAGCCCATGAACGCCTACGAGCGTCATGTCATCCACGCCGCCCTGCAGGATGTGAAGGGCGTCACCACCTACTCCATCGGCACGGAACCCAATCGCCGCGTGGTGGTGGCCTACGACCGTGAGGGCAAATAAACGTTCCGCTTTTCCCATGTTTCACGGGAAACAATGCAGATAAGCACCAAAAAACGGCAGTCCGGCGGACTGCCGTTTTTTTGCTTGCACCCACGGCCTGCCCATCAGGATTTTCGCTTTTCAAACGGGGCTATTTGTGGTACACTGTCCCAAAGACTGAGGCAAAAACGCCGGAGAGGGGGGAAGCGCCGTGTTCAGCCGCGCCTATGTGGAGATCACCAACGTGTGCAATTTGGCCTGCGCTTTCTGTCCGGGCACGGCGCGGGAAAAGCGCTTTATGACGCCGGAGACCTTTGCCCTGTCGGCGGGAAAGCTCCGGCCTTACACCGATTTTCTGTACCTCCACGTCATGGGAGAGCCGCTCCTGCACCCACAATTGGCGGAAATTCTGCACATTTGTGAGGAGCTTGGCTTCCGCGTCTGTCTCACCACCAACGGTACGCTGCTGCCGGAAAAGCTGTCTCTGCTGCTGGAAAGCTCTGCCATCCACAAGGTCAGCGTCTCCCTCCATTCCTTCGAGGGCAACGGCCGCAGCGATGGGCTGGAGGAGTACGTGGAGCGCGTCGCGGATAGCTGTCTTTCATTGGCGGGCGGGGGAGTCATCTGCGCCCTGCGCCTGTGGAACCAGGGGGGCGCGGACGCGGAAAATTTCCGGATACTTCGTGTTTTGGACCGCATGATGAAGAAGAATACGGAGACCCTGCCAAGAGACCGCCGCGGCAACCGCAGGCTGGAGGAAAATCTCTATCTGGAGGAGGGGGAGAAGTTCGACTGGCCCGACCCCCGGCAGGCCCCGCAGGATACCCAGTTCTGCTACGGTCTGCGCCAGCAGATCGCCGTGCTGTGTGACGGGACAGTGGTGCCCTGCTGTCTGGACAGCGAGGGACGGCTGGCACTGGGGAACCTTTTGTCACAGGAGATGGACGACATACTGGCATCGCCCCGGGCCCGGGCCATTCAGAAGGGCTTCGATGCCCGCCGCCCCGCCGAGGAGCTGTGCCGCCGCTGCGGCTACGCCGCGCGCTTTAACAGGTAACAATGGAACTGATGAGCTTACAAAAATTACCGGCCCCGCTGCTGGCGTGGTACGACGCCAACCGGCGGGTGCTGCCCTGGCGGGAGGAGGTGTCCCCCTACCGCACGTGGGTGTCGGAGATCATGCTCCAGCAGACGCGCGTCCAGGCGGTACTGCCCTATTTTCAACGGTTTATGGACGCCGCGCCGGATGTGGCGGCGCTGGCCGCCATGCCGGAGCAGCAGCTGATGCGGCTGTGGCAGGGGCTGGGCTATTACAGCCGCGCCCGCAATCTGAAAAGAGCGGCGCAGACCGTGGTGCAGGATTTCGGCGGCGAATTCCCTGACAGTTATGACGACCTGCGGCGTCTGGCAGGCATCGGGGACTACACGGCGGGGGCCATCCTGTCCATCGCCTTCGGACAGGCCGTGCCCGCCGTGGACGGCAACGTGCTGCGGGTGGCGGCGCGGCTCACCGGCGACAGCCGCAACGTGCTGGAGACGAAGGTACGCGCCGCGTTTCGGCAGGCCATGGCCGATACCATGCCCCAGGACCGGCCCGGGGACTTCAACCAGGCCCTGATGGACCTGGGGGCGGCAGTGTGCCTGCCCAACGGAAAGCCCCTGTGTGACCGGTGTCCCGCCGCAGGCTTCTGCACCGCGAAGCGGGACGGGAAACAGGCGCTTCTGCCGGTGCGGGAGAAGAAAAAAGAGAAGCGCGAGGTGCGTCTGACCCTGTTCATCATGAAGAAAGAGGACGGCACCGCGGCCCTGCGGCAGCGGCCGGACACGGGACTGCTGGCGGGGCTGTGGGAGTTCCCCCACGTGGAGGGGGAGCTGGACGAGGCGGCCGCCGCCGCGCAGCTGGCGGAGTGGCATGTGACACCGCTGCGGTGGGAGCAGATCCTCCACGCCAAGCACGAATTCACCCATCTCCGCTGGTGCATGACCGGCTACCTGCTGACGGCGGCGGGGGAAGGGGAGCCGGACTGGCTGTGGGCCGATGCAGCGGCGCGGCAGCAGCGGGCCATCCCCTCGGCCTTTCAGGTATTTACGGCGGCGCTGGACGGCAGTACCGCAGAGGAATGAGATAAAAAAAGGAGAAATGACAATGGCTCAGCTTTACTTCAAATACGGCGCCATGGGCTCCAGCAAGACGGCCAACGCCCTGATGGCCCGCTTCAACTATGAGGAGCGGGGACAGGAGACACTGCTGGTAAAGCCGCGGCTGGACACCCGGGACGGCGACCACATGGTCTACTCCCGCATCGGCCTGAAGCACCCCTGCATCTACTTCGATGAGATGCGCGCCATGGCGGACGCAGATTTGCAGCGCTACGCCTGCATCATCATCGACGAGGCCCAGTTCCTCACCAAGGAGGAGGTCTATTATCTGGTGCATCTGGTGGACGACTGCGGCATCCCCGTCATCTGCTACGGCCTGCGGGCGGACTTCAAGGGCGAGCTGTTCGAGGGCAGCTACCACCTGCTGGTGCTGGCGGACAAGCTGGAGGAGGTCAAGACCATCTGCTGGTGCGGCAAGAAGGCGGCGTTCAATGCCCGCTTCGATGAGACGGGCCGCGTGGTGAAGGAGGGCGCGCAGGTGGTGCTGGGCGCCAACGACAAGTATATCGGCCTGTGCCGCCGCCACTGGATCGCCGGTGATCTGGGGCCGGACTTCGACATCCACGCCGTATGATCTGCCGTCTCTGTCCCCGCGAATGCGGGGCGCAGCGCACCGAGCAGAGGGGCAGCGGCTTCTGCGGCATGCCCGCGGGCATTCGAGTGGCCCGGGCCGCCCTGCACCGCTGGGAGGAGCCGCCCATCTCCGGCACCAACGGCTCCGGCGCGGTGTTTTTCTCCGGCTGCACCCTGCGGTGCTGCTACTGCCAGAACCACGCCATCTCGGCGGAGGGCTTCGGCAAGGATGTGACCCCCCAGCGGCTCCGCGCCATCTTTGAGGAGCTGATCGCCCAAGGCGCGCACAACATCGACCTTATCACCGCCACCCACTTCCTGCCCTGGATCCTGCCGGCGCTGGAGCCGAAGCTCCCCGTGCCGCTGGTGTATAACTGCGGCGGGTATGAAAAGGTGGAGACGCTGCGGCGGCTGGAGGGACTGGTGGACATCTGGCTGCCGGATATGAAGTACGCCGACGGCGGTCTGGCGGCGGAGCTGTCCGCCGCACCGGACTATTTCCCCGTGGCCGCTGCGGCCATTCAGGAGATGTTCCGCCAGACGGGACCCTATGTCATAGAGAACGGCCTGCTGCGGCGGGGCGTGGTCATCCGCCATCTGGTGCTGCCGGGATATCCGGACAACAGCCGCCGCGTCATGGACTGGGTGGCCCGGACGTTCCGGCCCGGGGACGTGCTGTTCTCGCTGATGAGCCAGTATACCCCCCAGCCCGACGCACAGGGGCGTCTGGCCCGCCGCGTCACCCGCGCCGAGTACCGCGCCGCCGCGGAGTACATGCGCAACTGCGGTATTGTGGACGGATTCACCCAGGAGCGGACGGCGGCGAAGGAGGAATATACGCCGCCATTTGACCTTACCGGCGTCTGAGCGGTGTTTCTTTCGCCAATACGGCGTTGCGGCTCCTCGACATACACCCAGTATGCCGTCGTCGCCGCGCCTTGTCTTGACGAAAGCTCCATCCGCTCAGGAGCGGTGTTTCTTTCGCCCATCCGGCACTGCGGCGGGAGGGGAACGGGCCTGTCATGGGTGGCTTTTGGACCGTTTGGGTCGTATGGTACATTTGGTAGAAGAAAGTGCCATAGTTTCGAAAAAATAGGCCATTTTTTCGTATAAATAAACGTACTTGGTACAACTTTGTGTTGCTATTTGCCGCGACGTGTGGTATGCTAACAGCAGAACAAAAAAGGCCGCTTTGAGCGGCGGAAAACCAATTTGACGCAGCAAATGCAGGAGGTACCACATGAGCTATCCCACCACTGGCCACGAGGTCTATGTCAGCCTGAACCTGTCCAACACCATGCTCACCGGCATCGGCAAGGGCACCATTACCCGCGAGGAGGTCTCCGTGTCCTACCTCAAGCGCCTGTTCGCCGAGCACGGCGTCATCGTCTCCGCCAAGCCGGAGCAGCGCCGCCTGCTGGAGATCGTCAACGAGCGGTACGATCTGGAGCTGGATATCCCCGAGACGCTGAAGCTGTTCCAGCTCAGCGAGGAGCAGCGCCGTCTGGTGGTGGTGGAGGTCACGGGCCTGCGCCGCAAGAACGGCTCCCTGCTGCCGGAATACTCCGAGGAGGAGTTCAACGAGGCCACCTTCGCCTTCGTGAAGTACTACGTGCAGGGTACGCACTACGATACGCTGGTGGAGGAGAACAAGAAGCTGAAGTTCGAGCTGGAGCAGGAGCTGGAGTGGCGCAACCGCGTGGACAACTGAGCCTGAGACAACGAAAGAGGGAGACGCAGCGCGTCTCCCTCTTTTTTACGCCAGCTGCACCAGCCACAGCACCAGACCGTAGACCACGCTGGCGGCGGTGCCGAACACGATGACCGGTCCTGCTACGGTGAACATCTTCACGGCGGTGCCGGTGATGAGGCCCTCCGCCTGAAAGTCCACGGCGGGGGATGCCACGGCGTTGGCAAAGCCGGTGATGGGCACCAGCGTACCGGCTCCGGCCCAGCGGGCCAGCTTGTGATAAAGGCCCAGCCCCGTGGCCAGCGCCGACAGGAACACCAGCGTCACGGAGGTGGCGGTGCCGGCGTCGGAGTCGTCCAGCCCCAGCGTGCCGTACCAGTGGGAGAGCAGCTGGCCCACCACACAGATGGCACCGCCCACCAGAAAGGCCAGCGCCGTGTCCCGCAGGATGGGGGAGCGGGGCGCCATGCGCTTTACCAGCGCCTGATATTCCTCGGGGGTCATGGCAGTCACATCCTTTCCCGCGTAGTGTGCGCCGGTGCGCGGCAAACTATGCGGGGTTGTCAAATATAGCCGATGCGGATATAATACATGTGACGAATTTAGGAAAGGCGGGTGAGTCCATGACAGACCCTGCACATCCCTTTGGACGAAAAGCCATACAGTTGGCGGTCATTGACGAGGTGAGCTGCACCGGCTGCGGCTGGTGCGCCATGTTCTGTCCGGTGAAGTGTATCCTCCCGCGGGAGGATGGCATCTACACCGTGGACGCGGAGCAGTGCATCGGCTGCCGCAGCTGTAAGGTCAACTGCTTTTACGGCGCAGTGACCATGCTGCCGCCCAAGGTGCGGCCATGAGGCGGCCCGCAGAAAGGCCCGTGCTGGGGCTGTATGTCCACATCCCGTTCTGCAAGGCCAAGTGCGCCTACTGCGATTTTTACTCCCTGGCCCACAGCGAGGAGAAGATGGACGCCTACACCGCGGCGCTGGTGCGGCATCTGGAGGAGGTGGCGCCCCGCGCCGCCGGTATGCAGGTGGACACGGTGTATTTCGGCGGCGGCACCCCCAGCTATCTGGGCGTGTCCCGGCTGACACGCCTTTTGCAGACGGTGCTGCGGAGGTATGACGTGGCCAGAGACGCGGAGATCACGCTGGAGGCCAATCCTGACAGCGCCGGCGACTGGCGCGAGCTGCGGAAGCTGCGGCGAGCGGGATTCAACCGGCTGTCGCTGGGAGTGCAGTCCACCGATGACGCGCTGCTGCGGCGCATCGGACGGGTACACACCTATGAGCAGGTGCAGCAGGCGGTGACGGCGGCGCGGAAGGCGAAGATCGAAAATCTCAGTCTGGACCTGATCTACGGTCTGCCGGACCAGACCATGGAGGACTGGCAGCGGACGCTGGCGGACGCCGTGGCTCTGGGACCGGAGCACCTGTCCTGCTACGGGCTGAAGGTGGAGGAGGGCACGCCCCTGTGGCAGCAGCGGCAGCAGCTGACGCTGCCGGATGACGACGCGCAGGCGGATATGTATCTTTACACTGTGGCGGCGCTGGAGGAGGCGGGCTACCGGCAGTACGAGATCTCCAACTTCGCAAAGCCCGGGCGGGAGTCCCGCCACAACCTGAAATACTGGAGCATGGAGGAGTACGCCGGTTTCGGCCCCGGGGCGCACTCCGATTTCGGCGGTGTCCGGTACGGCTACGTGCGGGATCTGGACGGGTACATCGCGGGGCGGCTGGTGCTGTCGGAGTCCGAGGGGGAGAGCACACTGGCCCGGGACTACGAATACGTGATGCTGTCGCTGCGGACGGCGGCGGGCATCGACCGCCGCACCTTCGAAAACCGCTACCGCCAGCGGTTCGAGCCCATGGAGGAGCTGTTTTTGCAATACGAGGGAGCGGGGCTGGCCGTCCGGACGGAGGGAGGCTGGCGGCTGACGCCCAAGGGCTTCCTGGTGTCAAACAGCATCATCGCGGCCCTGCAGGAGGCGCTGGGCCAACAGAAGGCGGCCCGTCTGGCCGCCGCCGCGGAGGGCGACTTCCGCGTTGTGTGAGGACAAATGAACGACAAATGGGACGGGAGAGGAAACTCTCCCGTCCCATCGCTTTACGGCTTCTTAATTTGTTCGGCATGCGAACTTTTTTACCGGAAACTGTGGGATATTGTAACGCTTTCGTGAATTTTCCGGTACGGCTCTTGCAGAAACGGCGGCAGCGTGATACACTTCTCTATTATGGTATTTTGGGGTGTATGCCCGCAAAGGAGCAGGAGTATGGCGAAATTCAGCGTAAAGAAGCCGCTGACCGTCTTCGTGGTGGTGCTGGCTATTGTTGTGCTTGGTGTGGTGGCGTATCTGAGGATGACACCGGATCTGCTGCCCAACATGGACTTTCCCTATGTGGTCATCGTCACCACCGACCCGGGCGCCAGCCCCGAGTCCGTGGAGGAGACCATCACGCGGCCCATGGAGCAGTCCATGGCCACGCTGGACCGCATCAAGACTGTCACCTCCACCACGCAGAACAGTGTTTCCATGGTGATGCTGGAGTTCGAGGACGGCGTGAACATGGACACCATCAGTGTGGACATCCAACAGAAAATTTCGATTTTGCAGGGCCAGTGGTCCGACTCGGTGGGTGCGCCCTACGTGCTGAAGATCAATCCCTCCATGATCCCGGTCATGGTGGCGGCGGTGTCCCAGGAGGGGAAGGATGTTTACGCCCTCAGCGACTTCGTCACCGATGAGCTCACCGGCAAGCTGGAGGGCGTCAGCGGTGTGGCCGGCGTCACGGTGTCCGGCGCGCTGACCCGCGAGGCCCACGTGATACTGGATCAGGAGAAGATGGACGCCCTGTCCGCCACGCTGGAGGACGCGGTGAAGGACCAGCTGAAGAAGGCGGAGGGCAAGCTCCGCGACGCGGAGAAGAAGGTGACGGACGGACAGCAGGCGCTGGCGGACGCCAAGCGCGCCGCTGCTGACGGCGTAGCCGAGTCTGTCGGCGACGCGGTGGATAAGGTGTACGACAAGCTGAAGGATATCTACGGTGTGCTGGAGGACACGGATATCGATGACATCGTGGGCGGCTTTATTACCGACCCGGATGGGACGCTGAAGAAGCTGAACGACGATCTGAAGACGCTGCAGGGCAGCATGGAGAAGCTGATGAAGGCGCTGAAGAGCGGTCACCTGCGCGCACAGGTGGAGGGCGACGTGTCCGACCTGCTGGTGGAGCTGATGGACGGTATGACCCAGATGACCGGCGCGGAATTGCAGCTCAGCGAGGCCAAGGCCCAGATCGAAAGCGGGCTGAAGCAGATACAGGCGGCCTATGAAAAGGTGGCCGAACAGACTGATCTGGGGGGACTGCTGTCCATCTCCACCGTCAGCGGGCTGCTGACGGCCCAGAACTTCTCCATGCCCGCGGGGTACATCGACGACAACAGCGGCATCAGCTATATGGTGTCGGTGGGCCAGAAGTTTGAGAGCAGCGGCGAGCTGGAGGACATGGTGCTGTTCGACCTGGGACTGGACGGCGTGGAGCCCATCACGCTGGGTGACGTGGCCACGGTGGTGGTGACGGACAACGGCGACCAGCTCTACACCAAGCTCAACGGCGACAACGGCATCCTGCTGTCCTTTACCAAGCAGTCCAACTACGCCACGGCGGAGGTGTCCAACAACATCGCCGACCGGTTCGAGACGCTGGAGGCCCAGTACGACGGCCTGAAATTCGTGGCCCTGATGGATCAGGGCGACTATATCTATCTCATTGTGGAGACCATCCTCTCGTCCCTGCTGTGGGGCGCGGTGTTCTCTGTGGTGGTGCTGTTCCTGTTCCTGCGTGACTGGCGGCCCACCCTCATCACCCTGATCTCCATCCCCGTCAGCGTCATTTTCGCGGTGGTGCTGATGTACTTCACCGGCGTCACCATCAACATGATCTCCCTCAGCGGCCTGGCCGTATCGGTGGGTATGCTGGTGGACAACTCGGTGGTGGTCATCGAAAACATTTACCGCCTGCGGGCCAAGGGCGCTACCATCATCCAGGCGGCGGTGTCCGGCGCGGGACAGGTGCTGGGCGCGGTGACGGCGTCCACTCTCACCACGGTGTGCGTGTTCGCGCCTATCGTGTTCGTGGAGGGCCTGACGAAGCAGCTGTTCACCGATCTGGCCCTGACCATTACATATTCCCTGCTGGCCAGCCTGCTGGTGGCGCTGACGCTGGTGCCGGCCATGGCGTCCGGCATGCTGCGGCGGGACTTCACACCCAAGGCCGGTCTGCTGGATAAGCTCTACCCCGCCTACCGCAAGGCCATCTCCTGGTCGCTGGACCACAAGGCCCTCGTGCTGCTGCTGTCGCTGGTGCTGCTGGTGACGTCGGCCTGGGGCGCACTGAGCCGCGGCTTTACGTTCATGCCGGAGATCGACATGAATAACCTCTCGCTGGAGATCACCATGCCGGAGGGCACCACCCGCGAGGAAGCGGTGGAGGCGGCCGACCAGGTGATGGAACGGGCCATGTCCGTGGAGAATGTGGAAGCTGTGGGCTTCATGATGGGCAGCGGCAACATGGGCGGCCTCAGCATGACCAGCAGCGACAACGGCGACTATGATGTTACCGGCTACCTCACCATGACGGAGGGAACCTTCGGCTCCGACGCAGGGCGGGAGATCGAGGCGCTGTGCGCCGACCTGCCCTGCACGGTGAAGGCCTCCGGCGTCATGAGCGGTATGATGAGCTATATGACCGGCAGCGGCATCTCTTTGCAGGTCTACGGCGACGATATGGAGGGCCTGCAGACCGCCGCCCGTGCGCTGGGCCAGCGCATCGGACAGGTGGAGGGCGTCAAGGATGTGTCCGACGGTCTGGAGGACGCGGCGCCTGCCTTACAGGTGGTGGTGGACCGCAACGCGGCCATGACCCGCGGTGTCACCGTGGCCCAGATCTACATGCAGGTGGCGGCGGCGCTGCAGGATACCACCACGGTGGCAGATGTGACGCTGGACGGCGAGAGCATGGAGCTGATGGTGGACGCGGCGGCGGACAGCAAGCTGACCCGCGAGAAGCTGCTGGATCTGACCATCACACCGGACAGCTCCATGTCCGCCGCCATGAGCGGCAGCAGCGATACCTCCGGCCTGAGCCAGCTCACTGGCGAGGAGACGGAGGAGGACGACGATGGCTCCTTCAAGCTGGGCGAGGTGGCGGAGGTCCGCGAGACCGTGTCCCTCAACAGCATCCAGCGCGACCAGCAGCGGCGGTGCATCACCGTGACCGCCACGCTGGCCGATGGCTACAACGTTACCAAGGTGACATCGGCGGTGCAGCAGGCCGTGGCGCCGCTGGCGCTGCCGGAGGGCGTCACCGTGGAGTTCAACGGCGAGAACGAACAGATCATGGATGCCATGAGCCAGCTGATGCTGATGCTGCTGCTGGGCGTGGTGCTGGTGTACCTCATCATGGTGGCCCAGTTCCAATCCCTGAAGTCCCCGTTTATCGTGATGTTTACCATTCCGCTGGCCTTCACCGGCGGCTTCCTGGCACTGCTGGTCTCCGGTATCGAGGTGTCGGTCGTCAGTCTTATCGGCTTTGTGATGCTGGTGGGCGTCATCGTCAACAACGGCATTGTGCTGGTGGACTACATCAACCAGCAGCGGCAGGACGGTATGGCGCGGAGGGAGGCCATCATCGACGCGGGCGTCACCCGTCTGCGGCCCATTCTGATGACCAGTCTTACCACCATCCTGGGCCTTGTGGTGACGGCGCTGGCCAAGAACGCCGGTACGGCCCTGATCCAGCCCATCGCGCTGGTGTGTATCGGCGGACTGCTGTACGCCACGCTGATGACGCTGTTCGTGGTGCCGTGCATGTACGATATGATGAATAAGAAGGAGCTGCGAAAGGTGGACGACAGTGAGCTGGAGCTGCTGGACATCTGAGCTCTGGCAGGGAGGGGAACATTTTCCCTCCCTGCTTCGTCATATGGACAAAAGGAGGGTGAGAGTATGAAAAAGCTGCTGCTGTGCGTATTGGCGCTGGGCTGCGCCGCGGTGCTGATGGCCTGCGAGTGGTCGGCTGTTCCGCTGCCGCTGGAGGGGGATGAGCCACAGGTCAGTCCCGCACCGGACCCGTCCGAGATCACGGGTCAGCTGGCGGAGTATACCAGAGACCACGTGGACATGGCGCTGACTATCCCCGATGGCTGGGCCTTTGAGACGCTGGAGGAGGATGGGCAGGTGGGGCTGCGGTTCTGGAAGACGGACGACGATGCCGTGGACTTCCGGCTCACCTGTTGGCTGGACGGCTACGGCATCTGCGGAACCGGCGTGACGGAGCAGGAGCTGACGCTGTCCGGCGGCCAGACGGCCTGGCAGTACACCGAGGGCGTCAACGACAACGTGTGGGTGAACGTCGTGTTCCGGGGTACACCAGGCAGCTATGTGTGTATGCCCGATGACGACGGCGCGATGGACAGGGCCGCGTGGGACGGCTGCCGCGATGAGGTGCTGGCTATCCTGGGCACTGCCCGGATCGGGCGGGGCATCCCCACGGAGGAGGAAGCTATCGAGCTGGCCCGGGCACAGTACGATGGGGAGTACGACATGGCCTACGGCTGGTACGATGTGAAGACCGGCTGCTGGGCGGTGACGTTCTCAAAGGGCGCCATGGGCCAGACCGACGACGTGCGGTACGTGTATGGCGGCGGCACTGTCACGGATGCTGCGCCCTGCCCCGAGGACGCCGACTCGCCGGACAGCGAAAAATAGGCTTGACGGGCGGGAGAAAAGATGCTATTCTTTCCCTGTTACAGGCGATGAAGGGCGTGGCTGCCCGGAGCTGCGGGAGGAAATGCCCGCCGGACGCCCCGTTACCGGCAGTAAGAGTGTGGAATCATCCAAATTCAGGTGGAACCACGGACTAAAACTTAGTTCGCCCTGATGTCAGCAATGGCATCAGGGCGTTTTTTGCTGCAATAAAGGAGAGCTGTCTATGAAAAAGAGGATCGCGGCGCTGCTGCTGGCGGCGCTGCTGGGGCTGACAGCCTGCGGCGCACCGGCAGAAACAGGTGCGCCCACAGGGGAGATTTTTATTTACGGCGAGGAGCACGCCAACGCTGCCTGTCTGGATAAGGAGCTGACATTGTGGCAGACCTGCTACGGTCAGGGAATGCGCCACCTGTTCATAGAGATGGGCGCAGGCTCCACGCTGCTGCTGAACCGCTGGATGGCGGCAGAGGACGACGCCTACTGGGACATGGTGTACGGCGCCTGCGAGGGAACGCTGTTCCATGCGGAGGTGGTAGCGGATTTTTACCATCAGATCAAGGAGACGTGTCCGGACACGGTGTTCCACGGCTTTGACATAGAGCATCAGTACGCCGCCTCCGGCGAAAAAGCGCGCCGGCTGCTGGAGGATGAGGGAAAGACCGATACCGACGAATATCGCACGGTGGATCGGAGCATCAAGCAGGGCACCATGTACTATCGGCGCGGCGTAGACGATGCGGCCGATGTGCAGCGGGAGCATATCATGGCGGCCAACTTCTGTGACGCCTTTGACGCGCTGGACGGCGTCAGCGTGGTAGCCTTCTGCGGCAGCGCCCACGCTGACCCCAACGGGATGGATCACCAGACCGGCACCGTGCCCTCCATGGCGGCTCAGATCGCGGCGCACTACGGCAGCAAGGTGACGGTGACCTGTGCCAATCTGGCGCGGGAGGAAAAGCCGGAGCTGGAGCCGCTCCGCACGGACACACTGACCATCGCCGGTGAAGCATACGAAGCCGCCTACTTCGGGGAGCAGGACATCTCCGACTGGAGCGACTACGCCAGCCGCGAGTTCTGGCGCGTGGAGGGCGGATACGACGCCTTTTCCGCGTGGCAGACCACGGGAGATCAGCTGCCGGAGAGCAACTATCCCATGGCGCTGCACCCAAGAGAATTCTATGCGATCCTGTACCACCTGCCGGACGGCGGGACCATGTGGTGGTACGGTGTGTCCACAGACCAGACGGATTGGAATGCGGGAGTCGTGACTGTGCAGGTAACGCCGCCGGAGGCGGCTTGACCATAGAGACCAAAAATATTCACATAAAGGAGACGTTCACATGAAAAACACGGAAAAGACCATGGATAAGATCGTGGCGCTGTGCAAAAACCGCGGCATCATCTTCGCAGGCTCCGAGATCTACGGCGGCCTGGCCAACACCTGGGACTACGGTCCCCTGGGCGTGGAGCTGAAGAACAACATCAAGAAGGCCTGGTGGAAGAAGTTCGTGCAGGAGAACCCCTACAACGTGGGACAGGACGCAGCCATCCTCATGAACCCCCAGACGTGGGTGGCCAGCGGACATCTGGCCGGCTTCTCCGATCCCCTGATGGACTGCAAGGAGTGCAAGGAGCGCTTCCGCGCCGATAAGCTCATCGAGGACTGGTGCCAGACCAACGGCGTGGAGCTGCCCAAGCCCATCGACGCCTTCTCCCAGCAGGAGATGAAGGACTTCATCGAGGACAAGAACATCCCCTGCCCCACCTGCGGTAAGCATAACTTCACCGACATCCGGCAGTTCAACCTGATGTTCAAGACGTTCCAGGGCGTCACCGAGGATGCCAAGAACACCGTGTACCTGCGGCCTGAGACGGCGCAGGGCATCTTCACCAACTTCGTCAACACCCAGCGCACCACCCGCCGCAAGCTGCCCTTCGGCGTGTGCCAGATCGGTAAGTCCTTCCGCAACGAGATCACCCCGGGCAACTTCATCTTCCGCGTCCGCGAGTTCGAGCAGATGGAGCTGGAGTTCTTCTGCAAACCCGGCACTGATCTGGAGTGGTTCAACTACTGGCGCACCTTCTGCCACAACTGGCTGCTGGGTATCGGCCTGAAGGACGAGAACCTGCGGCTGCGCGACCACGACCCCGAGGAGCTGTGCTTCTACTCCAAGGCCACCACGGACTTCGAGTTCCTGTTCCCCTTCGGCTGGGGCGAGCTGTGGGGCGTGGCGGACCGCACCGACTACGACCTGACCCAGCACCAGAACGTGTCCGGCAAGGACCTGACCTACTTCGACCCCGAGACCAACGAGCGCTACATCCCCTACGTGGTGGAGCCGTCCCTTGGCGTGGAGCGCAGTGTGCTGGCCGTGCTGGTGGACGCCTATGACGAGGAGGTCGTGGACGCGGAGAAGAACGATGTCCGCGTGGTGCTGCACCTGCATCCGGCGCTGGCACCCTACAAGGCGGCAGTGCTGCCCCTGAGCAAGAAGCTCAGCGACAAGGCTCGCGAGGTCTACGCCGAGCTGGCGAAGGAGTGGATGATCGACTTCGACGAGACCGGTTCCATCGGCAAGCGCTATCGCCGCGAGGACGAGGTGGGTACTCCGTACTGCATCACGGTGGACTTCGATACCGTGGGCGATGCGGAGAAGGCTGGCGACAACTGTGTCACCGTCCGCGAGCGCGACACCATGGAGCAGGTGCGCGTGCCCATCAGCGAGCTGAAGGCCTATCTGGCGGAGAAGCTGGCGTACTAAACGGCAGAGCGGGGTAGACGGCGCGCCTGCTCCCTCCGCCGCGGAAGCGGCGTGTAAGCATTTTGGCGCAGCCAAAATCTTACGTTGGGGCGGATTCATTTCGCCCCAGCAAGAAGTCAGATCGGGGCCCCCGCGCAACGACGTTGGGCGGGGCGCAGGGTGCGCGTGCCTATCAGCGAGCTGAAGGCGTATCTGGCGGAGAAGCTGGCGTACTGAGCAAGTGTGAAAGAAAGAGACGGACGCGGCAGCGTCCGTCTCTTTCTTGTTACATGCCTCCGGCGGCCCCATTTCTTCCAGCAGCGGAAGAAATGGGGGAAAGAACGCCGCCAAAGACCCATGGTCTTTGGAATTCCTTCAGGCCAATTTCGATGCGGTGGGAAAAGGTTCCGCAGGGAATCGACCGCGAGCCTACCCTCGCTGCCGCTGACATGGTGGGCGGGGGATATTGGCGGGACTACCGATTTAGGCGATTATCAAATCGCGCACTTGCCGCCGTCAGCGGCAAGTGTAGGTGCGGCCTAATGGGCCGCCATTTTACGTTGGTAGAGCAAAGTGCCGCCGTGCGGGACGTGGGAGCGGCAGCGATAAGAGGACCGCAAGCGATTCGTTGTACGCCGATTTGCAGCAATTTGGGACTTCGCGTGGTACGCGGTCACGTTTTTCCAATGCGGTCAGGCGCGCAGGAAGTCTTGAAACCTGCGTTTTCAAGCAGCGTTTTTGGTCACTTTTGGGGCTGCGGCCAAAAGTGACCCGCGCTCGGGGGTGCGGAACTCTCTCCGCCGGAGGGAGCGATCCGAGCGCCGCCAGTGGCGGATGCAGGGGGGTGAGCGAGTGGCAGCGGTCAAAATTTCAAGCGTCCGCCGTCAGGAAGCACAGAAATTTTGGGCACCGCAACAGTGTACCTTTTACAAATAAAGCGGGCCGTCGGGGACGCCGGCCCCTACGGGTGTGCGACCGGACAGTGCAGTAAGAAGTGTGGGCGGGTAGAACTCCGCCCCTACAAAGGGGAAATGCCCCTTATACATAAACGAGGAAATCCTCTCGTCCCGCCGCGGGCCTCTCGGACCGGCGATAGAGGATAGACCGGCAAAAAAAGAGACGGACGCGGCAGCGTCCGTCTCTTTTGGTTACGCCCGCCCCTCGGGGATCTGGGCGATCATGGTCTTGTACACATGCCGGAAGAAGCACAGTGTCAGCAGCAGGGACGCGATCTCGGCGATGGGGTAGCACCACCACACCAGATCGTCGTTGCCCACGGACGCGCCGTAGCGGGCCAGCACGTAGGCGATGGGCACCAGAAACACCAGCTGCCGCACTATGGACGTGACCATGGAGTACAGTGACTTGCCCAGTGCCTGGAACGAGCTGCCCAGCGCGATGCACGCACCGGCCATGCAGAAGCTCAGGGAGATGATGCGCAGGGCGGGGATGCCCACGGCCATCATGGTGTCGGTGGCGTCGAAGATGCTCAGCAGAGGGCCGGGGATGGCCTGAAACAGGATGATGCCCGCCACCATGATGCAGGAGGCGTACAGTGTGCCGCGCTTGATGGTCTCCATCATGCGGCGGCGGTTCTGGGCGCCGTAGTTATACGCCACGATAGGGATGATGCCGTTGTTCATGCCAAAGACCGGCATAAAGATGAAGGAGTTCAGCTTGAAGTACACGCCGAAGGCGGTGGCCGCCGTCTCATGGGCGGAGTGGTAGGTGATGAGGATCTTGTTCATCAGGAAGGTCATCACCGAGCCGATGCCCACCATGATGACGCTGGGCAGGCCGATGGCGTAGATCTCGCCGATCAGGGACCAGTCGGGGCGGAAGCCCTTGATGGACAGGGTGATGTCGGTGTTCTTCTTATGGTTGAAGTATATGGCCAGCGCACAGCCGCAGAACTGGCCGATGATGGTAGCCACGGCGGCGCCTGCCACGCCCATGTCCAGCACGAAGATGAACACGGGGTCCAGCACGATGTTGACGATAGCGCCCAGACCCTGAGTGTACATACTCAGCAGGGAGCGGCCTGTGCCCTGAAGCAGCCGCTCGTACATGATCTGGCAGAACATGCCCAGCGAGCCGATGGTGACGATGCGCAGGTACTCGTTGCCCATCCGGATGATGTTCTCCACCTGGGTCTGGGAGCGGAAGAACAGATCCGCGCAGGTCAGGCCCAGCACGGCGGAGATGAGGAAGCCCACCACGGCCAGGAAGACGCCGTTGTTGGCCACGCGGTCGGCCCGTTCCCGCATCTGTGCGCCCAGAGCCCGGCCCATCAGGGCGTTGACGCCCACGGCGGTACCGGTGGCAAGACCGATCATCAGGTTCTGGGCGGGGAAGGCCAGGGATACAGCGGTCAGCGCCTGTTCGCTGACGCGGCTGACGAATACGCTGTCCACGATGTTATAAAGCGCCTGCACCAGCATGGACGCGATGATGGGCAGGGACATGTTCCAGATCAGCTTGGAAATGGGCATAACGCCCAGCTTGTTTTCATTCTGCATAGCGGCTCCTTTTGGCTCATATACTCTCAGCCTATTATTGTAGCATGTTCCGCACCAAAAGGAAAGCCCCGAAAGTGCGGGAAATGCGCACTTTCGGGACATAGATTTTGGCAAAAATGCGAAAAAACTTTTCGCGATGCGAAGTATTTACCGGTTTTGGAAGAAGCTGCGGATATCCTCCGCCGTGCAGGCGGCGCTTCCCTGGGCGAAGCCATCCCGTCCGCCGCCGCGGCCATGGAGGGCGGCGTTCATGTCCTTGACGAGGGGGCGCAGGTCGCCGCCGCTCTCAATGACGGCGTACTGATAGGCACCGTCGCTGCCGGCGAACACGGCGCAGCGTCCGCCTGCGGCCCTGGCAATGGCGTCGCACAGGCGGCGGGCGCCGTCGCCGTCCAGCTTTCCCGTGATGTGCAGGACGTTTCCGGCATCACGGTATCGCTCTGCCGTGTGGGCGAAGTCGGCCTCCTCCAGATGGGCAGCCTTTTCCTTCAGAACCAGCAGCTCCTCCTGCATACGGCCTACGGCGGCTGCGGCGCTCTGGGGCTTGACGGACAGGGCCTGCCCGATCTGGCGGGCCTGCTCCCAGCTGGCGGAAAGATAGTCCAACGCACGCCGTCCGCACAGCAGCTCCAGCCGCACGCCGTCCCGGAATTTCTGACAGCTCAATAGCTTCACCAGCCCCACCTGACCGCTGCGGGCTACGTGGGTGCCGCAGCAGGCGCACATGTCCGCGCAGGGGAACTCTGTGATGCGCACGGGACCCTCCAGCGCCTTTTTGCTGCGGTAGGGCAGGGCGGCCAGCTCCTCCGGCGAGGGATACCAGATGCGGATGGGGTGGTCGGCCCAGATGTAGGCGTTGGCGCGCCGCTCCACCTCCAGCGCCTGCTCCCAGGTAATGGGGGCGTTATAGTCGATAGTGACCACGTCCGCGCCCATGTGGAAGCCCACGTTGTCGCAGTGGAACGTGCTGCACAGCAGGCCGGAAATGATATGCTCGCCGGAGTGCTGCTGCATATGGTCGAAGCGCCGCGCCCAGTCGATGTGGCCGCCGACCTCCGCGCCTACGGACAGCGCCCGGTCGCACAGGTGGGTGACGACACCGTCCTTCTCGTGTACATCCAGCACGCGGGACTCGCCCAGTGTGCCGTGGTCGGCGGGCTGACCGCCTCCCTCGGGATAGAAGGCGGTACGGTCGAGTGCGACGGCAAAGCCGCCCTTCACCGCCTCACAGGACTCCACCACGGCGGTGAAGTCCTGTGCGAAGGCGTTTTCATAGTAGAGCTTGCGAGTGGCCATCAGTCGTCCTTCTCCACGTCGCCCACGATGGCGATGTGCAGCTCATCCAGCTGCTTCTGCTCCACCACGGAGGGAGCGCCCATCATGACATCCTGGGCGTTCTTGTTCATGGGGAAGGGGATGATCTCGCGGATGGAGCTTTCACCCGCCAGCAGCATGACCATGCGGTCCACGCCCGGGGCGATACCGGCATGGGGAGGCGCACCGTAGCAGAAGGCGTTGTACATGGCGGGGAACTTCTTCTTCACATCCTCCTCGCCCAGACGCACCAGCTCAAAGGCTTTGATCATGATCTCGGGATCGTGGTTACGCACCGCGCCGGAGCTGAGCTCCACGCCGTTGCACACCAGATCGTACTGGTCGGCGGTGATGGTCAGAGGATCGATCTCGCCCCGCTCCGCCTTCAGCAGCACCTCCAGCCCGCCGCTGGGCATGGAGAACGGGTTGTGGCAGAACTCCAGCTCGCCGGACTCGTCGCCGATCTCGTACATGGGGAAGTCCACGATCCAGCAGAACTCGTAGCGCTCCTTGTCCATGTGACCCTCGCAGGCGGCGCCCAGCTTGCTGCGCAGGACGCCGGCGGTCTTGATGGCCGCGCCCTTGTCGCCGGCCGCCACGCCCACCAGCATATTGGGCTTCAGACCCAGCTTGGCGGTGAGCGCCTCATGGCAGCCGTTCATGAACTTGGCGATGCCGCCGGCCAGCTGACCGTTCTCATCCACCTTGAACCAGTAGGGCTTGCTGCCGGACTGCACCTCCACGTCGGTGCAGAGCTGGTCGATGGCCTTGCGGGTCAGGGTGCAGTCACTGACGGCGATGGCTTTGACCACCTTGCCGTCGATCTGCTCAAAGCCGCAGCCCTTCACCTCATTGGAGATGTCGGTGAGGGTCAGGTCGATACGCAGGTCGGGCTTGTCGGAGCCGTAGGTCTCCATGGCGTCGTTGTAGGCGATACGGCGGAATGGCGCGGCGGATGCTACGTTGTAGGTGCCGTATTTGGCGAAGATGGGGGGCAGCACATCCTCCAGCACGGCGAATACGTCGTCCTGAGTGGCAAAGGCCATCTCCATATCCAGCTGATAGAACTCGCCGGGGGAACGGTCGCCGCGGGCGTCCTCGTCCCGGAAGCAGGGGGCGATCTGGAAGTAGCGGTCAAAGCCGGAGGTCATCAGCAGCTGCTTGAACTGCTGGGGCGCCTGGGGCAGGGCATAGAACTTGCCGGGGTGCTTGCGGGCGGGCACCAGATAGTCACGGGCGCCCTCGGGGGAGGAGGCCGTCAGGATGGGGGTGGTGATCTCCAGAAAGCCGTGCTCGGTCATGGCAGCGCGCAGGGCGGCCACCACCTGGCAGCGCAGGATGATATTCTGCTTCACCGCGGGGTTCCGCAGGTCCAGATAGCGGTACTTCAGACGCTGCTGCTCGTCGGCCTCGCGGCTGCGGTTGATCTCAAAGGGCAGGGAGTTGTAGCGGCAGCGGCCCAGCACCTCGATCTTGCTGGGAACCACCTCAATATCACCGGTGGCCTGCTTGGGGTTCTTGCTGGCGCGCTCGCGGACGACGCCCTCCACGCTGATGGTGGACTCCTTGTTCAGGTCGCGGATAATGGCCATCATGTCCTCGGTCTCCACCACGATCTGGGTGGTGCCATAGAAGTCGCGGAGCACCACGAAGGCGAAATTCTGGCCCACGGCGCGGACGTTCTCCATCCAGCCCACCAGCTTCACGGACTGGCCCACGTGCTCCAGCCGCAGCTCGTTGCAGGTATGTGTGCGCATCTGCATCATTGTTTTGTCCTCCTATTTTGATAATGATTTGTATAAAATAAGGTAGATATTACGATTTGTTTTCGAGATTGGCCGGCTTATTCCACGATGACCGTGCCTTCGCTGCGCTGGGCGAGACCCTTCTGGATGATGGCCAGCGTCTCGTCGAAGGGCAGGGTGGTCTGTTCGCCGGAGGCCATATCCTTGCAGCCCACCACGTTTCCGGCGATCTCGTCGTCGCCCAGGAACAGCACATAGGGCACGCCGATCTTATCGGCATAGTTCATCTTGGCCTTGAACTTCTTCTGCTCGGTGTAGAGCTGGGTGCGGACACCGGCAGCGCGCAGGCGGGTGGCCAGCGTCACAGCGGGGGCCAGATCGGCGGTCATGGGCAGGATCAGCACGTCGGCAGGGGCGGTGGGCAGCGCGGGGTTCAGCATACCCTGCTCACCCAGCACGTAGAACAGGCGGGTCAGACCGATGGAGATGCCCACGCCGGGCAGCTGTTTGTCGGTGTAGTATTCCGCCAGGTTGTCGTACCGTCCGCCGGAGCAGACGGAGCCGATCTCAGGGTGATCCAGCAGCGTGGTCTCGTACACCGTGCCGGTGTAGTAGTCCAGGCCCCGGGCGATGGTGAGGTCCACGGCAAAGTTCTCCGCCGGTACGCCGAAGGCGGACAGGTACTTCACCACGGTGTTCAGCTGGTCAAGACCCTCGTCGAACACCTCGTTCCGGCCGCGGTAGCCCTCCAGCGCGGAGAGCACCTGATCGTTGCCGCCGCTGATGGCGATGAAGGCCAGAATTTCATCCGCTTTCTCCGCATCCACGCCGCACTCGTCCATCAGCAGGGTCCGGACCTTCTCGGCGCCGATCTTGTCCAGCTTGTCCACGGTGCGCATGATGTCGCCGGACTGCTCCGTCAGACCCAGCATGGCGTAGAAGCCATTGAGAATTTTGCGGTTGTTCACACGGATCTGGAACCGCTTCAGGCCCAGGGAGGTGAACGTCTGGTAGATGATGGCGGGAATCTCCGCCTCATTGGTGATGTCCAGCTTGCCGTCGCCGATGACGTCGATGTCCGCCTGATAGAACTCGCGGAACCGGCCGCGCTGAGCCCGCTCGCCGCGGTATACCTTGCCGATCTGATAGCGGCGGAAGGGGAAGGACAGGTCGTTGTAGTGCAGGGCCACATACTTGGCCAGCGGCACCGTCAGATCAAAGCGCAGCGCAAGGTCGGCGTCGCCCTTCTGGAAGCGGTAGATCTGTTTTTCCGTCTCGCCGCCGCCCTTGGCCAGCAGTACCTCGCTGGCCTCGATCACCGGCGTGTCCAGCGGCGTAAAGCCGTACAGGCTGTACGTCCGGCGGAGGATATCCATCATCCGTTCCATCTGCTGCTGCGGCTGGGGCAGCAGCTCCATGAAGCCAGACAGGGTGCGGGGTGTCATTTTAGCCATTGTCATGTTCTCCTTTATCTTCGGTGTTTTCCGTTTCGTAATGTGTCTCTGCGCCGTCGCCGATGGCGTCCGTACCGCTGTCCAGCGTGTGGGACGCCGCCTCCCGCGCGGCTTCGGCCTCCGCCTCGTGCTTCAGCTCCCGGGCCACCTCGCGGTAGATATCGTCTGTCTCCAGACCCTTTTTCCGGCCTAACTTGCCCACCACGATGCCGCCGGCCACGATGAGCGCAGCCCATACCGGCCAGAACGCCGGTACGGCCAGCGCCAGCGCCAGGAAGGGCAGCATGCCCAGCCATGCGCCGATCTCGGCGTAGGCATCCCGCACGCTATGGTAGACGCCCTTCTTCCGGCGGATGGCGGCGGTGCGCTTCAGCTGGGCGAAGCACATGGCCAGCCGCAGCAGAGCCAGCGCCGTCACCGGAATGAAGATGTCGTAGTAGTGTTCGTGGATAAAGCGTATGACAGCCTGCATAGACGCCTCCTTTTTTTCACGGGCGGCGTGAAAAAACGCTCCCGTCCCCTGCGTTGGGACGAGAGCGTTCAAACACTTCGTGGTGCCACCCAATTTCAGCCGCCGTGCGGCCCTTTCTGCTCCTGTTACGGGGAGCGCGCCGTGGATGTTTCCATCCCCGCTCGTCTGCTGTCTTGGCCCGTCCTGCCGCGGTGCGCTTTCAGCCGGCGGCGCACCTCTCTGCTGGCGGCGTTGCGCGGGTTACTCCTGCAAAGTCAACGCGGTCACTCTTTATAATAGGCGATTTTTTGCCGGTTGTCAAGGCGGTTCAGGCGGTAAAGGGCTTGCTCTTGGGATTCACGATGTCGCGCCAGTCCAGATAACCCTGATTCAGGCCCAGCACCAGCATCTCCGCAGTAGCCAGATTGCTGGCAAAGGGGATATTGTTCTGGTCGCACAGGTGAGAGATATAGGTCACGTCCTCATCTGTGGTCTTCTGGTTGGGGTCGTCAAAGCACAGGACCATGTCGATCTCGTTGTAGGCGATGCGGGCCGCGATCTGCTGGCCGCCGCCGTGGGTGAAGGACAGGAACCGATGGATGGTCAGGCCGGTGGCATCTGCGATCTGCTGGCCGGTGCTGGCGGTGGCGCACAGGGTGTGCTTGGCCAGGATACCGCAGTAAGCCGTGCAGAACTGCACCATCAGCTCTTTTTTGTTGTCATGCGCCATCAAAGCAATATTCATAGAGGGGCGCTCCTTTCTCTGTTATATCTTCATCAGGGGCATTTTTCGGCCCATGATGCGTTTGGCGATGTTTTCATAGGCGCGGGCGGCGTAGAAATTCCGATCCCGCAGGACCAACCCGCGATTCAGGCAGTAGGGGACGTCCTCGTCCTCCGGTATTACCCCCAGCAGGGGCAGACCGGCGGTGTCGATGGCGTCGTCGATGGTGGTGTGCAGGGCCCGGAGCGTCTTGCGGGACACGCGGCCTACCACCAGATGCACCGCGTTGGCGGGAAAGGCGGACAGCTCCATGGCGGTGCGCTGGGCGTCCCGCATGGCGGAGATATCGGTGGTGGTGACGACGATGACCTGATCGGCCATGCAGGCCGCCATCTTGAACCCCTGGCCCAGTCCGGCGGGGGCATCCATCAGGCACCAGTCGTACTTCTCCCGTATCTCGCGGGCCAGAGCTGCCAGCTGCCGTACCGTCAGGGCCAGCGGTCTGTCAGCCATGGGTGCGGCCAGCAGGTCCAGCGACCGGTATTTCTCGTGGGTCACCACGGCCTGCTCCAGTGTGCAGCGCTCCGCCAGCACGTCGGAGAAATCCATCAGCGCCCGATCGCTGAGCCCCAGCGCCAGATCCAGGTTCCGCAGCGTGATGTCGCAGTCCATGCACAACACGTGCTGGTCCAGCGATGCCAGCGCCAGACCGGTATTGGCGGTGAAGGATGTCTTACCGGTGCCTCCCTTGCCGGAGACAACGGCGATGATCTTTCCCATGTGACCCTCCCTTCTGAGTGCTGCCGCTATTTCAGCGGCGCTTTCTTGATGCGGGCAAAGCTCCGCGGATAGATTGCGGGGGTGTCCTTGACCTTCTCAACGATGACCAGCCGGTGGCGCACCTCCGTCTCCGGTACAGTGTAGTCGCGGATGTCCGCGATGCGGCCGCCCAGCTGTCCGATGGCGCCCCGCGCTCCGGCGATCTCATCATCGGAGGACACGGACTTCATGGCCAGGAATTGGCCGCCCACCTTTACCAGCGGCAGCGCCAGCTCGCACAATACGTTGAGGTTGGCCACGGCCCGGGACGCGGCGATGTCGTACTGCTGCCGGTGTCCGGCGGCGTACTCCTCGGCTCGGGCGTGGACGCAATCCACCCGTGCCAGTCCCAGCTGGCTGCACACCTCCTTCAGAAAGTCGATGCGCTTGCCCAGGCTGTCAAGCAGCGTCAGATCAAAGTCCGGCTCCAGGATGCGCAGCACCATGCCGGGGAAGCCGGCGCCGGTGCCCACGTCGATGACCCGCTTGCCCCGCAGGTCCGCCATAGTCAGCAGCGCCGCGCAGTCCAGCAGGTGCAGTGTGGCCACATCCTGCGGCGCAGTGATGGCTGTCAGGTTCATCACCCTGTTCTTTTCCAGCAGCGCTGCCGCGTAGGCCTCCAGTTGGGGTACGGCATCGGGGGACAGTCCCAGCTGGGTCAGTCCCCGTGTCAGGAACTCTCTCATTTCTGCTGCTCTTTCAGCAGGTCGCGGATCTCGGTGAGCAGATCCTCGGAGGTGGGCTTGGGCTCCTCCTCGGGGGCGGACTCCTCCTCTTTCTTCTTCAGGCTGGCCAGCTTATTCATGCCCTTTACCAGCAAGAACATGGCAAACGCCACGATGATGAAGTCCAGGATAACGGCAAGCAGATTGCCAATGCCCAGCGTGACTGGGTCGGCGCCCGCCTCCACGGCGGCGCTGTTGAGCAGGATGTTCCACTTTGCCAGATCGATGCCGCCGGTGAGCAGCCCGATGAGGGGCATAATGATATCGTTGACGATGGACGTGGTGATCTTGCCGAAGGCGGCGCCGATGACAACGCCGATGGCCATATCCATTACGTTGCCGCGCATGGCGAAGGTCTTAAATTCGCTGAAAAACTTCTTCACAGGTCAACTCTCCTATACGTGCTGTATAATGCTGGATAAATATTCCGCGCTGTTATCGAAAATCGTTCAGTGGCGGGGCACCAGACGATCCGTGCCTCCCATGTAGGGCTGCAGCGCCTTGGGCACCAGCACGGAGCCGTCCGCCTGCAGGTTGTTCTCCAGCAGTGCGATGAGCATGCGGGGAGGAGCCACCACGGTGTTGTTCAGCGTATGGCACAGCTGCATCTTGCCGTCAGCGTCCTTGTAGCGGATCTTCAGGCGGCGGGCCTGCGCATCGCCCAGATTGGAGCAGGAGCAAACCTCGAAATACTTCTGCTGGCGGGGGGACCAGGCCTCGATGTCGCAGGACTTGCACTTCAGGTCTGCCAGATCGCCGGAGCAGCACTCCAACTGCCGCACGGGGATGTCCAGGGACCGGAACAGCTCCACACTGTACTGCCACATCTGCTCGTACCACTTCTTGGAGTCCTCAGGCTTGCAGACCACGATCATCTCCTGCTTTTCGAACTGATGGATGCGGTAGACGCCGCGCTCCTCGATGCCATGGGCGCCCTTCTCCTTGCGGAAGCAGGGGGAGTAGGAGGTCAGCGTCTGGGGCAGCTTGTCCTCCGGCAGGATCTGGTCAATGAACTTGCCGATCATGGAGTGCTCGCTGGTGCCGATGAGATACAGGTCCTCGCCCTCGATCTTATACATCATGGCGTCCATGTCCGTCTGGCTCATGACACCCTCCACCACGTTGCCGTGGATCATAAACGGCGGGATGCAGTAGGTAAAGCCCTTGCCGATCATGAAGTCGCGGGCGTAAGCCAGCACTGCTTCGTGCAGCCGCGCGACATCGCCCAGCAGGTAGTAGAAGCCGCTGCCGGACACGCGGGCCGCGGCGTCCATGTCGATGCCGTCAAAGCGCTCCATGATGTCGGTGTGGTAGGGCACCTCAAAGTCCGGCGTCTTTGGCTCGCCGAACCGCTGCACCTCCACGTTGCAGCTGTCGTCCGGCCCGATGGGCACGGAGGGATCGATCATCTGGGGAATGACCAGCATGATCTTGTTCAGCGCGGACTCGGCGTGCTCCTTCTTGGCCTCCAGCTGGGCCATACGCTCCGCGTCCGCCTTGACGGCGGCGTTGTTGGCATCGATCTCCGCTTGGATGGCGGCCTTTTCCGCCTCATCGGTACACTTTTTCAGCCGTCCGAACAGGGGGCCGTTGGCCTTGGACAGCTTGTTGCGCTCCGCCTTCAGCGCCTCGCCATCGGCGATGGCCTGGCGGCGCTCGGCGTCCAGGGCGATGGCCTCATCTACCAGAGGCAACTTGGCGTTCTGGAACTTTTTGCGGATGTTCTCCTTTACCGCCTCGGGATTTTCCCGTACAAATTTGATATCAAGCATTGTGAACCTCGATTTCCGGCTGTTTCACGTGAAACAGCCCAGTTATTTCTTTTTGATGGCGTGGAGCGCGTCCAGCAGATCGTTGAGATCGTCGGTGCCGTAGTACTCCAGCTCAATGCGTCCTTTTTTGCGGCCGCTGACGATGCGGCAGCCGCGGCCCAGCCGCTCGCCCAGTTCTCGGGCGGCCTCCTCAGCGTAGTTGACGGACAAGGGGTCCTTGGCCGGCTTTTCCGGCGTCTCCGCCATCAGCTTCTTAGCCAACAGCTCCGTCTGCCGCACGGACAGCTCACTTTTCAGCACGGCTGCCGCCGCCGTTTCCTGCTGCTTGGCGGGGAGGGGGAGCAGCGCACGGGCGTGCCCGCCGGACAGCCTGCCGTCCTCCACCATGGCCCGCACCGGCTCGCACAAGTTCAGCAGCCGCAGGGCGTTGGCCACGGCGGGACGGGACTTGCCTACACGTTTGGCCGTTTCCTCCTGGGTCATGTTGTACTGCTCCATCAGTACCTTGTACCCCTCGGCCTCTTCGATGGGGTTCAAATCCTCGCGCTGTAGGTTCTCGATCATGGCCAGCTCCATGGCCTTGCGGTCGTCTGCCTCAATGACCACGGCGGGCACCTGAGTCAGCCCCGCCATGCGGGCGGCGCGCCATCGGCGCTCGCCGGCAATGATCTGGTAATAGCCGGACTGGAGCTTCCGCACCGTCAGCGGCTGGATGATGCCGTGCTGCCGGATGGAGTCGGCCAGGTCGGCCAGTGCATCGGGGTCAAACAGCTTGCGCGGCTGGGCCGCGCAGGACTCTACCTGACTGATGGGCAGCATCAGACTGGTCTTTTCCTCGTGGAGGGCCATCATATCGTCGCCCATAAGAGCGCCGAGACCCTTTCCGAGGCCCTTGGATATGTTTGCCATACTGCGTCTCCTTTCAGGCGTTTCGTTTCAAAAATTCCTCCGCCAGCGCGATGTAGGCGTCAGCTCCGCGGCAGTTGCGGTCGTAAGCGGTGATGGGCCGTCCGTGGCTGGGCGCCTCGCTGAGCCGGACGTTGCGGGGGATGACGGTGCTGTACACCTTGACACCAAAGAAGCGCTTGACCTCCTGCGCCACCTGGATGGACAGATTGGTGCGCCCGTCAAACATGGTCAGCAGCACGCCCTCAATGTCCAGGGACGGATTCATGCTGCGGCGCACGATGCGCACTGTGTTCATCAGGTCACTGAGACCCTCCAGCGCGTAATACTCGCCCTGCACCGGCACCAGCAGACTGTTGGCGGCGCACAGCGCGTTCAGCGTCAGCAGCTCCAGCGATGGAGGGCAGTCGATAAAGATGAAGTCGTACTGCTCCGTCACCTGCCGCAGCGCGGCCTTCAGCAGAAACTGCCGGTTCTCCATCTCGATCATTTCCACACCCGCACCGGCCAGCGCCTTGCTGCTGGGCAGCACATCACCGTAGGGGGTGGAGACGATGGCCTTTGCCGTCTCCGTGCCGTTGATGAGCACGTCATACACACCGTTGGACACGGATTTGTCCACGCCCATGCCGCTGGTGGCGTTGGCCTGCGGGTCGAAATCACACAGTAGCACCCGCTTACCCTTGGCCTTCACAGCGGCGGCCAGATTGACACAGGTGGTGGTCTTACCCACGCCGCCTTTTTGGTTGACGATGGCGATGATCTTGGACACAGCAAATTCCTCTTTCTATATAGTATCCCGCCCGACGCCGCCGTAAACAGCGGTCTCGCCCCGTGTGGAGGCGCGGCAAAGGCAGCGGACAGCGCCGCCTTGGGAGTATTATATAACAGGTGCGCCTGTGGATTCAATAGAGAATTTGCAAAAAACAGAAACTGTTTCACGTGAAACGTCGAACTGCGCGCCCTGACGCATGTTTCACGTGAAACATGCCGCCTCAGAAAAAGGGGGAGGGTGTTTCACGTGAAACACCCTCCTTCCGTATCTGCTTATCTTCTCACACCAGTATCACGCCATCCAGCGGAGGCAGCGTCAAGCGTACCGTGCCGTTCTGCGATAGGAACTGCTGACCCGTCACGGCGTCGATGCACAGCCGTCCGTCCCACGGCAGCGTCAGCTCCAGCGGCGTATCACCGGCGTTCAGCGCCGTCACGGTGCGCTCCGTCCCGTGGAGCCGCTCTACCACCAGTCCGCCGCCCTGAGCGTGGAGATAGCGGATGATGCCGCACTGCATGGATACCCGTTCCGCCCGCAGCTGTCCCAGCCGCCGGAAGAAGGCCAGCAGCGATCCATCCTCACCGCCCCAGGGATAGGTGCCGCGGTTCAGCGGGTCCTCGAATCCCTGCATTCCCGCCTCATCGCCATAGTACAGGGTGGGGGAGCCTGGGAAGCTGTACAGGAGCATAGCCGCCAGACGCAGCTTCATCTGTCCCCGCGCCAGCTCGGCGGGGGAGAGGCGGTATGCCGCCCGCTGTCCCTTGTCCTCCGGCGTCTGTTCCACACCCAGCAGGGTCAGGATACGGGGCGTATCGTGGGTCCCCAGAAAGTTCATGGCCCCGTAAAACGCCGCGGGGGGATAGTTTTCCCGTATGGTCTCCATGTCGTCGCGGAAGGCAGCGGCGTCACCGCCGCCCAGCCACGCCAACAGCGCCGTCCGGAAGGGATAGTTCATCAGCCCGTGGGTCTCCCGCCCCAGAAGATAGCGCCTGCGTCGGGAGTAGGCGATCTTGTTGCTGCCGTCCTCCCACACCTCACCCAGCAGATAGCCGTTGGGCTTCTCCGCTTGGATGGCGGCGCGGATGGCGGCGATAAAGTCATCCGGCAGCTCGTCGGCCACGTCCAACCGCCAGCCGTCGGCCCCGTCGCGGAGCCAGTGCCGCACCACGGAATCCTTGTCCGAAATGATGAACCGCCGGTAGTCCGGCTGTTCCTCATTCACCGCCGGCAGGGTGTGTACGCCCCACCAGGCATCGTAGTCCGTGGGCCACGGGTGAAAGCTGTACCAGCTGAAATACGGAGATTCCGTGCTCTGGGCCGCTCCCGGCTCGGGATAGAATCCCTCCGCGTTGAAGTACCGGCTGTTGGAGCCGGTGTGGTTGAACACACCGTCCAGAATAATGCGGATGTCTCGTGCGTGAGCCTCGCGGCACAACGTGCGGAAGTCCTCCTCAGAGCCCAGCATGGGATCAATGGCGTGGTAATCTGCCGTGTTGTAGCGGTGGTTGCTGTCCGCTTCAAATATGGGGTTGAGATAGATGGTGGACACCGACAGGCTCTTGAGATAGTCCAGCTTCTCCGTGATGCCCGCCAGCGATCCGCCGAAGAAATCGCGGTTGGTGATCTGTCCCTGCTCATCCGGCAGGAACACAGGCTGGTCGCTCCAGTTGTCGTGGACCCACCGCCGGCCCACCATACCGCCGACATCCGGCACAGAGGTGCGCCGGAACCGATCCGGAAAGATCTGATACGTCACGCCTTGTCCGAACCATGCGGGAGTGGGCGTGTCCTCATACACCGTCAGCTGCCACCGCACCAGCGCGTCTTGTCCGCACCAGCCGCTGCGGCCGTAGCACACGGTGCTGCCGTCCGCGCGGGTGAACCGAAAGGCGTACCAGCACAGATCCGGCTCTTGCGGAGCAGTGTATATGCCGGAGAAGCCGCCCTCGGCAGGGGGGAGGGGGCATACCTCGTCCACCCCCGCGAATTCGCGGTGTACCAGCAGCTCACAGGCGTAGTAGTCACCGTCCCGCAGGGTAAAGGACACCTCAGCGCCGCAGGCTACCGCGCCGAAGGGGGACTTGCAGGCGGCGTCCCGCGGATCAAAAACAGGAAACATAGAAAGACCTCACACTTACTTCAAAAGGGTATTTTCGCCTATGGCAGTGCCGTCCTGGGCGCGGCTGAACCAGGAGTTGATGATCTCCACCGCCGTGTTGGCCAGCGCCGCGCCGCTGCCGCCCTTCTCGATGACGATGGCCACGGCGATCTCGGGTTTTTCGTAGGGCGCATAGGCCACGAACACGCCGTTGGCGATGTCGGTACCCACCTGAGCCGAACCGGTTTTTGCGCCGGCGGATACCACGCAGTTTTCGAAGGCGTAGGCCACGGAGCCGGATACCGTCAGCTCGTGCATGCCCCTGGTCACAGCGCTCAACGTAGAATCGGATATTTCGACAGTATTCATCGGTTTATCGCCGTACATGTACAGCAGCCGCGAGTTGTCGTAGGCTTTGACGTTCTTCAGCAGATGAGCCTGATAGTGGTCGCCGCCGCCCACCAGCGTGGCCACGTAGTTGGCCAGCTGCAGCGGCGTAAACAGGTTGTAGGACTGGCCGATGGCGGCGGTAATGGTCTGGCCGTCGGTCCACTCCTGATCGTGGCTTTCCGCCCACTCAGGGGAGGCCAGCACGCCGCTGGAGTCGCCAATTTCAATGCCGGTGGACTGCCCCAGCCCGAACTGAGAGGCGTAGCTGTCCAGTGTCCGGATACCGGTGAGCCGCCCCACCTCATAGAAAAAGTAGTTGCAGGAGTCGGTGATGGCCTGAGACACATTGATGCGTCCGTGAGTGGAGCCGGTCTGACTGTAGATCCAGCACATGGGCTGCGGATCCTTGTAATAGGTGTAGATACCGCGGTCCTGGATGATGGAGGACGGCGTGATGATGCCGCTCTCCAGTGCCGCCACCGCCGTCACCATCTTGAATGTGGAGCCTGGGGCATAGATGCCCTGGGTAGCGCGGTTGAACATGGGCAGCCGCTGGTCGTTCACCAGCTCATCGTAGTCCTCGTTGAACGTGGAAAGGTCGTAGGTGGGGTAGCTGGCCAGCGCCAGTACCTCGCCGGTGCCTACACTCACCACGGCGGCCGCACCGCCGCGTTCATTGCTGTCCTTGTCGATCATGCCGGAGATGGTCTCCGCCAGCGCCGCCTCCACATCGGCTTGGAGATCGATATCCAGCGTCAGCGCCACCGTGCCGCCCGGCTGCGGCTCACGGGTGTAAAGCTCACCGGTGATCTTGCCGGTCTCGTCGGTGGTGATGAGCCGCCGCCCGTCCGTGCCCCGCAGGTAGGACTCAAATGCCTTCTCCACGCCGTCCTTACCCACCAGATCGTTCATGGAGTACCCCTTGTCGGCGTACCCCACATAGCCGGTGTCCTCGCTGCTGCTCCACTCCTCCTGCCAGATGGGGCCGATAGTGCCCAGAATGTGCGCCGCCAGCGCAGTGTTGTATACGCGCGCCGAAGCGGTGCGGATGGTGACACCCTCGTACCGTCCATCGGTGATGAGACTCAGCACCTCCGTGGACACATCCTCGGCGAAGGTGTAGCTGTCGCGGCTGTGCAGCTCATACCGCACACCTACGATGAGCCGCGCCTCCCGCTCCGACAGGCTTTCGTCCACGTGGTACAGCTCCCGCAGCTCCGAGAGGAGCTGCCGCCCGCTGGCGCCGGAGGTCAGCTCATTTTTTTCGATAAACTTGTCAAACGTCTCCGACCGCGCGTTGGAGTACCGCAGGAAGTTGCCCACCCGCCCAATGGGCAGGGTGTCGTTCCAGCCGGTCCCCGTCTCCTCGCACAGCTGCACCAGCCGCAGGATGGCGGCGTTCAGCGCCGCATCATCGTCAAAGCCGCTGCGGTCGAACACCAGCGTATAGGCCAGCCGATTAGACACCAGCACCTTGCCGTTGCGGTCGGTGATGATGCCGCGGGAGGCCGTCACCGTCTCGCTGGCGGCATTACTGGAGATGGATTTGGCGCGGTTTTCGCCGCCGTGGAGGATCTGGGCGTCGTACAGCACCGCCGCGAACAGCAGCAGGAACGCGCCGAAAAACGCCAGCAGGGCGATGACCCTCCGCTTGGCCGGATGTGGGTTCTGCATCATGGGAAACTCCTTTTGGTCATGCGCTCCGCGTCAGGCGGAACACCTTGTAAAACGAGATATGTGCCAGCGGCGTGGCCGCCAGCGACAGCAGCAGCTCCTTGCCCATCAGCATCAGCGCCGGACCGGTGGAGATGCTCTGCTGGTACGTCCGCAGCAGGATCTGCAAAAGCCCACACAGCAGCAGGCCCACGGCGTTCGCTGCCAGCGAGCAGAAAAATCCCGCCACGATGACCTGACCGGACAGCAGCTGCGCGATGACCGCCGCCGCCAGAAAGACCAGGCAGTAGAAGCACACGAACACGCCGGTGGGCATCAGCAGATCGCAGGCCAGCCCGAAGAACAGGGCGTACAGCAGCGACTGCCCGCTGCGCTCCAGCGTTACGGGAATGACCGCCAGCGCCGGCAGCAGGAAGGGGTGGACGCCGCCGATGCGGATGCGTACCAGGATCAGGTCCTGCACCGCCAGCAGCACCAGCGCACACAGGCAGTAGAGTATCCATTTTTGCACGATGGCGCGCCGAGTCATGGCGTCTCCTTTCCCGCGGTCACTCCACCACGTCGAAGTCGGTGATGATATACAGATCCGTCAGCCCCTCCGGGTCGCAGCGGGGCTCCAGCACCGCGTAGCGGGCCAGCCCGCCGTCGTCTGTGCGCACATCCTCCACGGAACCAATGGTCAGCCCGTAGGGATAGTACCCGCCCAGACCGGAGGTGACGATGAGATCCCCCGTGATAAGGGTGGAGGAGTCCGGCAGATAGGTGAGCTTCAGCTTGCCCTGGCTCATCAGCGCCAGATCTCCGGCGGCGATGGCCGTCTCTTCCGTGCGGAACACCATAGCGCCCAGCTGGGAGCCGGTGTCCAGGATGGTGGTCAGGCGGCACCAGTTCAGGCCCACCTCCGTCACCACACCCACCAGATTGCCGTAGCAATCCACGGCGCAGTCGTTTTCCGTCACGCCGTGCTGGCTGCCTCGGTTCAGCACCAGTGTGCTGGCCCAGTTGGACACGTCCCGCTGGGTGACGCGGGCCGCCTCAAACTTCAGGTCGGATCGCTGCTCCCGCAGGTCCAGAAGCTTCCGCAGCCGCTGGTTCTCCTGCGCTGCGGGCTGGGCGCTCTGCAGCTCCTGCCGCAGCTGGGCATTCTCCTGCCGCAGGGCCTCGTTCTCCGCCTGCAATTCCTCCACGCTGGCAAAGTGGTCGCTGATGCCGCCCACCCAGTTCACCACAGCCGATCCGGCTGCGCGGAAGGGAGAGGCGATAACGCCCAATGCGTTGTGGAGAAAGCTGGTGCCGGAGCCCATGGCCGAGATGATGCACAGTACCACGGCGATCACCGCCGCGCCGCCCAGCAGCCAGATACCTGTTTTGGTAAAAAATCGCTTCATTGACCGTTTCCTTTCAGCCCAGCAGGGTGATGCCGAACTCCGCCAGCATCCGGCTCAGCAGCAGCACCGGCAGCCCCATCACGTTGAAAAAGTCGCCGTCGATGCGCTCTACCAGCAGCGCGCCCTGGCCCTGCACGCCGTAGGCCCCCGCCTTGTCCATGGGTTCGCCGCCGGCGATGTAGGCCCGCAGCTCCGCCTCCGATGCGGTGCGGAAATAGACATCCGTGGACAGGGCGCGGGTCAGCACCCGCTGCCCCTGCCGCACCGTGACGCCGGTACACACCGTGTGGCGCCGCCCCTGCAGCGCCGTCAGCATGGCCAGCGCCTGAGCCTCGTCAGCGGGCTTACCCAGCTTCTTGTCGTCCAGAAACACCATGGTGTCGGCGGTAATGACGATCTCATTCTCCGTGGACGCCACAGCCTGAGACTTCTCGCGGGAGATGTAGCGCACGATCTCCTCCGGCGTCAGTCCGTCGGGATACCACTCCTCCACCCGGGGCACGCGGACGGTGAAGTCACGGATGCCGATCCGCTGCAAAAGCTCCTGTCTCCGCGGGGAGCCGGAGGCCAGTATGATCCTCGCCATACCGCTCACCGCCCCGTGGAACCGAAGCCACCCGTGCCGCGATCCGTCTCGTCCAGCGTGTCCGCCGGCACCACCGTGGGCTGCACCACCGGCGTCACCATCAGCTGGGCGATGCGGTCGGCGGGCTGGACGGTGTAGGCTTCGCCGCCCAGATTCACCAGACCCACCCCGATCTCGCCGCGGTAGTCGCTGTCAATGACGCCCACGCCGTTGGACAGGCACACACCCTGCTTGATGCCCAGCCCGCTGCGGGCGAACACCAGCGCCACATAGTCCGCCGAGGGCAGGGCGATGGCGATGCCGGTAGGGATGAGCCGCCGCTCACCGGCGGCCAGCGTCACCGGCTGGTCGATGCAGGCGTACAGGTCCATGCACGCTGCGCCCGCCGTGGCGAAGCGGGGCAGGGGGATGTCCGTCCCGATTTTGGGGGACAGAGCTTTGATCTTCAGTTCCATAGGCAAATTTCCCTCAAATATTGAAAACTATCTGTAATATACTATCGTAATTATACTATGAGTTTACTAAACGCCGCGGTAAAACAGGCCGCGGGTCAGGTCCTCCGGCGTCCAGTTGCCGCCGTTCTGATACCGCTGCAGTACCTGCACGCACTGCTCCGGTGTCTCCGTAGTGAACCGCAGCCGCCCATAGGTCAGGCCGCAGCGCCGCATTTCCGGCTTGTCGGCGAGGAACAGCGTCTTGCTGTTCTGGATCTCGCACCGGCAGCCGTAGCCGCAGAGCACAGGGAATCGCGCGCCGGTACGGTCGGTGAGGACGCTGCCTGCCCCGTGGGTGCAGCCCACGCTGCATCTGGTGACGCAGTTCTCCGTCACCATCAGCGGCAGCCGCCCGTAAATGATGGCCTCGCAGGGCAGGTACTTCCGGAGATCCCGCACCTGCTGCCACCTTAGCTCGAAGGAGACTGTCGCGCTGGCCAACTCCTGCCCCTGCCAGAACAGCAGGGCGCGGGAGTTGAAAATGTTCAGTCCGAAGTCGCCCCGCAGCGTCCGGTTCAGTCCCCGGGCGATGGGGAGATGGCCCAGATTGCCTATGGCCACCGCCGACGCCTCGGGGTGCTGCTCCAGCAGCTGCCGCAGGGGCGTCTCGTCTGCTGTCCGGAAAATGCGGGGCAGCACGGCGCACAGCTCCGTCTCACCCCAGTCCAGTTCGGGGTCCAGCCGCTCCAGTTCTTCCACAGGAACATACACCGCCGCAGGCTTTTCTGCCAGCAGCGCCGCTGTCACCTGCTCTGCCTTCTGCACGGAACAGGTGAAGCGCATAGCCTGCCCGCCCTCCGGCGCATCCGGCAGGGGAAGGGCAGGCAGCTTCCGGCGGGGTGGGATGTCCATCCGCCGCTTTGCCAGCTCCTCCAGCAGCTCCCGGCGCAGACCGTTGACGGCGCTGGCGGGTATCGTCAGTCCCTCATCCAGCTCGATTTCGATACGGCCTGCTGTGAATACGGTGCCGCCGGTCTTGCTCAGCCGCTGCCGCAGCTCCTCCGCTGTTACCGCGCGGTTCCGGGCTTCCTCCGGTACAGCGCCGTCCACGGCGAAGGCCGCGCCGCCGTGGACGGCGCAGGCGCCGCTCAGCCGCACCGGCTCGCCCCGGCGCACCGTCAGACAGAGATTTACCGGTATTTTTCTGTTTTCCCGCCCGTTTTCATACATTTCACGGGCCTTTGCAAACAGCTCCTTCGGCTCCGGCGCGTTCTCCGGACGGGTGCCGAACATCTGGGGACCCTTTTTGCCCAGCCAGTAGCCGTCGGTGAATCCGCTGCGGGAAAACGCCTGCTCCAGCCGGCGGGATTCTTCTGCCGTGGGCTGCCGCTTTTCGTCCAAAAGCCGCCGGTAGATGCCGGTGACCACCGCCACATACTCCGGCCGCTTCATCCGACCCTCCAGCTTGAGACAGGCCACGCCCATGGCCTCCATCTCCGCCAGATACGCCGACAGGTTGGCGTCCTTCAGGCTCAGGGGATGGCCGCCGCGGCAAGGCCCGTTGACCCCGTAGGGCAGGCGGCAGGGCTGGGCGCAGGCGCCGCGGTTGCCGCTGCGCTCGCCCACCACGGCACTCATCTCGCACTGACCGGAGTAGCACATGCACAGTGCGCCGTGGGCAAAAACCTCGATCTGGGCGGGACAGCCGGCGCAGATCTCGCGTATCTCATCGCGGGCCAGCTCGCGGGCCAGCACCACCCGCTCCAGTCCCAGCGCGGCGGCCTCGTTGGCTCCGCCCAGGGTGAACAGGCTCATCTGGGTGCTGGCGTGGAGCGGTACGTCCGGCACGATCTCGCGGGCCAGGGTCAGCAGACCCCAGTCCTGCACCAGTATGGCGTCCACGCCCATATCACTGGCCTTGCGCAGCGACTCTGCCGCCTGCTCCAGCTCACGGTCCGTCAGCAGGGTGTTCAGCGTCAGAAAGACCCGCACGCCTCGCAGATGGCAGTACGCCACTGCCGAAGCGAATTCCTCATCGGTGAAGTTTTTGGCACTGCGCCGCGCGTTAAAGGCGCCGAAGCCCATATATACCGCGTCCGCGCCGGTCTGGACGGCGGCAATGAGGGAGTCGAGGCCGCCGGCGGGGGAGAGAAGCTCCATCATCCCTTGCGGTTCTGCTGGGACTGCAGCTTGCGGCGCAGCTCGGCGGCCTCATTCTTGGCGCGGCTGGCCTCGTCCAGATAGGTTTTCAGCTGGCGGCGCAGATTGTCGGCGTTTTCCTGGGCCTTGCACAGCTCATCCGCCAGGTTCACGGCGGCCAGTACGGCGGCGTTGTCGCGGCTCATGTGAGCGCCGTCCATCAGCTGGCGCATCTCGCCGTCCACCATGGCGCCTACCTTCTCCATATAGGCCGCGTCCTCCTCTGCCACCAGCGTGTACTCCGTGCCGCAGATGGTCATTGTTACCCGATTCGCCATAGGTCAACCTCCTCTGTATCTTCGCAAAAATTATGTTGTCTCTATCGGTAAAGATATCAATACAGCATCCATTATAGCACAATTTCCCGCTGTGGAAAGCCTATTTTGACGAAAAGCGGAAATTTGTAAAAATGTGACCGTCCCTGCTTTACGCCGACGGACTTTTCATGTAAAATAGGGAGCACTGAGAAAAGGGAGGCCGGAGCCATGAGCGGTTATATCCTGCGGGGCGGACAAGAGAATATCACGCTGCCCGCCGCCGCAGTGGAGAGCCTGCTGCGCCGCGGGGAGGGCGATGCCGCCCTGCTGTATCTGGCGCTGCAGCGGTTCGGCCGCGGCGTAACGCCGGAGGAGCTGGAAAAGGTGCTGCCCACCATGAGCCGCCTGCGGCTGGACGCAGCGGAGCGGGTATTGCAGGAGCTGGGACTCCTGCCGCGGCCCCAGACGCCCGGCCCCGAACCGGCGGCGGAAAAGCCCGTTTACTCCGCAGAGGACATCACCGCCCTGCTGACGGACAACGAGGGCTTCCGCCTGCTGATCCCCCAGGCGGAGCAGCAGCTGGGCAAAAAGCTGCGCACCGCAGACTTGCAGATACTGGCAGGGCTGTACGACGATCTGGGCCTGCCGGCGGACGTGATCTATCTGCTGCTGTGCCACTGTGTGGACAGGGCCAGGGCCCAGTGGGGCGAGGGACGCCGCCCCACCATGCGGCAGGTGGAGAAGGAGGGCTATCACTGGGCTCAGCTGGGCCTGTTCGATCAGGACAGCGCCGCCGCCTACCTGCGGACGTGGAGCCGCCGCCGCCAGAAGATGGGGGCGTATATGAAGGCGATGCAGCTGCCGGACCGCCCGCCGGTGGAAGCGGAGAGCCGCTATATCACAGACTGGATGGACATGGGCTTCCCGCCGGAGACGGTGGCCATGGCCTATGAGCGGACGGTGTTTTATAAGAAGGATATGAACTGGCGCTATCTCAACGGCATCCTGCGCCGCTGGCACGAAAACGGCTGGCACACGCCGCAGCAGGTGGAAAAGGGCGAGGAGCGCAAGAGCGCACCGGCCCAGAGCGGCGGCCAGAGCGGCCAGCAGGGGGGCGCGGAGCAGAACGCGTGGATGCGCCGGTACATCAAGAGGTGACGACATGGCATACGACGGCAGGATCATGCAGCGGGCGCTGGCCCGCTTCGACGAGGACAAGCAGCGCCGATCCGCCCAGCTGGATCAGCGGCGGCGGGCGCTCTACGCCCGTGAGCCGCGGCTGGCGGAGATCGAGACGGAGCTGCGGGGCACCATGAGCCGCATCATCTCCTCCGCACTGGCCCGGGGGACGGACCCGCTGCCCGCCATTCGGGTACTGCGGGACGAGAACCTGGCCTTACAGCAGGAGCGGACGCAGCTGCTGGCAGCCATGGGCTATCCTGCGGACTATCTGGAGGAGAAGCCTGCCTGCCGCCTGTGCGGCGACACCGGCTATGCCAACGGCCGCGTGTGCGGCTGCCTGCGGGCCTACTACGCCCGCGAGCAGCTGGCGGAGCTGTCCCGCCTGCTGCCCCTGGGGGAGGACAGCTTCGAGACGTTCAGCTTCGACTGGTATGACAGCGCGGTGCAGCCGGCCTTCGGCGTGTCGCCCCGGGCCAATATGGAGCGGAACTTCGACGTCTGCCGCGACTACGCCTACCAGTTCGCCAAGGGCGGCGGCAGCCTGCTGCTGTCCGGCGGTACGGGACTGGGCAAGACGTTTCTCTCCGCCTGCATCGCGCGGGTGGTCAGCGAAAACGGCTTCTCCGTGGTGTACGACACGGCGGCCAGCGTGTTCGCACGGTTCGAGGACGCCAAATTCCGGCGGGACGAGGACGGCGGCGAGGACGCGGACCGCTGCATGCGCTGCGACCTGCTGATTTTGGACGATCTGGGTACAGAGATGACCACCTCCTTCGTCCAGAGCGCCCTGTACCAGATCGTCAACGGGCGGCTGATGGAAAAGCGCTCCACCATCATCAGCACCAATCTGGCGCCGGAGGAGATCGGCAGCCGCTACGGCCGGTCCGTGCTGTCCCGTCTGGAGGGGGAGTACGAGATCCTGCCCTTCTTCGGCGAGGACATCCGGCGGCTGAAGCGGGAGCGGCAGTGATATGAACAGGACGTAAAAAAGACGCCTGCGGGCGTCTTTTTTTTTGCGCGCAGGGACAGATTTTTCGGATTTCCCGACGGTTTCTGCCTGATTTCGCGGCAAATACGCCGTAAAATGGGGGAAAGGAGGGGGAGACCATGAGGAAAAACCAGAAGGGGGAGTTTCTGTCCAGCCGCGTCCGCTATATCGCCATTGGCGCTGTGCGGCCCAATCCGCAGCAGCCCCGCCGCAGCTTTGACGAGACGGCGCTGCGGGAGCTGGCGGACAGCATCCGCGCCTACGGGATTTTACAGCCGCTGACGGTGCGGGACAAGGGCGGCTATTACGAGTTGGTGGCGGGAGAGCGGCGGCTGCGGGCCGCCCGCATGGCGGGCCTGCGGGAGGTGCCGTGTCTCATTGCGGCGGTGGGGGAGGAAGACGCGGCGCTGCTGGCCCTCATCGAGAATTTGCAGCGGCGGGATCTGGACTATCTGGAGGAGGCGGCGGCCATCTCCCGCCTCATCGGGCGGTACGGCCTGTCCCAGCAGCAGGCGGCGGAGAAGCTGGGCAAGTCCCAGCCCGCCATCGCCAACAAGCTGCGGCTGCTGCGGCTGGGGCCACCGGTGACGGACTGCCTGCGGCAGTACGGCCTGACGGAGCGCCATGCCCGGGCGCTGCTGCGGCTCACCGATCCGGAGCAGCAGCTGGCGGCGGCGCGGCACATGGGACAGCGGGGTCTCAACGTGGCTCAGGCGGAGCAATACATAGATGCCCTGGCCGCCCGGAACCGGACGGAGCCGCTGCGGCGGCGTCCCACGTACATCATCAAGGACGTGCGGCTGTTCCTGAACAGCGTGGAGCGGGGCGTGCGGCTGATGCAGTCGGCGGGCGTAGGCGCGGAGGTAGGCCGCTGCGACACGGACGAGGAGATCCTCTTGACCATCCACATTCCCAAGCGCCGACCCGCAGGGGTTGTTACGGATTCGTAACCCATTTCCCACAGGGGTATGGTATCATGGGCTGGCACAGGGTACCCCTGTGGCGAAAGGGAAGGAGGGGGACATCTATGGAAGAAAACATCGTGTCCTCTGTGAAAACGACAGAAGCAGCCGACGGCGCACGGCCGGAACAGATTGCGCCGGAGAAGCCGCCGGTCTCCGGCGGCAGAAAGGCGGGCTTGATCGTCGGCATCGTCGTGGGCGTGCTGGCACTGGCCTACATAGCCGCCTGCGCGGCGGTGCAGTTCCTGTATAACGACACCGCGCTGCCCCACACGGATGTGCTGGGGGTGGACGTGTCGGGACAGGCTGCCCAGCAGATCGAAGCGCTGTGGGAGCAGCAGGGCGAGCGGGTCCTCCATGACACCGCCGTGACCCTGACGGAGAGCGGTGAGGGCATCGGCGCCGTCACGCTGGAGGAGCTGGGCGTCACCGTGACGCCCCAGGCGGCGGCTGTGGCCGCCGGTGCGTCCCGGCGGTACGAAAGCTGGGGCGGCGGGGCGCTGGCATGGCTCCGCGGCGGGTATGAGCTGATCCGCAGCTGGTTTGTCCAGACCTCCGCCGTACCGGCGCTGGACGTGGATCAGTCGGCGCTGGATGCCGCCTGCGAGAAGTTGGCGGCATCGCTGAACTGCACGGTGGTGGACGGCAGCTACCGTCTGGAAAAGGGCGAGGGCCTGTATATCACCAAGCCCGCTGACGGCCGCATGCTGGACGCGCCGCAGCTGGAGAGCGACCTTGCCGCCATGCTGCAAAGCGGGGAGCTGACGCCGGTGGCCTGCGTCTATGAGGAGAAAAAGGCCCAGACCGTGGACGTGCAGGCGATACACGACCAGCTGGCGGGAGAGAAGGTGGAGGCCGTCTGCGACAAGGAGACGGGGAAGCCCACCGAGTCCCGCGTGGGCCTTTCCTTCGATGTGACGGCGGTGCAGGCTCAGCTGGACGCCGCACCGGCGGGTACGGAATTCCTGGCCGATGCGGAGGTGGAGTTCCCCACCGTGTCCACCGAGGAGCTGGAGGAGTGCATGTTCCGCGACGTGCTGGGCACCTACACCACCAAGTGTGCGGGCCCCTGGGGCCGTCACCAGAACATCAAGCTGGCGGCGGCGGCCATCAACGGCAGGATCTATAACCCCGGTGAGGAGTTCTGGTATAACTCCGCGGTGGGCCAGCGCACGGCGGCCCGCGGCTATCAGGAGGCCGGCGTCTACGAGGGCGGGCGCACCACCACCGGCATCGGCGGCGGCATCTGCCAGGTGTCCTCCACGCTGTACTACGCGGTACTGCTCAGCGATCTGGATATCGTGCTGCGCTACTGCCACATGTTCAACCCGGGCTATATGCCCATGGGCTGCGACGCCACGGTGAGCTGGGGCGGGCCGGACTTCGCCTTCCGCAACAGCCGCGACTATCCTATCAAGATCGTCACGTCCTACAACGACAATACCAATGAGGTGACGTGTACCATTCTGGGCACCAAGGTGGATGACCACTACGTGGTGATGACCAACGCCGTGCTGGGCGTCACGGACTATCAGACGGTGTATCAGGAGTCGCCGGACGTGGCCCCGGGCGAGGAGGTCATCGACCAGTATGGCCATACCGGCTACTACGTCCGGACGTGGCGCAACATCTACGATGGCGACGGCAACCTGCTGTCCAGCCGCGTGGAGGCCGACAGCCACTACGACGTGGGCAACAAGATCATTCTGGTGGCGCCCGGGTATCTGCCGGGCGACAGCGAATAACGAAAAGGGGCATATCCGCGATATGCCCCTTTTTGCAGGCGGAGACTGTCGAATCTTGCGATTTTATTAAATGTTTCCGCCGAACACCTTAAATCGGCAGCGGCTCACTTGCGTACCGCCGCAGAAGGGGTATAATCGAAACACAGACATCACCGGAGGGAGGGGAATACTGTGCGCACACTGGTCATCGACGCCGCGGCGCTGGCGCGGAACCTGGACAGGCTGCGGCGAGCTGCGTCGGCCCGCATCATCGGCGTGGTGAAGGGGAACGGCTACGGGCTGGGCCTGACGGACTACGCCCGCTTTCTGACGGAGCACGGCGTGGATATGCTGGCTGTGTCCACGGCGGAGGAGGCTGCGGCTCTGCGTCAGGCGGGGATCGCGGCGGAGGTGCTGATGCTGTCCTCCACCGCAGTACCCCGGGATGTGGCCGTCCTGCTGGACTGCGGCGCCATCCTGACGGTGGGCTCCTGCGCTGCGGCGGAGACGGTGTCCGCCGTGGCCGCGGAAAAGGGCGTCACTGCCCGCGTCCACGTGAAGCTGGACACCGGCATGGGCCGCTTCGGCTTCCTGCCGCAGGACGTGACGGAGGCCGCCGCCCTGCTGAAAAGCCTGCCATCGATGCGGGTGGAGGGGGTGTTCACCCACTTCGCCAACACCGCCGACGAAGCCTTGACCCGCCGGCAGTACCAGCAGTTTCAGGAGGGAGCGGCCCTGCTGGAGCGGGCCGGTATCGAGACGGGTCTGCGCCACGTCTGCGCCTCCTCCGCGTTTCTGCGGTATCCGGAGATGCAGCTGGACGCGGTGCGTCTGGGCTCGGCGCTGCTGGGACGGCTGTCAGTGCCGGACCCACTGGGGCTGGAGAAGATCGGCTGGCTGGAGACGCAGGTCATGGAGCTGAAGGACTTGCCGTCTGGCTGGAAGGTGGGCTACACCGGCGCGTACCGCACCAAGCGGCCCACGCGTCTGGCTCTGCTGCCGGTGGGCTATACCAGCGGCGTGGGGGTAACGGAGGAATCCAACGCCCTGCGCCTGCGGGACAGGGTGTACCGGCTGCTCCGCACCGGGCGGGCACTGCTGCGCAGCAACGGTCTGACGGGGCTGGTCAACGGCCGGCGCTGCCCTGTGCGGGGCGTGGTAGGCGCCACCCAGCTGGCGCTGGACGTGACGGACGTGCCCTGTGCCGTTGGGGACACGGTGCGTCTGGAGGTGCGGCCCAAATACGTGGACAGCGCCGTGCCGCGGGAATACCGATAAGGACGAAAAAAGGAGCCGGACTTTATGAGTCCGGCTCCTTTTATGCGATTTTTTTACCGGCACAGGAAGCTGTACCAGCCCTCGGAGTCGTGCTGCTCCACGATGGTCCAGCCTTCGGCGCGCAGCTTGGCGGAAACCTCTTCCGCGCGGTCGTCGATGATGCCGGAGCACAGGAACAGACCACCCTCCTTCAGGAAGGGCCGCACCTTGCCGGAAAGACCCATGATGACGTCCGCCACAATGTTGGCCACCACCATGTCGTAGTCGCCGCCGAACTCCGCCTGCAATGCCTTGTCCGTCAGCACGTCGCCCCAGCGCACGGTGTAGCGGTCCTTGCCGATGCCATTGAGGGCGGCGTTCTCGTAGGCCACGTCCACGCACTTCTCGTCGATGTCGCAGGCAAAAGCCTCTCTGGCCCCCAGCACCAGCGCCGCGATGGACAGGATACCGCTGCCACAGCCCAGATCCAGCACTCTTTCGCCGCCATGGATGTACTTGTCCAGCGATTGCAGGCACAGCCGGGTGGTGGCGTGGCTGCCGGTACCGAAGGTGAGGCCCGGGTTCAGCACCAGCTTCATCCGCCCTCTGGCCTTGGTCTCCTCCCACTGGGGTACAACCAGCAGCCGCTCCCCGATCTCCATGGGCTTGTAGAACTTCTTCCAGTTGTTTTCCCAGTCCGCATCGGCCACGTTGTCGATGGTCAGCAGCATCGGGCCGAACTCCGGATGCTCCTTTTTCAGGGCGGACATGGCGATGCGCACCTGCGCCACGATGTTCAGGGCATCCTCGTTCCGCTCCAGATAGAAGGTGACGCGGCTGACGCCGGCCTTTTCCCGCAGCAGGTCCTCATCCACATAGTCCCAATACTGCCGGTTATGCTCCAGAAAATCCTTGAAATCCGCTTCATCGTCGATGATGACGCCGGTGATGCCCTGCTGCTCCAGCAGTGCTGTCACCGCGTCCAGCCCCGACGGCGAGGTGTCGATCTTCAGCTCCAGCCATTCCATGTGCGTTCCCTCCGAATGTGAAATCATGTGTCAGCGCTTGGTGCCCACGAAGAACAGGCCCATGGTGTTGGGGCCGGTGTGGCTGCCGATGACAGGCCCGATGTAGTTGATGTAGACCTCCTTCACACCGTAGCGGGCCTTCAGCTCCTCGGCCACGGCGCGGGACTCATCCTCGCAGTCCGCGTGGCAGATGAACATCACCTGCTCACTGGGCTCGATGCCCAGCTCCGCCACCTTGTCAATGAGGGCCTGCAGGCTGGCCTTGCGGCCGCGGGCCTTGCTGACGGGTACCAGTTTTCCCTCGTCGGAGGTGTGCATCACCGGCTTGATGGACAGCATGGTCCCCAGAAACGCAGTGGTGGCGGACACGCGGCCGCCCATCTTCAGGAAGTTCAGGTCGTCCACGGTGAACCAGTGGTCAATGTGAAGCTTGTTTTCCTCTACCCACTGCACCAGCTCCTCAGCGGACAGACCCTCCCGCTTTTTCTGCACCGCCAGATACAGCAGCAGCCCCTGCCCCAGCGAGGCGGACAGGGAGTCCACCACGTAGACATGGCTCTCGGGGAACTCGTCCGCCATGGTCTTGGCGGCGATGCAGGCGTTCTGGTACGTGGCGGACAGAGCGCTGGAGAAGTTGATGCACACGATGTCCTTGCCCTGGGCCAGCACGGCGCGCATGGCGTCCTCGAACTGTCCTACATTGGCGGCGGAGGTGGTGCTGAGAATACCGCTGCGGATGTTCTTGTAAAACTCCTCGAAGCTGATCTCACTGCCGTCCAGCATGTTGGCGTAGTCCTTGCCGTTCATGTGGACGGTCAGGGGCACCACGTTCAGCTCCAGCTCCTGGGCCATGTGGGCGTTCAGATCGCAGCAGCTGTCGGTCATGATGATATAGTCACGCATAGCAAAAGCCTCCTTTTGTCGAATGGATGTTCACGATACTCCATGGTAACACGAAACGCGCCAGTTGAAAAGGGGAAACCCGAAAATTTGCGCACCTCTTACAAAAATACGGTCATTTTCCCACGCAGAAGCGGGAGAAGATGGTATCCACCAGATCCTCGCGGATGCGCTTGCCGTTCAGCTCGCCCAGTGCCTCCAGCGCCGCTTCACAGTCCGTCAGCACCACATCCGGCGTCATGCCCATGTCCAGTGCGCCGCGGGCCTCCGCTACGGCGGACAGGGCGCGTTCCACGGCGTCAGCCTGCCGCGCGTTGGTCAGCAGCTCGCCCGCAGGCGTCTCCCCCGCAGGGTACAGCGCCGCCACAGTCTCTGCCAGCGCGTCCAGCCCCGCGCCGGTTTGTGCGGAGATATGCAGCACGCGGGGGAACCGCTCAGCCAAGGCCGCCGTGTCCAGCTTTTGGGGCAGATCGCTCTTGTTCACCAGCACCAGCAGGCGGGGCGTCTGCTCTGCCGCCGCCATGGCCTGTTCGTCCTCGTCTGTCAGAGTCTGGGAGCCGTCCAGCACCAGCAGGGCCAGCGCCGCCCGCTGCGCCGCCTGACGGCTGCGTTCCACACCCATAGCCTCGATGCGGTCAGCGCTGTTTCGGATACCGGCGGTATCCGTCAGCCGCAGCAGTACGCCGCCCACCAGCACCTTTTCCTCCACGGTGTCGCGGGTGGTACCGGCGATGTCGGTGACGATGGCGCGGTCGTAGCCCAGCAGGGCGTTGAGCAGGGAGGATTTCCCCGCGTTGGGCCGTCCTAAGATCACGGCGGGGACGCCCTGCTTCAGAAGCTGTCCGCGGGAGAAGGTGGCCAGCAGCCGCTCCAGCTCCCGCTGGGCACGACTCAATGTGTCCAGCATCTCCTGGCGCTGTACGTCCTCGATGTCCTCGTCGGGGTAGTCCACCACGGCATAGAACCGTGCCGCCATGGCCATCAGACCATCGTAGATACCGGCGATGGTGCGGCTCAGCACACCGTCCAGCTGGCACACCGCGTTTTTCGCCGCCTCCGCCGTCTCCGCGTCGATGAGGTCCGCCACGGACTCCGCCTGGATCAGGTCCATGCGTCCGTTGAGGAAGGCCCGCTGCGTGAACTCGCCGCCTCTGGCCTGACGGCACCCCGCGGCCAACAGCGCGGCCAGACCCGCGTTCAGCACCACCGGCGAGCCGTGGCAGTGTATCTCCGCGCAGTCCTCACCGGTGTAGCTGTTGGGCCCTGCGAACCGGACACACAGCACGTGGTCGATGACGCTGCCGCTCCGGTCCAGCAGGTCGCCATACACCATGCTGCGAGGCTGCTGCGCACCGGCGGGGCGGCCGTTTCTGGCGCGGAACACGCGGTCCAGCGCCGCCAGTGTGTCGGGGCCGGACAGGCGCAGAATGCCGATGGCGCCGGGCAGTTGGGGCGTGGCGATGGCAGCGATGGTGTCGGACATGGCGGGGAGCCTCCTTGCGGTCATTTTTTTCCAGTATACCACGGCGGACGTCAAAAGGAAAGGGCGGGGATACCCCGCCCTTTCCTTTTTTAGATCTGCCGCAGGACGGAGAGAGGCCCCACAGCTAATAAAACAAGAGACACGCCATCCGGCGTGTCTCTTGTTTTGTTGTGTGGTTACTCGGCCTTGGGAGCCTCAGCGGCGGCCTTGGCGGCAGCAGCCTTCTTCTCAGCAGCAGCCTTCTGCGCAGCCTTGAACTTCTCCTTCTCCTCAGGAGTGGGGATGGGCTCGATGGCGTTGCGGGGGCAGGCCTTGGCGCACATGGTGCAGTTCTTGCACTTGCTGTAATCGATGACGGCCACGTTGTTCTCCACGTGGATGGCGTCGAACTTACAGGTGCGCTCACACATACCGCAGGCGATGCAGCTGGAGGCGCACACCTTGGTGACGGCAGGGCCCTTGTCCTTGTTGGAGCAGTTGACGAACACCTTCTGCTTGTAGGGCACCTCCACGATCAGGTGGTGCGGGCAGGCAGCGCGGCAGGCGCCGCAGTTGGTGCACTTCTCCTTGTCCACCACAGCCACGCCGTTGACGACGTGGATGGCGTCGAACTTACAGGCAGCGGCGCAGGAGCCGAAGCCGAAGCAGCCGTAGCGGCAGGCCTTGGCGTCGCCGCCGCAGACCTTGGTGGCTGCCAGACAGTCCTTCACACCGCGGTACTCGAAGTTGTCCTTGGCGTTGCAGCCGCCGTTGCACAGCACGTGGGCCACCATCTTGTCGCCGGAGGGAGCCTCCATGCCCATGATGGCAGCGATCTTGGCAGCGCCCTCCGCACCGGCAGGTGCGCAGGCGGTGACGGGGGCCTTACCGGCCAGGATGGCCTCGGCGCAGCCGCCGCAGCCGGGGTAGCCGCAGCCGCCGCAGTTGGCGCCGGCCAGACATGCCTGGATCTCAGGCAGACGGGGGTCGACCTCCACCTCGAACACCTTGGCGGCGACGGCGAGGATCAGACCGAAAACGATGGCGAGTACGCCCAGAACGGCGACCGCATATACAATAGTCATAGTTGCTACCTCCTTACCAGACCTTCAGGCCGCTGAAGCCCATGAAGGCCAGCGCCATCAGGCCGGCGGTGACCAGCGCGATGGGGAAGCCATCAAAGGCCTTGGGGTTTTCACTGGAGACCTCCAGCTGCTCGCGGACAGCCGCGAACAGGAAGATGGCCAGCAGGAAGCCCAGACCGCCGGTGATGCCGTAGACCACGGACGCGATGAAGTTGTAATTGTTCTGGGTGTTCAGCAGAGCAACGCCCAGCACGGCGCAGTTGGTGGTGATCAGGGGCAGGTACACGCCAAGGGCGGTGTACAGGGTGGGGATGTTCTTCTTCAGGAACATTTCCACGAACTGCACCAGACCGGCGATGACCAGGATGTAGGCCACGGTCTGCATGAACTCCAGACCCAGGGCCGCCAGCACCAGATTCACCAGATAGCAGAACGCGGAGGCCAGCCCCATAACGAAGGTTACGGCGGCGCCCATGCCCACAGCGGTGTCGATCTTCTTGGACACGCCCAGGAAGGGGCAGATGCCCAGGAACTGGGAGAAGATAAAGTTATTGGTCAGAATCGCGCCAAGAGAAATGGCGAGCAGCGTAGTCACACTCATAACTTACTTGGCCTCCTTTTTCTTAGCACTCTTGGCCAGAGCCCACTGCATCAGGGCGATGAGGCAGCCCAGGGTCAGGAAGCCGCCCACGGGCAGGGTCAGGACCTTGATACCGAACTCCTCGGGGAAAATGGTGACACCGGGTGCGCTGCCCAGTCCGCCGCCGCCCAGCAGGCCGCCGCCGAACTTACCGGAGCCCAGGAACTCGCGGACCACGCACATCACCACCAGCACCAGCGTGTAGCCGATGCCCTGGCAGATGCCGTCCACCGCGGAGGCGCCCACGCCGTTCTTGGAGGCAAAGCCCTCGGCACGGCCCAGGATGATGCAGTTCACGACGATCAGGGGGATAAACACGCCCAGAGAGCTGGACAGGGCGGGAACGAAGGCCTTCAGCAGCAGGTCGACGCAGGTCACGAAGCCGGCGATGACCACAATGTAGCAGGCGATACGCACTTCATTAGGGATGATCTTGCGCAGCAGGGAGATAAAGATGTTGGACAGGGTCAGGATGATCAGCACACTGACGCCCATGCCCAGGCCGTTGAAGAACGACGTGGTGATGGCCATGGTGGAGCACATGCCCAGGACCTGGACCAGCACGGGGTTCTGCGTGATGAGACCCTCTTTCAATTGCTTACCGAAATTCATAATGCAGCTCCTCCTTTCTTAGCCCAGAGCTTCCACGGCGGCCAGGGCGGCATTGACGCCCATGTTGATGCCCTTGGTGGAAACGGTGGCGCCGGAGACGGCGGTGATGTTCTTGCCGACTACCAGAGAGCCTGCGCCGCTCATACCGATGAACTGATCCAGCACGGGGACACCGGCGGCGTTGGGCTCGTTGCCCACCACCTTGGTGCCGATGCCGGAGGTCTCGGAGTGGCTGACCACGGAGACGCCGGTAACGGCCTTGTTGGCGTCCACGCCCACCATCATCACGATGGTGCCCTGGGAGCCGGAGGCGGAGATCTTCATAACATAGCCGGCCTCAGCGCCGCCGTTGGTGACGCCGTACAGCTCGGACAGCGTACCGCCCTGGGCGGACGCGGCAGCGGCCACGGCCTCGGGGATATCCAGCTTGTCGGTGAACTCGCTGCCCTCGGGGACAACGGCGCTCATGGCGATGCGGGTGTTCTCGGCATCGATGGCCGCGATCTTGTCAGCGGTGACGTTGTCGACCAGACCCAGCAGGGCGGCCACGACCAGAGAGATGACGGTCAGGGTACCGGCGACCTTGAGAATAAACTTACCGGAGATCTTCATTACTTAGTCGCCTCCTTCTTCTCTTTCTTCACAGCACCGTAGATGGTGGGACGGACATACTTATCCAGCAGCCACGTGGTGCAGTTCATGATCAGGATGGAATAGCAAACGCCCTCGGGATAGGAGCCGAAGCGGCGGATGAAGCAGGTCAGCAGACCGCAGCCCACGCCGAAGATCAGCTGGCCGGGCTTGGTGACGGGGGAGGTGGCATAGTCGGTAGCCATGAAGATGGCGCCCAGCATCAGGCCGCCGCCGAACACGTTGTAGAGCATGTAGTCCACAGCGCCGATGCCGGCAGGAGCCGCGATCAGGGACAGGATGGCCACGGTGCCGATGTACGCCACGGGGGTGTGCCAGGAGATGACCTTGCGGATCAGCAGGAACACGCCGCCCACCAGCAGGCACAGGGAGGAGACCTCACCCAGGGAGCCGCCGATCTTGCCCAGGAACATATCGCTGATGGAGTAGTTCTGCATCAGGGTGTTGAAGGCCTCGGCAGTGCCCTCCTTCATGATCTGCAGGGGGGTGGCGGCGGAGGTGACATCAGGACGGATCTGGGGGATGGCCCAGGAGGTCATGGCGGTGGCATAGCTGGCCAGCAGGAACGCACGGCCCGCCAGCGCGGGGTTCAGGAAGTTGCAGCCGATGCCGCCGTAGAGCTGCTTGACCACAACGATGGAGAAGAACGCGCCGATGATGACAGCCCACCAGGGCAGATCAACGGGGCACACGAAGCTCAGCAGGATACCGGTGACGACTGCGGACAGGTCGCCGATCATGCTGGACTTCTTCATGAGCTTGCGGTACGCCCACTCCCAGAACACGCAGGACACCACGGACACCGCGGTGAGCAGCAGGGCCTTCCAGCCGAAGGCATAGATGCTCCAGGCCAGAGCCGGCAGCAGCGCGATGATCACGTCCAGCATGATGGAGCGGGTATCCTCGTTGGAACGGATATGGGGGGAGGAGGACGCGATCAGCTTCAGATTCTTGTAATCAGTCATGGATTTACGCCTCCTTCTTTTCGGCAGCGGCCTTTGCCTCGGCCTCCGCCTTGGCCTTGGCGGCCATTCTTGCGTTGTTGACCTCCTGCTTGCCCAGACGGAACGCATGGGTCAGAGGCAGGCGGGCGGGACAGGTGTAGGTGCAGGCGCCGCACTCGATGCAGTCCATACCGTGCAGCACGTTCTGCCAGGTGTCCACGTCGCCCTTCATCAGGTACTTGTACATGAACACGGGCTCCAGACGGATGGGGCACACACCCACGCACTTGCCGCAGCGGATGCACTGGGGATCCTCGACGTACTGCTCCTCCTTGTCGGCGAAGGCCAGCATGGCGCCGGTACCCTTGCCCACGGTGACGTCCACGTCGTACTGGGCAAGACCCATCATCGGGCCGCCCATGATGAGCTTGTAGGTCTCATCCTTCAGACCGCCGCAGGCGTCGAACAGCTTGGTGATGGGGGTGCCGATGGGACATTCGATGTTCTTGGGTTCGATAACGCCGGAGCCGGACACGGTGACGATCTTGTTCACCACGGGCATGCCGGTGTACACCGCGCGATAGATGGCGCAGGTGGTGTTCAGGTTGAAGATGCAGCAGCCTGCATCGGCGGGCAGCTTGCCGCTGGGGACCTGACGGCCGGACACGGCCTGGACCAGCTGCTTCTCAGCGCCCTGGGGATAGCGGGTGTGCAGGACCTCCACCACCACGGGAGCGTTCAGCTCGGCGATGGTCTTGTTCAGCACATCGGCTGCGTTCTGCTTGTTGGCCTCGATGCCGATGTACACCTTGTCCACGCCGAAGCACTTGGCCAGCAGGGTCGCGCCCTTGATGACCTGCTCCGGACGCTCCAGACAGGTGCGGTGGTCGCCGGTGATGTACGGCTCGCACTCTGCGGCGTTGATGATCACGTAGTCCACCTTGCCCAGACCGGAGCTGATCTTGACGTGGGTGGGGAAGGTCGCGCCGCCCTGGCCCACGATGCCGGCGTTCTTGACGATCTCCACCAGCTGCTCGGGGGTCAGACTGTCGGGGTCTGCCACAGGTTTGACTTCCTCGGACACTTCGTTCTGGAAGTCGTTCTCGATGACCACGGACATCATCTTGCCGCCCATGTTGAAGGGACGGGGCTCCACGGCTTTCACCGTGCCGGAGATGCTGGCGTGGATGGGTGCGGAAACAAATCCGCCGGGTTCGCCGATCCTCTGTCCAATTTTTACCTTGTCGCCCACCGCAACGATAGGCTTGCAAGGCGCACCGATGTGCATAGACATGGGAATGACCACCTCAGCCGGCGCTGCCAGCTGTTCGATGGCCTTTTCATTGGTCGCGGCCTTCATGTCGTTAGGATGAACGCCGCCAAAGAAAGCTTGTGCCATTGTCTTCACCTCATCTTACTACCGGGTGGCCCTTTGCCACCGCATACTATTCAGATATTACAACAAAACTTTTCTCTTGTCCAGCCCTACGGCGCAATTCCTGTGGTTTTTTGCCGTTTTTATCGCGGGCTTGACGGCGTTTCTCGTGAAATATTCCCACATTTCCCGGCGAGCGCCAAAAAATCCGCCGTTCCAGCCGCCCTGCGGCGGCTCTTGTGTTTCCGCCGCCGCTGTGTTAGAATATTAGCGCATCGCGGGAGAAATACATTCGGTCCCCGCGCAGAAAGGATGGGACATCATGCTTCTTGACCGTGTATCCCTGAAAAACGAGGCGAAGGGCATCCTCCGCGGCGCCCGCGTCTCCCCGTACCTGTTCACGCTGCTGTTCATGGGCATCTCGCTGGTACTCACCGCCGTATCGGACTTTGTGTCCTTTGATGAGGACATGGTCCACAATATTTATTATAGTACTGGTGTGGATCTGTCGTTTCTGGTACTGCATCGGGCGTTCCCTGCGGCGCTGGTGACGTTCGTGTCCATCCTGGTGTCGCTGTTGAGCGTGCTGCTGAACGCGGGCTACTACCGGTACCATCTGGCGGTACGCCGCGGCGAGGAGGTGCCGTATCTGGGGCTGTTCGACGGCTTCTCCTTCGCCGGGAAGCTGATCCTGCTGGCGCTGGTGCAGTACATCTTCATCTTCCTGTGGACGCTGCTGTTCATCATCCCGGGCTTCATCGCGGCCTACCGCTACCGCTTCGCTGTGTATAACCTGTGCGAAAACCCCGACATGGGCGTGATGGAGGCTATCAACATGAGCAAGGCCCAGACTGCCGGCTTCAAGTGGCAGCTGTTCGTGCTGGACCTGAGCTTCATCGGCTGGCGCATACTCAGCGGCCTGACGCTGAACATCCTGGCCATCTGGCTGAATCCCTACGTCGTCCAGACTGACATCGGCTTCTTCCAGCAGATCAAGGCGGCCAAGGGCATCGGCTGGTCGCCGGACCGCGGCGGCAGCGGCGAATTCCGACCCTACGACGGCCCTGACCATACGGACAATACGGGGTGGTAATGTCTTTTGACGAAAAACACCGGAACAACAAATGGGTTGTTCCGGTGTTTCTTTTTGTGCAGATGTAACAGAAAATGCCATAACCTGGACTTCTCACACGGGCGATCTTTATTAAAATTTTAACAAACGACACATTTACACTTGATGTTAAAACCTTAACGTAGTAGACTGGTCTTGCCGGTCACGGACCAAAAGGGAAGATGCTGTGCCGGTATCCTGCCAATTTGTGTGTAGTGAAGGAGAGTGACGTTGTGTTCAAAAAATTCACCAATGGATGTGTGCGCGTCGTAAACCGGTGGCTGCCGGATGCGTTTCTGTTCGCCATCATCCTGACCCTGATCGTATTCGTGGCCGCCATGTGCGCCACCGGCATGGGCCCCGTCGAGGTCATCGCCAAGTGGGGCGATGCCAAGGGCGGCTTCTGGAATCTGCTGGCTTTCTCCATGCAGATGGCGCTGGTGCTGGTGTTCGGCTCCGCTATGGCCTCCGCCCGCCCCTGCAGGAAGGCGCTGCGCGCCGTGGCCGCTCTCTGCCATAATGACAAGCAGGCCATTCTGGTGACCACGTTCGTGTCCACTATCTGCTGCTGGCTGAACTGGGGCTTCGGTCTGGTCATCGGCGCTCTGCTGGCCAAAGAGGTGGTGCGCCGTGTGCCCACTGTGGATTACCCCCTGCTGATCGCCTCTGCCTATTCCGGCTTCGTCATCTGGCACGCCGGCCTGTCCGGCTCTATCCCGCTGGATCTGGTGGCCGGCAAGGACTTCGGCGGCGTGATGTACCAGGCTCCCATCACCGAGACGGTATTCCACCCCGTGAACCTCATCATGTGCGGCGTCATCCTGGTGCTGATGCCCTTCATCAACTACGCCATGCACCCCGACAAGGATCATACCATCACCGTGAACCCCGCCCTGCTGGTGGACGAGGAGGAGCGCGTCTACGCTATGGATACCCCTGCTGAAAAGCTGGAGCACTCCAAGATCCTGTGGGCCATCACCGTGGTGTTCGGCTTCGTGTACATCGTCTATTACTTCGTGCAGAACGGCTTTACCCTGGGTCTGAACATCGTGAACATGATCTTCCTGTTCCTGGGTCTGCTGCTCCACGGCGACCTGCGCCGCTATGTGGACGCCATCGGCGATGCTGCCGCCGGCGCCGCCGGTATTCTGCTGCAATTCCCGTTCTATGCAGGCATCATGGGCATGATGGTGGCCGCTAACGATCAGGGCGTGTCGCTGGCCGGCGTCATCTCCCAGTTCTTCGTGGACATCTCCAACAATGTGACGTTTCCCATGCTGTCCTTCCTGGCCGCCGGTATCGTCAACTTCTTCGTCCCCTCCGGCGGCGGCCAGTGGGCCGTCCAGGGCCCCATCATGATGCCTGCCGGTGCGGAGATGAACATCGCGGCCGGCCGCACCGCCATGGCCATCGCCTGGGGCGACCAGTGGACCAATATGATCCAGCCGTTCTGGGCACTGCCTGCGCTGGGCATCGCAAAGCTGTCCGCCCGCGACATCATGGGCTATCTGGTGGTGATCCTGCTGTTCACCGGCGTGGTGGCCTGCCTGGGCTTCCTGGGCTGGGCATTGTTCTTCTAAGTGTGACACCCCCTCACATATCCCCTATACCCGCACACAGGGACGGCGCGTCGGCGCCGTCCCTGTGTTTCTGCGTATATTGCCATCGGCCGAAAGGGCGGGCGCGCCTGTTGCCGTGCCTTTCCGGCGATTTTTGTCCCTGCCCGCCGATGGTGCATAGATGTATCACACCGCTGCGGGCTCCTCTGTGTCCGCTTTCGCCGTCTCCGGCGCGGCGCTGCCGTCAAAGGGTGTCTCCAGCAGCTCTGGCCTCCGGATGTGCTTCCGGAAATCGTTGTAGAAGGAGGCGTACTCATAGCCGGTGGCGATGCGCTCATCCATGACGATGCCCAGCGGCATCATCTTCTTGCTGAGGTCTCCGCTCATATAGTTGGGCACCGGCTTTCCCATGCAGACGAACACGCTGGTGGTGCCGAATTCGTAGCAGTGGTGGTAGATGTGGCTGGTCTTGATAGACGCCAGATTGGTGATGAACAGGCTGGTGTGGAACGGGCTCAGGTCGATGATCTTGCGGGGCAGCAGCCCGTGCTTGTCCAGATGGTACGCCAGCCACACCACGAATTTGGGCAGCCCGGGCACGGAGAACATCATCCGTGCGAACTTATCGGTGCTGTTTTTCTGCTCCGTGTGTCGGTTGGCCTCGACGGCATCGGTGATCTTCTGCTGGATGGTGAACACGGTGTCGCTGGGCTCGAGATAGATCTTCAGTGTCGTCTCGTCCGGCGAGCCGTCCGCCAGCTTCTTCAGGATAACGAAGGACACGCTGAAGTGGTTGCGCCGGTAGATGTGGCTGTTCACCACGAAGTAGTTCAGCTTGGGGTTGGTCTGTATCGCCTTGTAGTATGCGGCGATGATGACGGCCATGTGGTTGATGCGCACGCCGCTGCGGCGCTTTTCGCGGATGTAGGACTTAATGGCCTCCTCGTCGATGTACTCGGTGATGGAGTTCCAGGCATCGTATCGCTTGGGCATGATGTAGGGCACCGCCGCTACAATGGGCGGCAGGTCTTTGACTCTCGTTCCGTCAGGGCGCATGGGCAGGTCCTCGATTCTGTCTGAATTAAGACTATTGTAGACCATATCGCCGCCGATTGCAACCCAATTGCCCAGCGGGATATTTTGCCCTTTACCTTTTCCCTTACATTTGATATAATAAAGTATTATTAAGTTAAATTGGCGGCATAGCCCCTGCCGCCGGAAGAAGGAGGTGATCCGCCGTGAAATTTCAGAAGTGGCATATTGCCGACGCACATCCTCAGGCGGCGGAGCGCCTGAAAGCGGCAGGCTATCCCTGTCTGGTGTCAGAGGTGCTGGCCTCCCGCGGCATTGAGACGGCGGAGCAGGCCGCCGCGTTTCTGGAGCATGAGCAGCGTCTGACGTACAGCCCGTTCCTGATGGCCGACATGGATAAGGCCGTGGCGCGGCTGCAGCAGGCGCTGGCCGAGGGAGAGCGAATGGCCGTGTTCGGCGACTACGACGTGGACGGCATCACCGCCACCTGCATCCTGGTGGACTATCTCCAGAGCCGCGGCGCCGACGTGCTGCACTATATCCCCCGCCGCATCGAGGATGGCTACGGACTGAGCCGTGATGCCATCGAGAACCTGTACCGCCAGGGCGCCCGCCTGCTGATCACCGTGGACTGCGGCATCACCGGCGTGGAGGAGGTGGACTTTGCCAACTCCCTGGGCATGGATGTGATCATCACCGACCACCACGAGTGCAAGGAGACGCTGCCCCATGCCGCCGCGGTGGTGGACCCCCACCGGCCCGACTGCGGCTATCCCTTCAAGCATCTGGCCGGCTGCGGCGTGGCGCTGAAGCTGGTGCTGGCTCTGGGCGGGCCGGACAGGGAGGAGGCCCTGTTTTCCCGCTACTGCACGCTGGCCGCCATCGGCACCGTGGCCGACGTGATGCAGATGTCCGGCGAGAACCGGACCATCGTGTCCCGGGGCCTTGCCGCCATCGACCACTCTTATTTTATCGGGCTCCACGCCCTTTTGAAGGAGGCCGGCCTGGCCGGCCGGGAGATCACCTCCGTGCAGATCGGCTTCGTGCTGGCGCCCCGCATCAACGCGGCGGGCCGCATGGGCGCCGCCGACAAGGCGGCGGAGCTGCTGCTGTGTACCGATCCGGCGGAGGCGGAGCGCATGGCCCGTGAGCTGTGCGCCCTGAACCGCGAGCGCCAGAACGTGGAGCAGACCATCTACTCTCAGGCGGAGGAGATGATCGCCCACCTGCCCGACCGCGACCGCAGCGCGCTGGTGCTGGAGAGCAGCCGCTGGCATCAGGGCGTGGTGGGCATCGTGGCCAGCCGCCTTTCCGAGAAGTATTCCCGCCCCAGCTTTATGATCCACCTGAACGGCGCCACCGGCAAGGGCTCCTGCCGCAGCTGGGGCGGCTTCAACCTGTTTGCTGCGCTGGAGAGCTGCAAGGACCTGCTGCTGGGCTTCGGCGGCCACGAGCTGGCCGCGGGCTTCACCATCCAGGAGGAGAATATCCCCGCCTTCCGCCAGCGCATGAACGACTATGCCCGCAGCTTCCGCGGCGGGCAGGCTCCCGTGTCCGAGCTGGACGTGGATGTGGCCATCACCCACCCCTCTGCGGTGACGCTGGAGGAGCTGGAGGCTCTGTCCGCGCTGGAGCCCTACGGCAGCGGCAATGCCCGTCCCGTATTCTGCCTGCTGGGCGCCACGCTGCTGCGTACCCAGAACGTGGGCCAGAACCGCCACCTGAAGCTGCGCCTCGGCAAGGGCAGTGCCCAGTTTGACGGCATCTTTTTCTCCACCGTGGCCGAGGACTGCGGCTGCCGCGCCGGTGACCGCGTGGATGCCGCCTTCTATTTGCAGATCAACGAGTTCCGCGGCAGCCGGACGGTGCAGCTCCAGATGGTGGACCTGCGGCCGTCCCTGTACCCCAGCGGACGGGAGCAGGAGGGGCTTGCCCTTGCGGACCGCTGCACGGCCCATCAGTCCCTGACGATACGGGACGCCCGCCGCCTGCTGCCTACGCGGGATCAGTTCGCCGCCGCATGGCGCTTTCTGGAGCACACGGTACCGGAGTCCGGCCTCACCACCGGCTATCTCCCGCTGCTGCGGGCGGTGGCGGCGGAGCTGGGCAAAACCGAGCCGTTCCCCCGGGCGTCCCTGTGCCTGGAGGTATTTGCCGAGCGGGGACTTTTGACCATGGAGCGTCAGGACGATGACGTGACCATCCGCCTGCACCGCGGGAAGAAAGTGGTGCTGTCGGAGTCACCTCATCTGCTGTGGCTCCGCCAGATGACGGAGAAGGGAGGCACTGTACAATGACCATGACACCCCAGGAGATGTACGATCACCTGATCGAAACAGTGAAATCATATAACCCGTCCGCCGGCTTCGACCAGATCCGCGCCGCCTACGAGTACGCCGCCGCCCACCACGCCGGACAGAACCGGAAGGACGGTTCGCCGTTCATCACCCACCCGCTGGCCGTGGCCCAGATCGTGGCGGAGGAGCTGCACCTGGACACGGAGTCCATCGTGGCGGCCCTGCTCCACGACACCATCGAGGACACCGACGCCACCCACGAGGAGATCAGCAAGCTGTTCTCTCCCACGGTGGCGGATCTGGTGGAGGGCGTCAGCAAGCTGACCCGCGTCCACTACACCTCCAAGGAGGAGGAGCAGATGGAGAACCTCCGCAAGATGCTGATGGCCATGGCCAAGGACATCCGGGTCATCCTCATCAAGATCTCCGACCGTCTCCACAACATGCGTACCATGGAATACCAGACGCCGGAGAAGCAGAAGCAGAAATCCTTCGAGACCATGGAAATTTACGCCCCCATCGCCCACCGTCTGGGTATGCAGCGCATGAAGTGGGAGCTGGAGGACCTGTCCCTGAAATATCTGGACCCCGTGGGCTACCGGGAGATCATCGAGGCGCTGGACGAGAAGGCGGCGGAGTACGACGGCTTCATGTCCGCCATCCACGACCAGATCACTACCCGCCTGCGGGAGGCCGGCATCGACGCCACGGTGCAGGCCCGCATGAAGCACCCCTACTCCATCTACCGCAAGATGTACACCCAGAACAAGTCGCTGGACGACGTGTTCGACCTGTTCGCTTTCCGCGTCATCGTGGACACTGTGGCGGACTGCTATAACGTTCTGGGCCTGATACACGACCTGTATAAGCCCATTCTGGGCCGTTTCAAGGACTATATCGGAACCCCCAAGCCCAACATGTACCAGAGTCTGCACACCACGGTGGTGGGCGAGAGCGGCATCCCCTTCGAGGTACAGATCCGCACCAAGGAGATGCATGAGGTGGCCGAGTACGGCGTGGCCGCCCACTGGAAGTACAAGCAGAACGGCCAGGGCGCCGGTGACGAGCGCAGCTACGAATGGGTGCGCCGCCTGCTGGAGAATCAGGAGGGCACCGATGCCGAGGATTTTATCCACTCCCTGAAGGTGGACATGTTCGCCGATGAGGTGTTCGTGTTCACCCCCAACGGCGATGTCATCAACCTGCCCGCCGGCGCCACGCCCATCGACTTTGCCTACACCATCCACTCCGCCGTGGGCAACCACATGACCGGCGCCAAGGTCAACGGCCGCATCGTCCAGTTCGATTACCACCTGCGCAACGGCGATGTGGTGGAGGTCATGACCAGCAAATCCGCCCACGGTCCCAGCCGCGACTGGGTGAAGATCGCCCGCTCCAGCAACGCCCGCAGCAAGATACGCCAGTGGTTCAAGCGGGAGAAGCGGGATGAGAACATCGTCAACGGCCGCCAGAGCTTCGAGTCGGAGCTGAAGCGCACCGGTGTGACGCTGAAGGAGCTGACCAACGAGGAAAACCTGCCCAATGTCCTGAAAAAACTGAGCTACAACAGCCTGGACGATATGTACGCCGCCATCGGCTACGGCGGCGTCTCCGCCCTGAAGGTCATGGGCCGCCTGCGGGAGGATATCCAGCGTATCCTCCACCAGCACCAGACAGAGCGTCAGGCCGAGGTGCCCGTAGCGGATCAGCCCCAGCAGACCCGCCCCGCTGTGCCTCAGCGCGCCAAGGGAGAGCAGGGCATCGTGGTGGAGGGCCTTACCAACTGTCTGGTGAAGTTCTCCAAATGCTGCACCCCCGTGCCCGGGGACGACATCGTGGGCTTCATTACCCGCGGCTATGGCATCTCCGTCCACCGGGCGGACTGCCCCAACGCCGACCCCGCCCGCCGCAAGCCGGAGGAGGCCGGCCGCTGGATCAAGGTCTCCTGGGGCGGCAACACCCGGGAGAGCTACCGTACCACGCTGGAGGTGGTGGCCAAGGACCGCCTGAACCTGATCGTGGACATCTCCACGGTGCTGTCCAGCACCAAGACCCACGTCTCCTCCATGAACGCCCGCAGCACGCCGGACGGCTTTGCCCTTATTACGCTGGACACTGATGTGTCCGGCAGCCAGCAGCTGCAAACGGTCATGCGGAGGATCGAGCAGATCTCCGGCGTCATGCGGGTCACCCGCCCCGCCGGTTAAACCAGAAAAAGGAGCATATGCCATGAGAGCAGTATTGACCCGCGTGAAGCACGCATCCGTCACTATCGACGGCAAGGTACACGGCCAGATCGGGGAGGGCTTCCTCATCCTGCTGGGCGTGACCCATGAGGACACCGAGGCCCAGGCCGTCAAGCTGGCGGACAAGCTCACCGGGCTTCGCATTTTTGAGGACGAAAACGGTAAGATGAACCGCAGTCTGGAGGACGTGAAGGGCCAGCTGCTCATCGTCTCCCAATTCACGCTGTACGGCAGCTGCAAAAAGGGCCGCCGTCCCGAGTTCCTGTCCGCCGCACGGCCGGAGGTGGCCATCCCTCTGTACGAGAAGTTCGTCCAGCTCTGCCGGGACAAGGGCTTCCACACCGAGACCGGCGAGTTCGGCGCCTATATGCAGGTGGAGAGCCTCAACGACGGGCCGGTGACGCTGGTGGTGGACACCGATCAGCTGTAAGAAAGGAAGCGCCATGAAGATCACATCCATTCAGGTCGGCCCCATCATGACCAACTGCTACCTGCTGTGCGATGAGACAGCCGGCGTCTGCGCCCTCATCGACCCCGGCGACGACGCCGCCCGGGTGGCGCGTCTGGTAGAGCAGAGCGGCTGCACCCTGCAATATATCCTTCTGACCCACGGCCACTTTGACCACACCTCCGCTGTCCGCCCTCTGCTGGAGCAGTACCCGGACGTGCCGGTATATATCCACGAAAAGGACGCCGTGGATACGGAGCGCGGCGAGCTGCTGTTCCACAAGGTGGGGCCGGAGAACCAGCGCTACTATAAGGAGGGCGACACCCTGCCGCTGGGCGGGCTGACTCTCCGCGTGCTGGAAACGCCGGGTCACTCCGAGGGCTCCGTCTGCCTGCTGGTGGAGGGGCAGGGCGTGCTGTTCGCCGGCGACACGCTGTTCCGCTGCTCCTGCGGCCGGTGCGATTTCCCCGGCGGCGACTACCGGAAGATGCTGGCCTCTCTGGGCCGCCTGGCGGCACTGGAGGGGAACCTGCGGGTGCTTCCGGGTCACGACATGGAGACTACGCTGGACTACGAGCGCCGCGTCAACCCCTACATGCGGCAGGGGTCGGCGCGATGAAGCTGATCTTCTGCGGCCATGACGACCGCTATGCCATTGAGCAGAGCCTGCTGGCCTTCTTCCCCGAGGAGCGCCCCGTCTACGAGACAGCGGAGGCGGGGGAGGACGACTGCGCTTATGTCTCCCTGACGGAGGGCAAGCGCTATGCCACCGGCGTCACCAGCATTCATTATCATGGAAAAACGGCGCGGGGCGTCTCCCGCGCTGTTCTTACGGATGCCCCCGACGAGTACGAGCGGGAGCGTCTGCGTCAGCGCGCCCTGAAGCTGTCGTTCTTCAAGGCGGCGCGTGACATCACCGGCGTTACCCCCAGCTGGGGCGCCCTCACCGGCATCCGCCCGGGCAAGCTGGCCCGCGCTATGCTGGAGCAGGGAAAAACGGAGCGCGAAACGGACCGCGTCCTGCGTGACACCTACTTCGTCTCGCCGGAGCGCCGCCGCCTGGCCATCGAGACGGCCCGGGCCGGCCTGAAGGCCAAACGCGACCTGCGCCCCGATGAGATCTCCCTGTACGTGGGCATCCCGTTCTGCCCCACCCGCTGCGCCTACTGCAGCTTCGTGTCCGCATCGGTGGAGAAGTCCTTCGGCCTGATGGAGCCCTATCTGGCATCGCTGGAGCAGGAGATCACCGACGCTGCCCGCATGGTGGCGGAGACGGGCCTGCGCATCAAGTCCTTCTATATGGGCGGCGGCACGCCCACCACCCTGTCGGCCCGGCAGATGGATCACCTGCTGACCCACCTGAACCGCAGCTTTGACCTCACCGACTGCGCGGAGTACTGCATCGAGGCGGGCCGCCCCGACACCATCACACGGGAGAAGCTGCAGGTCCTGCTGGACCACGGCGCGGACCGCATCAGCGTCAACCCCCAGTCCATGGAGGACGAGGTGCTGCGGGCCATCGGCCGCAAGCACACGGCGGCGGACATCGAGGCGACCATGGCGCTTGCTGCCTCCATGGGGTTCCCCCATGTGAACATGGACCTCATCGCCGGCCTGCCTGCCGACACGCCGGAGGGCTTCCGCCGCACGCTGGACAAGTGCCTGACCTTCGGCGCGGACAACATCACCGTCCACACCCTCAGCCTGAAGAAGGGCAGCCGCATTCTGCTGGAGGGCCTGCCCATCCCATCGGCGCAGGACGTGTCCGCCATGCTGGACTACGCCAACGAAGCCCTGCGCGCCGCGAATTTCACTCCCTACTACCTCTACCGCCAGAAGTATATGTCCGGCAGCTTCGAGAACGTAGGCTGGTGCATATCCGGCGCGGAGGGACTGTATAATATCTACATCATGGAGGAGCTGCACAGCATCCTGTCTCTGGGCGCCGGCGGCTCTACGAAGATGGTCGACCCTGTACACGACCGTATCGAGCGGGTCTTTCACCCCAAGTTTCCCACGGAGTACATCGCCCGCCCCGAGAAGATCCGGCAGGATCTGGAGACGTTCCGCCGGTTCCACGAGGCCATGAAATAGCAGACGGGAGGCACCTATGGCCCAGCGACGGCACAACTTCATCAGCGGCGCCGCCGTGCTGGCCCTTGCCGTGGCCGTGACCAAGGTGCTGGGCGCCCTCTACAAGATCCCGCTGGGCAACCTGCTGGACAAGGAGGGCATGGCCCATTTCTATGCGGCCTATAACATTTACAACCTGCTGCTGGTGCTGTCCACGGCGGGACTGCCGCTGGCTCTGTCCCGGCTGGTGTCCCGCGCCGCGGCGCAGGGCCGCCTCAACGCCCAGCGCCGTATTTTCCGGACGGCGCTGGCGCTGCTGGCCGTCATCGGCCTTGTGTGCAGCGCCGTCATGTGCCTGTTTCCGCAGGTGCTCAGCGGCCTGCTCCACGACTCACTGGCCGCGCCCGCCATCCGGGTCCTCGGCCCAGCGGTGCTGTTCGTCTGCCTGACCTCCGCCATCCGGGGGTATACGCAGGGCTTGGGCGACATGACGCCCACCGCCGTCAGCCAGATGACGGAGTCCGCCGGCAAGCTGGTCATCGGCCTCGCCCTGTGCCTGGTGCTGCTGCACCGGGGGGCGGACTCGTCCCTGTGCGCCGCCGGCGCCATCGCCGGTGTCACCGCAGGGTCCCTGCTGTCTCTGACGGTGCTGACCGTGTTCCTGCTGCGCCGCCGTGACCGCGCCGCCGTGGACGTACCGCCTGCGCGGAGCGCCGTGCTCCGTGAACTGCTGACTGCCGGCATCCCCATCACGCTGGGCGCGGCGGGCATGAGCCTCATCACCCTGCTGGATCAGGCGCTGGTGATGTCCACCCTGCAGAATACTCTGGGCTATACGGAAGCCGCCGCCACTGCGCTGTACGGCGAGTACACCTTCGGCATGACGCTGTTCGCTCTGCCGCCGTCCTTCATCTATCCCGTCACCGTCAGTCTGGTGCCGGACATCTCCGCCGCACTGGCCCGGGGCGACCGCCCCGCTGCGGGGCGCAGCGCCGCCGCGGCCCTGAAGCTCACCACCCTCATCGCCCTGCCTACCGGCGCGGGCCTGTCCGTGCTGGCGGGGCCCATCCTGCGCCTGCTGTACCCTGCGGTGCCCGACACCGCCGCAGCCGCCGCCTATCACCTGACCATTCTGGGCATCGCCTGCATTTTCGTGTGCCTGATGGTGGCCACCAACGGCGTCCTCCAGGCCTACGGCAAAGAGTACATCCCCGTCGTCACCCTGCTGTGCGGCGGTATCCTGAAGATCATCACCAACTACCTGATGGTGGGCGACCCCGCCACCAACGTCCGCGGCGCACCGGTGAGCACGCTCTACTGCTACGGGCTTATCGTGGTGCTGAACCTCATCGCCATCGCCCGCTGCGTGCCGGAGCGGCCCTCCTACCTCCGCCTGTTTGCCAGACCGGTTCTCATCACGGCGGTGATGGCACTGGCCGCCCGCTCGTCCTACGGCCTGCTGGCCCGCAGCCTGCCGGAGCGCTGGGCCGTATTGCCCGCCATTGCCGTGGCGGTGGTGGTCTACGGCGTGCTGGTGCTGGCGCTGGGCGCCGTGACGCGGCAGGACGTGCTGGACCTGCCGAAAGGTGAAAAAATTGCCCGAATGCTGCACTTACACTGAACTTTTCGGCGCATCACCACGAAAACCTCTTGCAATAGGAGCGCAAATATGATAAATTTTACAAGGAAACCGCACTATGACTATGCGGACCTGCTGGAGATCATCCGGCTCCTCCGCTCGGAGGATGGCTGCCCCTGGGACAAGGCGCAGACGCACAAGTCCATCCGCCGCGGCCTCCTGGAGGAGGCGTATGAAGCCGCCGAGGCCATCGACAACGACGACCCCGTGCTTCTCAAGGAGGAGCTGGGCGACGTGCTGATGCAGGTGGTGTTCCACGCGGACATCGAGTCCGACGCGGGCCGCTTCACCATGGACGACGTGTGCGACGGCGTGGTGAAAAAGCTGCTGTTCCGCCACCCCCATGTGTTTGGGGACGGGCACGAGGACTCGCCGGAGTCCGTACTGGTCAGCTGGGAGCAGCTGAAGCGCCGGGAAAAGGGCCAGAACACTGTGGCCGACAGTATGGACAGCGTGGCCCGCAGCCTGCCGTCCCTATGGCGGGCTGAAAAGCTGCAGAAGAAGGCGGCCGCCGCCGGCTTTGAGTGGCCGGATGTACAGGGCGCGCTGGACAAGCTGGAGGAGGAAGTGGCCGAGCTGCGCCGCGCCGTGGAGAATGGCGGCGATGTGCCGGACGAGCTGGGCGACGTACTGTTCGCCGCCGTGAAGGTGGGCCGCTTCTGCGGATGCGACCCCGAGGACGCAGTCAACGGCACCTGCGAAAAATTCATCCATCGTTTCCGCGCCGTGGAAGAGGGCGCGGCGGTCCGGGGGAGGGAGGTCTCCCAGCTGTCGCTGGAGGAGATGACCGCCCTGTGGGACGAAGCCAAACGTTCTTAATGCGATCTTGATCGTTTTGAGATACACCGCCCGCCGGGACGGTGTCAACAAATGAAAAATTTTGGGAGGAACTATCATGAATAAGACTGAACTGATCGCCGCTGTGGCGGAGAAGACCGGTCTGTCCAAGAAGGACACCGAGGCCGCCGTCAACGCTACCCTGCTGACCATCACCGAGACCCTGAAGGCCGAGGAGAAGGTACAGCTGGTGGGCTTTGGCTCCTTTGAGACCAAGAAGCGCGCCGCCCGTACCGGCCTGAACCCCCGCACCAAGGAGACGGTGGAGATCCCCGCTTCCAAGGTCCCCGCTTTCAAGGCCGGCAAGGCCCTGAAGGACGCCGTGGCCGAGTAAGTTTGGTTTCACAGGAGCCGGCGTGACGCGCCGGCTCCTTTTTCATCGCGAAGGAGGACCATATGCGTCTGGATAAATATCTGAAGGTATCCCGCCTCATCAAGCGCCGCACTGTGGCCAACGAGGCCTGCGACAACGAGCGCGTCACCGTCAACGGACGGGTGCAGCGTGCGTCCTACGATGTAAAGGTGGGCGACGTTATCTCCATCCGCTTCGGCCAGAAGACCCTGACGGTGGAGGTACTCAGCGTGGCGGAAAACGTGGGCAAGGACGCGGCTGCCGCCATGTACCGCGAAGCGGCGGCTCAGCCGGACAAACTGTCATAATGCAGGGCGTTCCCTCATACGATACAGTGAAAACTGTGTGGGAGGGAGCGCTTTTTCAATGTCTTACGATATGACCGACGGCGGCGTGGCCGCCTATCACCGTCTCCAGCTGGAGGGACGGGAGAAGCTGAGCGTTTCCGGCGTGGAGGACGTGGTGCGGTTCGACGAGAACTGCATCGTTACCACCACCAGCGCCGGCACGCTGATCATCACCGGCGAGGAGCTGCACATCGGCAAGCTGTCGCTGGACGGCGGCGAGATGCAGGTGGATGGCCGCATCGACGCCGTGACCTACGAGGATACGGAGGTGCGGCAGGGGTCGTTCCTGTCCCGCCTGTTCGGCTGACATGGAAAACCACGTCTCCCAGCAGCTGTCCGCCTACCTGACCGCCGCGGCGCTGGGTGCCGCCTCCGCCATGTGCTACGACCTGCTGCGCACAGTGCGGCTCCGCCGCCGCAGGAACCGCCGCCTTACCGGTGCGCTGGACGTGGTGTATATCGCCGTGCAGGGCTTGCTTCTGCTGTGGTTCGCCCTGCGCATCGGACAGGGAGAGCTGCGGCTCTACATGCTTACGGGCATGGCTCTGGGGGCTTTGCTGTACGGCCTGACGCTGCCGCCGATGCTGCGCCCTCTGTGGGATTTCTGGCTGGACGCGGCGGTGCAGTGCTGCCGCCTGCTGTGCCGCCCTGCGGCGATACTGGCGTGCTGGGTGAAAAAAGCCGCCGTTTTCCTGAAAAAAACCTTTCCTTTTCACCGCGCCTGCGCTACAATAAAGAGAAAGGGACGGCTCTGCCGCCGTCAGAAAGGGGAAGGAGACCATGGCGCAGAAGAAGAAACCACGCAAAAAGCGGAACAATACCGTGCTGGTCATGGTACTGGCCGTGTTGATCCTGGTAGTGGGCGTGGAGATCATCAACGTCTACGGCCGCCTGAAGGAGGTACGGGCCCAGGAGGCGGCCCTCACCCAGCAGCTGCAGGAAAAGACCCAGGAGAACCAGGCCCTCCAGTCGGACCTGGATAAAAAGGACGATCAGGAGTTCATCAAAGCGCTGGCCCGCGACCTGCTGGGTCTGGCCGAGGAGGGCGAGCGCATCTTCTACGATGTCAACGACTGACGGCTCATCTGTATACGAAGCGCCCCGCCGGAAGGCGGGGCGTTAGTCTGTCCAAAACTCTGCCTGGCCACAAGTATCGGAGGGAAGGATAGTGTGAAAGGGAACCGTTAGGGTTCCCTTTCGCGTTCGATCACCCGCCGCAGCGGCCAAAATCGCAAAATACTGTTTTTTATTTTGCGATTTTGCTGTCAGCTTGTCAAAAAAGTCCGTTCGGACTTTTTTGACAAGCTGGCGCCCCGCCGGAAGGCGGGGCGTTTCTGTTGCCATTTTCCGGCCCCCGTGCTATACTGTGGCCAACGAAAGGAGTGAGGACCGATGCCTGCTTTTCTGGAGGAGCGCTACCGCCGCAAGCACCTGAACTGTGTGCGGCACATCACGCTGGACCCCAAGGGCCACGGCGTGGTGCGCATCCATATGATCCCGCCGCGGCAGGACGCCGCCGACGCGCCGTTCCTGCTGCTGCTCAACGGCGATAAGCTGGTGCCGCTGAACTTATCCTGGGCCATTCTGCTGGCCAACTTTATGGATCGGCTGGAGCCCTTTGCCGGTCTGGAGATCAGTGAGTCCGACTGGCGCGCCATGGCCGCGTCCGCTGTGGCCGAGACCCGTAAGACCTATCCCTTCACCTCAAAGACCCGACTGGCCGGTGACCTGGAACTGATGCTCACCTCGCTGGTAGCCATCGCCCGTGGGCAGGAACCCGCCGTGGAGGTGGGGGCCCTGTCGCTGGGGGATTATGCCGCGGAGATGACTGCGCCCCACCGCATGGACCTGATGCTCAGCGCCATGCGCCGCAGCGGCGTGTGGCACTGCAACCAGAAATGCCTGCACTGCTACGCTGCGGGCCAGTCCCTGGCGGACGCGCCGGAGCTGTCCACCCAGCAGTGGCTGGACATCCTCCGCCGCCTGCGGGACGCCAATATCCCGCAGGTGACGTTCACCGGCGGCGAGCCCACCCTCCGCGCCGACCTGCCGGAGCTGGTGGACGCGGCCCAGTGGTTCGTCACCCGCCTGAACACCAACGGTCAGCTGCTGACGCCGGAGCTGTGCGCCAAGCTGTACGACGCCAGTCTGGACAGCGTACAGGTCACGCTTTACAGCGCCGACCCCACCGTCCACAACGCACTGGTGGGGGTCGACGGCTTCGACAAGACCGTGCAGGGCATTCGGAACGCCGTGGCGGCGGGGCTGATCGTCTCCGTGAACACGCCGCTGTGCAGCCTGAACACGGACTATGCCGCCACGCTGCGTTTTGCCGCGTCTCTGGGCGTGCGCTACGCCACCTGCTCCGGCCTGATCCCCTCCGGCAGCGCCGAGGGCGCGGAGAGCCGCGCTACCCGCCTGACGGAGCAGGAGCTCACCGCCGTGCTGCAAGGCGCCGTCTCCGTGCTGGAGGAGCTGAGCATGGAGCTGGACTTCACCAGCCCGGGCTGGCTGCCGGAGGAGACGCTGCGCGCTCTGGGCCTGCACCTGATCCCCAGCTGCGGCGCCTGTCTGAGCAACATGGCCATCGCGCCGGACGGCAGCATCATCCCCTGCCAGAGCTGGCTCAGCGCCGCGCCGCTGGGCAATATGCTCACCGACGACTGGTCCGCCGTCTGGAACAGCGACCGCTGCGCCGCCATCCGCGCGGAGAGTGCCAGAATGGATCACATCTGTCAGCTGCACACCGGCAACAGGGAGGAGGCGGCCACATGCTGAAGAAACTGCGCATCCTGCTGCTGGCCCTGCTGACGGCCCTGTGCTGCACCGTCACCGCCTGGGCGGACTACGACTACATCGACCGCTACGACGTGACCGCCGCCCCCAACGTCGATGACGGCAGCCTGACCATCACCGTCGATCTGACATGGACGGCGCTGGAGGAGCTGCCCTACGGACAGGAACTGAAGATCGGCGTGCCCAACGGCTCCGTGCGGGACGAGGAAGCCCTCACCGACAACATCGAGCGCCTGTCCTTCGACAACAGCTACATGTACGTCTACCTGGACCGCGCCTACAGGCAGGGAGAGACGTTTACGTTCTCCTACCGCTGGGTGCAGGAGTACATGTATACCCTCAGCGGCAATACCGTGACTTTTGACTATACCCCGGGCTGGTTCGACGAGGCCGGGGTGGGGGAGATGACCCTGAAGTGGATCGACCCCGCGGGCCTTATCGGCGATCTCACCGCTACCGCGGACGCCGGCGGCACCGCCGCGCCCCAGACCGGCATGATGACTATCACCGCCTCCGACCTGGGCTACGGCGAGACCATGGGCGTCCACGCCGTCTACACCGACTGGCCCACCGTCCTGTCCTCGGACAACAGCGCCGTCAACGCGCCGAATGACGGCTGGTACGACGGAGACGAGGACGAGGACACAAGCATGGCCGGCATGTTCCTGACGCTGATCATCACCATTTTCATCGTTTGGGTGGTGGTGCGGATCCTCCGGGAGCTGTTCGGCGGCTACGCCGGCGGCTTCGGCACGCGGTACGTGTTCGTCAACCACCTCTGGTATCCCGCGGGACTCGACGGACGCCCCCGCCCGGGCAGCAAGGGCACCAAGCGGCGTCCCCGCCCGCCCCGCAGCGGCGGCAGCGGCTTCGGCGGCGGCAGCCGCGGCGGTGGGTTTGGAGGCGGTGGCTTCGGCGGCGGAAGCCACTGCGCCTGCGCCAGCAGCTGCGCCTGTGCGTGTGCCTGCGCCTGTGCCGGCGGCGGACGTGCCGGCTGCTCCGCCAAGAACCTGTACGGCGCGGTAAAGCTGGACGAGACCCTTTCGGAGAAACTGGATGCCTGAGCAGGAGAGACGGCGCATGCCGTCTCTCTTTTTTTCACAAAAAAGGAGCCGCCCTGCAAGCAGAGCGGCCCAAGCGGGTGGGATATTGGAAAGCTTCCTCTATTATAGTAGCGCAAGCCCGTCCCCTTGTAAATAGGAGCTTTTGTCGGACGGGTACGACTTTTAGGGGCCGGTGTCGAATGTGTCTGAATTGCAAACGATTTGTGAAGTTTTCACAAATTCACAGAAAACGGCTTTTCAAACGTCATGCGACTTGCTATAATACGGACAAGGATAAAGGGAACCGGCTCCCCGACCCTGCCCTGTGTTTACCGCACTGACGAAAGGAGCAAGAATTATGAAGTTCACATTCGCCTGCAAGAAGATCTCTCTCAACGACTCCATCAAGGAATACGCGGAAAAGAAGATCAGTAAGCTGGATAAGTATTTTCCGGAGGAGGCAGACGCCTTTGTGACCTTTGCCGTGGAGAAGAAGAACCGCTGCGTGGTGGAGCTGACCATTCGCAGCGCCAACGGCACGTTGTTCCGCGCCCAGACGGAGGACCCCGACGGCGATATGCGCGGCGCCATTGACGAGGCTGTCAGCTTCATCGACCGCCGCATCCGCAAGAACAAGACCCGCCTGGCGAAGAACCTGCGGGCCGATGCGCTGGTATCCTCCGTTCCGGCTGAGTTCGACGTGGTGGAGGACAACGACTTCGATGTCATCCGCACCAAGCGCTTTGCCGTCAAGCCCATGACCACGGACGAGGCCATCCTGCAGATGAACCTGCTGGATCACTCGTTCTATGTGTTCCGCCGCATTGACGACAACGCCATCTGCGTGGTGTACCACCGCAACAACGGCGGCTACGGCCTGATCGAGACGGTGGAGTGATAGACCATCTCCCAAGGGGGCGGCGTATGCCGCCCCCTTTTTTGCGTCCTTTCCTTGCAAAACCCGCCCCCATCTGCCATAATGGGACAAAAACGAAAGGACGTGTCCGCCCTGACCTTACTGCATCTGTGGTATCGTACCTACCAGCTGGCCTTCGGGCTGGGCGCCCGCCTGCTGCCCTGGCGCAGGCCGGAGGCCGTCACCGGTGCCGGCAGCTTCCGCCGCCTGCCGGACCTGCTGCAAAAGTACGGCGCCCGCCGCCCTCTGGTGGTGGCCAGCCGCCGCCAGTGCGCCGCCCCTGCCTTCCGGCAGGTGCTGGACCGACTGGAGGGCTATGCCCTCTATACCGGCGTGACGCCGAACCCGCCGGTGGCCGAGGCGGAGGCCATCGCCGCCCTGTACCGCGCCCAACAGTGCGACAGCTTCGTGGCCGTGGGCGGCGGCAGTCCCATGGACGCGGCCAAGGCTGCCGCGGCCCTGCTGGCCCGTCCCCACAGGACACTGGCCCAGATGGCGGGGCTTCTGAAGGTGCGCCGCCCCATTCCGCCCTTCATTGCCGTGCCCACCACCGCCGGCACCGGCTCCGAGACCACCATTGCCGCCGTAGTCACCGGCGCGGACCACCACAAGTACGCCGTCAGCGACCTGTGCCTGATCCCCCGATGCGCCGTGCTGGACCCGCTGCTCACCATATCCCTGCCGCCCCACACCACCGCCGAGACGGGCATGGATGCCCTGACCCACGCGGTGGAGGCATATCTGGGCCGTTTTTACCCCACCCGTGAGACCAACCGGCTGGCGGAGCAGGCCGTTGTCACCATTTTTCAAACGTTGGAGCACGCCTGCGCCCACGGAGATGATGTGGCCGCCCGACAGGCTCTGCTCACCGCCTCCTATCAGGCGGGCTTCGCCTTCACCCGCGCCGGTGTGGGCAACGTCCACGCCATCGCCCACACTCTGGGCGGCCTGTACGGCGTGGGCCACGGCCTTGCCAACGCGGTACTGCTGCCGGTGGTCCTGCGGGATTACGGTCCGGCGGCCCACCGGAAGCTGGCCCGCCTGGCGGAGCTGGTGGGCCTCACCGGCGACAGCGAGGCGGACAGAGCCAACGCCTTTATCGACGCCATCTCCGCCATGGAACGCCGTCTGGGCATTCCCACCGGTTTCACCTGCATACGGGAGCAGGACCTGCCCCGGATGGCGGCCTGGGCCGCGGCGGAGGCCAACCCCACGTACCCCGTGCCGGTGATCTGCGACCGCGCCCGCTTCATCCGCGTGATCCGTCAGGTCATGCAGTGAGCCTCGCCTGCACCCCTCCAAACACAAAAAAGCGTCTGCACGCACCGCGTGCAGACGCTTTTTTCGCAGTTTTTTCTCACTCGAACAGTCCCACCTGCTCCGGCAGGTCGCCCCGCCCGATGGCCTGGAGCTGCTGGACGTTCTCGGCGGTGAGGGCATCGCTGATGGCCATCTTCCGGATGATGTTCTTCACGGTGCTGTCCAGTCCCGTGCCCTCCCGATAGTCGGCGGGGAAGATGAAGTCCACCCGCCCCTTGCTCAGCAGGTCCTCCACACCGACGCGGTTGCCGGCTTGATACACGGCGATAGCCTGCCCGCCGTAGGCCCGCATCATCTTCATGCACGGCACGTCGGACAATCCGTCGCCCACGTAGATCATGTTGGTGAAGGGGATACGCTTGCTGTCGTCGGGCATGGAGTCGTTCAGCGTCTTGTCGTCGGACACATCCAGAACGCCCTTGTTGATGCGGTAGACGAACTGGGTCTTGTTGGTAAAGTTGACATCCAGCTTGGGCCATGCCGCCAGTCCCTCCGCGTTGTAGAAGAACTCGCAGGCGTAGATCTCGCGGAATTCATGGGCGATGCCGCTGCCCTCGATGATCTCCCGCAGGCCGGATGAGATGACATAGTGCTCGATGGTGACGCCCTGTTCCTCGCCGAAGGCATTGATGCGCCCAAACCACTCCCGCACGCCGGGGAACAGCTCCATGCTGTGGCCGCACTGCACCAGAAAATCGCGGTCCAGCCGTTTCCCCTGGGCGCGGCACTCCGCGATCATGGTGTACATATAAGCCAGGAGGCCGTCCATCCGGTTGTCCCGTCCGAAGGTGTTGGCCTTGTCCCAGAACTGGGCGGGGGTGTACCCCAGCGCGGGGATAAAGGCGTAGTCCTCCATATCGGTGGTACACAGCGTCTTGTCGAAATCGTACAGCAGCGCGATGATAGGCTTGTCCGTCATCTGCTCTCCTCCTTGTTTGTCCGTGCGGCCCCGCCGGAGCCGCCATACTTCGTTGCCGGGGCCATAGTCCTCTGCCCGCCGGAATCGTGGCTGCCCGCCCTCGCCAGCGCCGCACCGGATCGTTGGAGCTGCGGCTGTCTTTCACCGCAGCCGCCCGCTGCCGGCGCCCCGCCGCACATTTCAGCGCGGCCCACCGGCGTCTCCGCTGCGCCCCGCCGCACATTTCGGCGCGGCCGGCTGTTTTCTGCGGTCCCTTACCGGTATTTCCCGCAGGCGTCCATTCTGAAAAAAGGCGGCCACAGGCCGCCTTTTTTGATTGTGCGTCTTATTTGCCGCCGTTGTAGTTCCGCCCGAACTTCAATTCGTCCAGACTGAGCTTGAAGTCGGTGGGAACGGCGTTGTCGTTCACCGGCGGGAACTGAATGGTGGGCTCGTCGGTGACGGCGGGCTTCATCTCCTCCGCCTTCTCCTCCGGTGCCGCATCGTACTGGGTCAGGATGTCCTGCTCGATGGCGCCCACCACGGCGTCGGGCTTCTCCGCCGTCTCCGCCGCCGCAGGTACCAGCTCCAGCTCCGGCAGCGTCTGCAGAAACGCGGACTGGGCCTGACACAGCTCATCGGATCGGCGGATGAACTCCGCCAGCTTCTCCTGGGCCATCGCCAGCTTCTGCTGGGCGGCCTGCTTCTCGCTTTCCAGACGCTGGATCTCCTGGGCCGCCTCGGCCTTGGCGCCGGATAGCATCCGGTCCTTCTCGGCCTGCGCCTCCTGCACCAGCTTGGCCGCCATCTTCTGGGCGGTCAGCAGCGTCTGCCGCATGGCGTCCTCAGTGGAGCGGTATTCCTCCACCTTCTCCGCCAGCACCTTCAGCTTGGCCTTCAGCGTCACATTCTCCTTGAACAGGGTGCTGTAATCCTCCGTCAGCGCGTCCAGGAACTCGTCCACGGAGCTCATGCTGTATCCGCCGCTGCCGAACGATGCCTTGGGGAATACCTTTTCCGAAACCTCCTGCGGTGTAAACATGAATGATCCCTCCGATCCTTAGTCTTACAGATACAGGCCGTTGTTCTCCAACTCGTCGATCAGGTCGCCCATGATGTCCACGGAGTACGGCGTGATGATATAGGTGTTGGCCGCCACCTTCTTGATCTTGCCCTCACCGGCGTAGGCCACGCCGGACAGAAAGTCGATGAGCCGGCGCGCCACGTCCTTGTTGGTGGATTCCAGATTCAGCACCACCGTCCGCTTTTCCTTCAGGTGGTCTGCGATCTCGGAGGCGTTCTCGAATCGCTCCGGCTTCACCAGCACCACCTTCAGCTGGGTGGTGGCGTGGATGTTCACCACCTTGTTGTGGCGGTCCTCGGACCTGCGATCCTCGGTGCGGCGATCCTCGCCGCGCCGCTCCTCCTTGCGGTCCTCAAACGGGGAACGGGACTCCCTGGCAGACTCCTCGAAATCGTCCTCGTAATCGTAATCCTCATCATCGTAGGGATGAATGATCTTCTTCAGCTCGTCCATGAAGCCCATTGCAATGTACCTCCCGCGTTATTTTGTGTAATCTCTGGCGCCGAAAATAGCCGTACCCACGCGGACCATGTTGCTGCCCGCGCGGATGGCGTCGGCGAAATCGCCGCTCATGCCCATGGAAAGATAGTCTAACCCATTATTATACATTTTTCGATTTATGTCAACATATAGGGCATGGACTTTTTCAAAATATACCATATTTTCATCCCGCGCCGCACCGGCAGGGGGGATGGTCATCAATCCCCGCACCCGCACGTGGGCCAGCTCTTTCGCATGGGCCGCCGCAGCCTCCACGGCCTCCGGCGCGAAGCCGCTCTTGGCCGCCTCGCCGCCGATGTTCACCTCCAGCAGGACGTCCTGCACGATGCCCAGCTTTTCCGCCTGCTTCTCGATCTCCTCCAGCAGCTCCACGGAGCCTGCGGACTGGATAAGCGCGGCCTTGCCCACCACCTGCTTCACCTTGTTGCGCTGCAGGTGCCCGATAAAGTGCAGCGGCGCACCGTCGTAGGCGTTCTCCGCCAGCTTGGCCACCATTTCCTGCACGCGGTTCTCGCCCAGCACGTCGATACCGGCGGCGATAGCCTCCTGGCAGGCAGCGGCGTCATTCATCTTGCTGGCGCCCACCAGTGTAATGTCCGCGCCGGTGCGCCCTGTCTCGCGGGCCGCCTCATCGATCCGGCGGCGGATCTCCGCAATATTTTCTCTGATAGACATAGAAGTCTTCCTCCTTGCGTATTTCTGATCGGATGTCTGTCCGTTATCGAATGACCTTGCCCTCGTGGAGCTCACCGGCGGTGGCGATGACCTCGTCCCCCGCCCGCAGCGTCTGGGTATCCTCCACGCCGTCGGCGGGCTGCACCAGCGCATAGCCCTGCCCCTGATACAGTACCGTCACCGGCCGGAACGCCGCAGTGACGCCGTCCACGCAGTATACGCCGGTGACGCCGTCGCTGCTGACCCGCAGCGCGTTGGACGGCACCCGCAGCCCCGTGTAGGTCCGCAGGATGATGTCCGCCGCCTGATGGCGCAGCAGCGTGGTCTGGGCCAGATACTTCCGGCAGGACAGCGTCACCGCCGCCTGCCCGTTCTCCGCCGCGGACACGGACACCACCCGCATCTGCAGATTCTGGTCGAAGCCCTTGGCGAACCGCAGCGTCACGCTGCTCCGCCCCCTGATCACATTGGCCTGCTCCTCCGCCAGCGTCACCACATAGTACCACGTGTCGCCGTAGATGAGCTTGCCGATGTTGCTGTCCTCGCCGGAGGGCTGGAGCTTCGCCAGCTTGGCGGGCGTCACATCCTTCAGAAACTCCGTGGTCAGCACCGTCTCATATCCGTCGCACACAGCGGAGTACGTCCCCGACGACTTGGCGGTGACGGTGGCGGCGCCGGACAGCGAGTTCTCCAGCGACTGGATCTGCCCTTCCACCGACTTGATCTCCGTCTGGATCTCCTCCTGGGAGGTGTAGGGATGGTCCCGTTTCAGCACAGCGGCCTTCAGCTGGGCGATGTCGCTCTCCGCGGCGGTGTAGTCGCCGCCGGTGAGGGACTGCCGCAGCGTCAGGATGTCGCCGGTGATGGAGGTGTCCAGCTTCAGCGCCGCATCGGGGTCCAGATAGGAGGTCAGCGCGAATTGCAGCTGCTGCAATTGCAGCTGCAGCGTCTCGATCTGGCTCACGGTCTGCAAGGCCCCGTCGTTGGCGTAGACACGGGCCAGCACCTGGCCCACGCCTACGTGCTCGCCCTCCTGCCGCACACGGCTGATCGTGCCGCTCTGGGCGGCCAGCGGCTCCTCGTCCCGCACCATCCAGCCGTTCAGCGGGATGGTGTCCTCTGCCTGCCCCTCCGTCACCAGCGTGGTGGTGACAGGGTCGGACAGGTAGTTGTACAGCTGCACGGCAAAATAGATGAGTACCGCTGCCAGCACGGCGATGGGCAGTATTTTCATGAGGGGCGATGTTTTTTTCATGGTGCTTTCCTCTGTCTCGTATGTTGCTCTCCGCGCCGGACACTATGCCTCCGCCGCCTCGTCCTCCCGCAGCTCCACGGGCCGCATCGGCGCGATGGTGGAGATGGCGTGCTTGTAGATGACCTGCTGCCTGCCCTCGGAGTCCAGAATGACCACGAAGCAGTCAAAGCCGGTGATAATGCCCCGCAGCTGGAACCCGTTGACCAGGAACATGGTCACGGGGATGTTCTGCTTGCGGGCGCGGGTGAGAAAGATCTCCTGAAGGTTGTTTGTCTTTTGCATATCGTCTGCTCCTTTATGTCTGTGTGCGGACGATAGGCATGTCCTCCGTCCGCCGCCCTCAGCATACGCCGGCGGCGGTGAGGAAATCTGTCGCATTTTGGAGAGCCCACGGAAAATCAGGCTCTTTTTCCCATAGTATCCAGTGGATGTCGGGATTTCGCCGCAGCCATGTCAGCTGCCGCTTGGCGTACTGCCTTGACCGGAGCTTGACCTCCTCCACGGCCTCCGCCTCGGTGGCTGTCCCGTCGGCCACCGCTAAAAACTGCTTGAACCCGATGGCCTGTAAGGCCGTGGCGTCTCGGGGCAGCCCACTGCCCAGCAGCCGCCGCACCTCGTCTAAAAGGCCCTGCGCCACCATGGCGTCCACCCGCCGGTCAATGCGGTCGCGCAGATCCTGCCGGTCACGGAAGCTCAGTCCAATGTACAGGGCGTCGTAGCGGTCGGGTGTCTCCCGGCTTTTCCGGTCATGCTCGCTGATGGTCTCGCCGGTCTCGCGGTATACCTCCAGCGCTCGCAGGATTCGCTTTTCATCCCGCAGGTGGAGCCGCGCCGCCGCCTCAGGGTCGACCGCCGCCAGCTCTGCCAGCAGCGCCGCCGCACCCTCCTGCGCCAGCCGTTCCTGCAGCTCCTGCCGCACCGCGCCGCCCTGCTGTCCGGCGGCAAACGTATTGCCCCGCACCAGCGCGTCCAGATATAATCCGGTGCCGCCCACCAGCACGGGCAGCTTCCCGCGTGACAGGATGTCCTGCACGCACCGGTCCGCCGCCTCCGTGAAGCGGGACACAGACCAGCTCTCCGCCGGGTCGGCCACGCCGATCATGTGGTGGGGCACGCCCTCCATCTCCGCCGGCGTGGGGGCGGCGGTGCCGATCTCCATACCCCGGTAGATCTGCATGGAGTCCACGGACACCACCTCGCCGTTGAAGCGCTTGGCCAGTGCCACGCCTATTTTCGTCTTGCCCGACGCGGTAGGGCCTACCACGCAGATCACCCGCTGTGCCATCGCTTCACCTCCTGTGCGTCAAGGGGTCACGCCCGCTTGAACATTTTCTCGACCTCGTATTTCCGCAGCTTCACCGCCACGGGCCTGCCGTGGGGGCAGTACCGGACGGCGCCGGACTGCACCTGCCGCACCAGTGCCGTCAGCTCGGCGGTGTCGGTGGTCATGCCCGCCTTGATGGCGGACTTACACGCCATGGTGTGCAGCAGCTCGTCTCTCGCTCCGTCGGGGTCCGCCCGCTGCAAAAGCAGCTTGCGGGCCAACTCCTCCAGCGTGGCGGCAGCGTCCTCCGCCCGTATGTAGTCGGGGATCTCCCGCACCAGCACGGTGCCGTCCCCGAAGTCCTCGCACAAAAAGCCGTAGCCCGCCAGCACGTCCAGCTGCTCCAGCACCGCGTCGTACTCCTCAGCGGTCAGCGTCACGGCGGCGGGGGTCATCAGCTGCTGGGCCATGGGCGGCACAGGGTCCGCCTTCAGCGCATCGAAGCGGATGCGCTCGTGGGCGGCGTGCTTGTCGATGAGCCACACGTTCTGCTCCCCGTCCTCGCAGATGATGTAGGTTTTCAGCACCTCTCCGGCGATGCGCCACGGCGTCTCGCCGATGGCTTCCTCCTCCGGCATGGCCAGCTCCTGCTGGACGTGCTCCGCCGCGGCGGCGGCCGCGTCTATCCCCGCATAAGCGCCCGTCTGCGCGGGAGCGCACACGCCCTCCGCCTGCGGAGCGGCCGTGCCGCCGCACACCTCGGCGCTTTCCGGCCCGTTGGATGATGTACCCACCATGTCAGGAGAAGTGCCCATCGTGCCGGGCATCGCATCCGCCGCATCCGGCGGCGTGATGCGGTAGACGACGCCCTCCCGTCCGCTGGGGACAGTGAAGGATCTGCCGGCCTCCGGCGCGGCGTCCCGCACCTGCCATACCTCGCCCTGCGGCGCTGCGGCGGGCCGTACCGTCTCGCGCGGCGTCTGCACCGGCGGCGCGGCGGGAGCAAAAAGGTTGACGGTGGGACGGTCGGCTCCGGCGGAGCCCACGGGCCTGCCGCTGACAAGGGGCAGCCGGACGCCTTGGGACGCGGGGGCTTTCTCGCGGAATTCCTCCGCGCTCATGGCCTGATAGAACGGCTTTTTCTCCGGCGCGGAGGGCTGTCCCTCACGGTCCAGCGCGTCCTTTACGGTATAGTGTACCGCATCGAAGACGGTCTTGTCGGACAGGAATTTCACCACGGTCTTGGCGGGATGCACGTTGACGTCCACCTCGCTGACCGGCAGCGTGATATGAAGGACGCACCCGGGGAACTTGCCCTTCAGCAGCCGGTTGCGGTAGGCCTCCTCCACGGCGGCAGCCAGCAGTTGGCTCTTGACGAACCGGCCGTTGACGAAGAACAGCTGGCGTCCGCGGGTGCCGTGACCAGCCAGCGGCTTGGTGATGAAGCCCTCCACCCGCACATCGCCGCCGCTGCCGCTGACGGGCAGCAGGCTGTTGGCAAAGTCGCGGCCCAGCGCGGCGTAGATGGCGGACAGCAGCTGCCCGTCGCCGGGGGTGTGGAGGATCTCCTGCCCGTCCCGAAGCAGCTTGAAGGACACATCGGGATGGCTCAGCGCCAGATGGGTCACAACGCCTGCGGCGGCGGCGCCCTCGGCGGAATCCTTTTTCATAAACTTCATGCGGGCGGGGGTGTTATAGAACAGGTCCCGCACGCAGACGGTGGTGCCGTCGGGGCAGCCGGCCTCGGTGACACCGTCGGGCACGCCGCCCTCCAGGTGCAGTGCGGCGCCGCAGTCCGCACCGGTCTGCCTGGAAAAAATATCCACCCGCGACACGGCGGCGATGGCGGCCAGCGCTTCGCCGCGGAAGCCCAGAGTGCCGATGGCGGCAAGGTCCTCGGGGCGGCGGAGCTTGCTGGTGGCGTGGCGCAGGAAGGCGGTGGGCAGCTGCTCCGGCGCGATGCCGCAGCCGTTGTCCGTGATGCGGATGTAGGTCAGGCCGCCCTTTTCCAGCTCGGTGGAAATGGCGGAGGCGCCGGCGTCAAGAGCGTTTTCCAGAAGCTCCTTGCACACGGAGGCGGGGCGTTCCACCACCTCGCCGGCGGCGATCAGGTCCGCCAGATGGGGCGGCAGCTGTTGGATCTGGGGCATGGGATGGGGCCTCCTTTCAAGGGTCCTGCGGGCCGGAAGGGCCACAAAAAACGACGCATTTTATTTCCGGTTTACCCCCGTTTTTTCCGGTTTTACACTTCATGATGAAGAAAGTATGATCCTGAGACCGCAACGCGGTAAAACGGGGAGGGTCAGCTGAGGCGGCGCTTCAGCTCATACAGAAGATTCAGAGCCTCCAGCGGGCTGAGGGAGTCCACCTGCGTCCGGCGGATGGTGTCCGCCGCCTCGCTCTCGGCCATGGCGGACAGCGACAGCTGATCCTCCGGTGGGGCGGCGGGGGCGGGACGGCCGGACTGGCTCTCCAGCTCCTCTAAAATGGCGCGGGCCCGCTTGAGTACGCTGTCGGGCAGGCCGGCCAGCTTGGCCACCTCGATGCCGTAGCTGCGGTCGGCCCCGCCGGGGACGATCTTGCGCAGGAAGATGATGTCCTCGCCCCGGGCGCGGACGGCGATGTTGTAGTTGCGGACGTTGGGCAGCGTCTGGTCCAGCGCTGTCAGCTCGTGGTAGTGGGTGGCAAACAGGGTCTTGGCCTTCAGCTTCTGGGCGCAGTACTCCAGTACCGCCCGGGCGATGGACATGCCGTCAAAGGTGGAGGTGCCGCGGCCGATCTCATCCAGAATGAGGAGACTGTTCTTGGTGGCGGTGCGGAGGATGTCGGACACCTCCGTCATCTCCACCATGAAGGTGGACTGTCCGGCGGACAGGTCGTCGCTGGCACCGATGCGGGTGAAGATGCGGTCCACCACGCCGATGTGGGCGTCATGGGCGGGGACGAAGCTGCCCACCTGCGCCATCAGCACGATCAGCGCCACCTGACGCATGTAGGTGGACTTGCCGGCCATGTTGGGGCCGGTGATGATGCTGACCCGATCCTCCTTCACGCCCATGACCGTGTCGTTGGGGACGAACAGGGCGTCGGAGCGCATTTTCTCCACCACCGGATGGCGGCCGCCCTGAATTTCAATAACGCCGGACTCGTCCACCGAGGGACGGCAGTAGTTGTTTTTCACCGCCACGGCGGCAAAGGAGCAGAGCGTATCCAGCTGGGCGATGAGGGACGCCGCCAGCTGGACGCGGGTGACGGACTCCGCCAGCTTGGCGCGCAGGGAGGAGAACAGCTCGTACTCCAGCGCGGCGTCGCGGTCCTTGGCGGTGAGCACGTCGTGCTCCAGATCCTTCAGCTCCTGCGTGATGTAGCGCTCGCCGTTGACCAGCGTCTGTTTGCGGATATAGTGGTCGGGTACCTGATCCCGGAAGGAGTTGGATACCTCGATGTAATAGCCGAATACCTTGTTGTAGCCGATCTTCAGGGTGCGGATGCCGGTTTTTTCCTTCTCCTCCGCCTCCATCTGGGCCAGGAAGCTCTTGCCGCCGTGGAGGATGCCCCGCAGACGATCTACCTCCGGGTCGAAGCCATCCCGGATCATCTCGCCCTCACGGACGGAGAACGGCGGCTCGTCCACCAGCGTCTGGCCGATCAGGGCGGCCAGATCGTTGAGATCCTCCAACTGCCGGTCCAGCTGGTGCAGCGCACCGGAGGGGAAGGCGGCCAGCTGCGCCTTGACGGCGGGCAGCCGCTCCATGGAGGCGCGCAGGGATACCAGATCCCGTCCGCCGGCAGAGCCGTAGACCACCCGGCCGATGAGCCGCTCCATATCGGCGATGCCGCTGAGGGCCAGCGTCAGCTCCTCCCGGGCCACGGTGTGCTCCGCCAGAGCAGCCACGGCGCTGAGCCGCCGGTCGATGGCGGCCACGTCCACCAGCGGCTGCTGGAGCCACGCCCGCAGGTTGCGGGCGCCCATGGCGGTCTTGGTCTTGTCCAGCACCCACAGCAGGCTGCCCCGCTTTTCCTTGCCCCGCAGCGTCTCCGTCAGCTCCAGATTGCGGCGGGCGGTGAGGTCCAGCTCCATATACTGACCGGTGTGGTACCATGTCAGCTGGTCGAGGTGACCCAGATCGGTCTTTTGCGTCTCATAGAGATACCCCAGCAGACCGCCCAGCGCCAGCAGCGGCGTCATGTTGTCCCGGGGCAGCCGCTCCAGCGCGTCCTGACCGAACTGGGCGCGGACCTTTTTCTCCGCGTCCTCCGGGGTGAACCGGGCGTCGGACAGCTTCTCCATGTGGCAGGAAAAGCGCTCCTGCATCGTCCGGTGCAGCGTTTCGTCAAAATAGGCCGTCTCGTTCATCACCGCCTCGGCAGGGGCGAACCGCCCCAGCTCGTTGAGCAGGGCGCGGACCCGGTCGGGGCCGGTGAACACTGTGGCCTGGGCCTTGCCGGTGGAGATGTCGCAGGCGCACAGACCCGCGCCGGTATCGTCCAGATACACGCCGCACAGGTAGTTGCTGCGCTCGGCGCTGAGACAGGACTCGTCGATGACGGTGCCCGGGGTGACGACGCGGATGATGTCCCGCTTCACCAGCCCCTTGGCGGCGGCGGGGTCCTCCGTCTGCTCGCAGATGGCCACCTTGTAGCCCTTGGCGATAAGGCGGGCGATGTAGGCGTCGGAGGCGTGGTAGGGGATGCCGCACATGGGGATCTTGTCGTCGAAGGACTTGGTCTTGTCCTTGTCGCGGGTGGTGAGGGCAAGATCCAGCTCACGGGACGCCGTGCGGGCGTCGGGGCCGAACATCTCATAGAAGTCGCCCAGACGGAAAAACAGGATGGAGTCGGGATTCTGCTCCTTGATCTCCATATACTGGCGCATCATGGGGGTGAGCTCTGCCATGGGGGATACCTCCTTGGGAAAAATCAAATCAGTTGGCCGAACAGCGCCCATGTATTGCTGTCGGTGATCTTCACGTCGCGGTATGTACCCACGGCGTCGGGACTGCCCACCAGATGCACCAGCCGTCCCCCGGCGGTGCGGGCCGTCAGAGGCCAGCGGCTGTCGTCGCTCTCACCGTCGATGAGACAGCGCAGGGTGTCGCCCACATACCCGGCGTGGATCTCCTCGGAGATCCTGTTCTGGGCGTCGCAGAGGCGGTCGAACCACTTCTGCTTCTCGCTGCGGGGCACGGGGTCGTCCATTTTGGCGGCGGGGGTGCCGGGACGGGGGGAGAAGATGAAGGTGAACAGGGCGTCGAAGCGCACCTGCTCCACCAGCGCCACCGTCTCCATGGCCTCGGCCTCCGTCTCGCCGGGGAAGCCGATGATGACGTCGCTGGTCAGCACCAGATCGGGCATGACCTTCCGGGCGTAGGTGATGAGATCCAGATATTTGGCCCGGTCGTAGGGGCGGTTCATGGCGCGGAGCACCCGGTCGCAGCCGGACTGCACCGGCAGGTGCAGCTGCCTGGCCACGTGCTTGCAGCGGGCCATGGTGTCGAACAGCTTATAGCTGGCATCCTTGGGCTGGGAGGACATGAAGCGGAGGAGATAGTCCCCCTCGATCTTGTCCAGTGCGCTCAAAAGGTCGGCAAAGTCCCACGGCGTATCCAGATCCTTGCCGTAGGAGTTGACGTTCTGCCCCAGCAGGGTGATCTCCTTGTAGCCCTCAGCGGCCAGCTGGCGGACCTCGGCGAGGATGCGGTCCGGCTCGCGGCTGCGCTCCCGGCCGCGGACGTAGGGGACGATGCAGTAGGAGCAGAAGTTGTTGCAGCCGTACATGATGGACACCCACGCACGGGTGCGGCCCTCCCGCACCACCGGCATGTCCTCGGCAATGGAGCCGTGCTCGTCCTCCACGGAGAACACGCGGCCCCGGCGGGTATAGACCTGATACAGAAGCTCGGGGAATTTCCACAGCGCCTGGGGGCCGAATACCAGATCCACATGGCGATAGGACTGGCGTACCTTCTCCGCCACCTCGGGGCGCTGTGCCATGCAGCCGCACAGGCAGATGATCTGCTCCGGGTTGGCTTTTTTTGTGTGGGTCAGCGCGCCCAGCGTGCCGTAGACCCGCTTTTCCGCGTGGTCACGGATGGCGCAGGTGTTCAGCACCACGATGTCCGCCTCCTCCGGGGCGGCGACGAAGGTGCAGCCCATGGCCTCCAGCATGCCCATGATATGCTGGCTGTCCGCCACATTCTGCTGGCAGCCGAAGGTATCCACCAGTGCGCGGACGCTCTTTCCACGCTGGGCGTGCAGCTCCCGTATTTTCCGTTCGAAATCCCGCTGACGGAGCGTCTGCTCCTCCGGGATCAATACCTGTTTTCTATCCAAGTCGGGCCTCCCTGCCCCGATGTGGATACGGGGCGATATTTGAATACGATATTATACCACGCGGCGATGCGCAATACAAGAAAGCCGCGGAATAAAAGTTGCAAACCGCGGGCAAATGGGATATGATGGGGAGGAATCTCAAACAGGCAGGGAGGATGCCCTATGTGGTATGTATTGCTGCTGGCGGCCTGCGTGGCAGGCGACCAGCTGTTGAAGTGGTGGGTGACGGCCCATCTGGAGATGGGGCAGTCCGCGCCGCTGCTGCCGGGCGTGGTGCAGCTGACGCGGCTGCACAATACCGGCGCGGCGTGGAGCAGCTTCTCCGGCAAGACGGGACTGCTGGCCATCGTGACCATCGTGCTGATGCTGGCGGTGGCGTGGCTGCTGGTGAAGAAGATCGTGCGCCATCCGCTGGGCGTGACGGCGGGGGTGCTGATCTTGGGCGGCGGTATCGGCAACGTCATCGACCGGGTGTGCCGCGGCTATGTGGTGGATATGTTCGACCTGCAGTTCATCAGCTATCCCATTTTCAATCTGGCGGACTGCTTTGTGGTGGTGGGCGTCATTTTGGGCGCTGTGTACTACCTGTGGTTCTACGACAAGTACGACAAGAAGGAGCCGAAGGATGACGCTGCATCTGAAAGCTGAGACGGAGGACGCCGGGACGCGGCTGGACGCCTTTGTGGCCTCCCGCGCCAACGGACTGACCCGCTCGCAGGCGGCGCGGTACATCGAAGAGGGGCGTGTGGCGGTGGACGGCAAGCCTGCGTCCAAGAGCTGCCGCATCGTCGGCGGCGAGACGGTGACGGTGGACGTGCCGGAGGTGCGGGAGGCGGCGCTGGAGCCGCAGGACATCCCGCTGGACGTGGTGTACGAGGACGAGGACGTTATCGTGGTGAACAAGCCGTCGGGGCTGGTGGTGCATCCGGCGCCGGGGCATCCCGACAGGACGCTGGTCAATGCCCTGCTGCACCACTGCGGGTCGTCGCTGTCCGGTATCGGCGGGGAGAAGCGGCCCGGCATCGTCCATCGCATCGACCGGGACACCAGCGGGCTCATCATCGCCGCCAAAAACGACGCCGCCCATCTGGGGCTCAGCGCCCAGCTCAGCGACCACACGCTGGCGCGGACGTACGAGTGTCTGGTGGTGGGCAACCTGAAGGAGGACAGCGGTACCGTGGATGCGCCCATCGGACGGCATCCGTCGGACCGGAAGAAGATGGCGGTGGTGGCCGGTGGGCGGCCCGCCGTGACCCACTGGGAGGTCATCGCGCGGTATGCGGGCGTGACCCATGTGCGCTGCCGTCTGGAGACGGGGCGGACACACCAGATCCGCGTACACATGGCCTACATCGGGCATCCCATTCTGGGGGACACGGTGTACGGCGCGAAAAAGCCGGTGGCGGGTCTGACGGGGCAGTGTCTCCACGCGGTGGGGCTGCGATTTATCCACCCGCGTACCGGCCAGGCGGTGGAGCTGCACTGCCCGCTGCCGCAGGAGTTTCAGGAGCAGCTGCGGAAGCTGGAAAAGAAAGTGTAGTGAAAGGGCACACGCGCCAACGGCGCGTGTGCCCTTTTGTGCGTATAAGGGTGCAGGCGGACTAACGCTTGCGGGGATAGGGCTTCTTTTCCTCAGTGAGGCCCAAGAGATAATCCACGCTGACATTGTAAAACACCGACAGCTTGCACAGCACGTCGATGGGATAATTCAGAGTGCCCAGCTCATACTGACAGTACGTGTTCTGGCGGACGTTCAGGTACTCCGCAATCTGCTGCTGGGTATAGCCGTGGTCGATACGCAGGTTTCGGATATTCTCATAGCTCAGGACTTCATAACGCATTCTTATTACCCAGTTGACCATAGAATATCCCTATTCCAGATACTGCATTTTATCTGATTTTCAGATAAACCATGGGCAGGAGGAGACGACGCGCGGTGTGTTCAGCCGCAGTCGTCAGGAATATACGCCATGATGTCGGAACCGTCACAGCCCAGAATGCGACAAAACATGTCGATGGTGTGGGTGCTGACGCTCTCACCGCGCTTCAGGCGGGTGATCTGCGCAGGGCTGACGCCGTGCTTCTTGATGAGCGCATACTGTGTGACGCCTTTGCGCGCCATGGTGAGCCACAGGTTTTCGTAGGAGATCATAACATTCAAGCCCCTCTTTCCACTTGAATGTTAACCGAATCAGGTGTATATTCATATTGACCAGAATCGGTCAATACACAAGGGGGGCGAGGATCTGGCAGACCTCCTTTTCACTATTGTATCTCCTGTTCCAGCTCGTCAAACACCGGCGCGGTAAAAAACTCGGCCAGAGTCATGTTCAGCCCGTCACACAGCTTTTTCACCGTGATCACGGAGACGTCCCGGTGCCGGGGGTCCAGCAGGCTGTAAACCGTGGAGGGCGTGACACCGGAAATGTTGGCAAGCTCGTTGATCCGAATGCCCTGTTGGGCGCAAATGGCGCGCAGCCGCGTGGCCACCGCATCTTTTACCGACATAGCATCACCTCGTGGAGATTGTAAAAAATATACGCGAGCGCGTATACGCACTTGCGTATATTCGGGAAAAGTTATACAATATCCACACCATACTCGGGAAAGGAGAACGGAACATGGAGGAGAAGGAGACGCGGCAGACGCACGGAGTGAAAAAGATCGTACTGGCGGCGGTGATCGCCGTGGCGCTGGTAGCTGTGGGGATATTCATCGGAATGGGGGTCCAGCAGAGAAAAGACGCGGTGGTGAAACGGGACGCGGAGGAACAGGCGGCCGCCTATCAGGAGGAGCTGAAGCAGCTTGCGGAGCGGATACAGGGCTATACAGAGGACGCTTACGACGCGGCAGTCGTGCAGGCCTCCGTCTGGCGCAACAGCATCTATCAGGAGCGGGATGCGAGTACGGACCCGTACACCATGGAGGACGGCGTGTTTCTGGAGGACTTCAACGATGCACTGGGTAAGCTGTATGAGAACGGCGAGTTTCAGAGCAAGGAGGCCTTTATCGACAGCAGCCGGAAAAGCGCAGCGGAGGGCATGAGCCGCCTCAAGGATGCACCGGAGGGATACGAGGACGCCTATGGGGCGCTGAAGGCATACTACGATGCCTATATCCGGCTGACCAATCTGACGTTGAACGGCGCGGGTTACACGTACAGTGATTTCAACAGCGAGTTGGGCGATCTGAATCGGGAACTGGACACCTGCTACCTGACGTTGGTGGTTTATATCGGATAAAGTGTGCGCGATAAAAAGAGGAGGCCTGCCGGACGGCAGGCCTCCTTTGTGCTGTATGGGAATCACTCGATGACGGGGAGATCCTTGACCACGGCGGCGCAGCGGGGGCACAGCTCGGGGTGCTCCGCATCGCTGCCCACGGTGGGCAGGACCTTCCAGCAGCGCAGGCACTTGGCGCCGGCGGCGGGGCGGACGGCCACGGCCTGCTCCGCGCCCACATCTACGCGGACCTGAGAGACGATGAGGGTATCGGCCAGATCGGCGGCGTCCATATCGGCCAGGAAGGCGTCCTCGGCGGTGACGGTCAGGTCCACCTCGGCCTCCAGACTCTTGCCGATGGTCTTGTCGGCACGGGCCTGCTCCAGCGCGCCGTTGACGGCGGTGCGCAGGGCGGCGATGCGGGACCACTTGCCCATTTCCTTCTCGCTGAGGGCATAGGCGGCGTAGGGCTGCACCATCTCGTTGAACAGGACGTTGCGGGCATCGTCGGCGGAGCGGTGAGGCATGGCCAGCCAGACCTCATCGCAGGTGAAGGCCAGAATGGGAGCGAACATGCGGGTCATGGCGTCCAGGATCAGCCAGACAGCCGTCTGGGCGCTGCGGCGCTCCAGCCCACTGGCCTCGCCGCAGTACAGGCGATCCTTGATGATATCGAAGTAGAAGGAGCTGAGGTCCACCACGCAGAAGTCGTTGATCATGTGGGACACCACATGGAACTCGTAATTGTCGTAGGCGGCGAACACCTTTTCGATCAGGGTGTTCAGGCGGGTGACGGCCCACTTGTCCAGAGGCAGCATCTCATCGGGCTGCACCAGATGGTCGGGATCGAAGCTCACCAGGTTATCCAGGCAGAACTTGCAGGTGTTGCGGAACTTCAGATAGTTCTGGCTCAGCTGCTTGAAGATCTCGTCGGAGCAGCGGACATCCACGTGGTAGTCGGCGGAGCCGGCCCACAGACGCAGCAGATCCGCGCCGTACTTGTCGAAGATCTCGGCGGGGTCCATGCCGTTGCCCAGAGACTTGTGCATGGCCTTGCCCTCGCCGTCCACGGTCCAGCCGTGGGTGACGCACTCCTTGAACGGAGCGCCGCGGCCCAGAGCGCCCACGGCCACCAGCAGGGAGGACTGGAACCAGCCGCGATACTGGTCAAGGCCCTCGATATACATGGTGGCGGGCCAGAAGTGCTGATCGCGCTCCATGGCGGCAAAATGGGTGGAGCCGGAGTCGAACCAACCGTCCAGGGTATCGGTCTCCTTCTCAAAGCCGGCGGACTTGCCGCAGTGGGGGCAGGTAAAGCCCTTGGGCAGGATGTCGGCGGCGTCCATATCGAACCAGGCGTTGGAGCCCTTCTCCTCGAACAGGCTGGCCACGGCCTCGATGCTCTCCTCGGTGCAGACGGGCTTGCCGCAGTCCTTGCAGTAGAACACGGGGATGGGCAGGCCCCAGCGGCGCTGGCGGCTGATGCACCAGTCGGTGCGCTCCAGGATCATGGAGCGCATGCGGTCTCTGCCCCAGGAGGGCACCCAGCGCACGTCCTCACAGGCGGCGATGGCCTCATCCTTGAAGGAGTCCACGGAGCAGAACCACTGGGGGGTGGCGCGGAAGATGATGGGCTGCTTGCAGCGCCAGCAGTGGGGATAGCTGTGGACGATGTTCTCACTGGCGAACAGGGAGCCGTTGTCCTTCATATCCTGAAGGATCACGGGGTTGGACTCATCGGTGGTCATGCCCTCGTACTTGCCGGCGTAGGCGGTGTGCTTGCCCTGATCGTCCACAGGCACCACCATGTCCATACCGTAGCGCTTGCAGGTCACATAGTCGTCGGCGCCGAAGCCGGGCGCCGTGTGGACGCAGCCGGTACCGGAATCCATGGTGACGTAGTCCGCCAGCACCAGACGGGAGGTCTTGGGCAGGAAGGGGTGGAAGGCCAGCATGTTCTCGAAGAAGGAGCCGGGGTGGGTCTCCACGATCTCATAGCTGTCGAAGCCGCCGATCTTCATGACCTTGTCGGTCAGGGCCTCGGCCATGATATACATGTCGCCGCTGGGGGCCTTCACCACCGCGTAGCTCTCGTCAGGGTGCAGGGCGATGGCCAGGTTGCCGGGCAGGGTCCAGACGGTGGTGGTCCAGATCACGAAGTACAGCTTGCTGTGGTCCAGATGGGGCAGCCTGCCCAGATCATCGTGCATGGGGAACTTGACGTAGACAGTGGTGCAGGGATCGTCCTTATACTCGATCTCCGCCTCGGCCAGCGCCGTCTCGTCGTGAGGGCACCAGTACACGGGCTTGAGGCCCTTGTAGATGTGGCCGTTCCGGTACATTTTGCCGAACACCCGGACCTCCTGCGCCTCAAAGCCGGGGTCCATGGTCTTGTAGGGATGCTCCCAGTCGCCCACCACGCCCATGCGCTTGAAGCCGTCGCGCTGGACGTCGATGTAATGGTCGGCGAACTCATGGCAGGCGGTGCGGAAGTCCGCCACGCTCATGGCCTTGTGGTTCAGCTTGTTCTGCTTGATGATGGCGGACTCGATGGGCATGCCATGGTTATCCCAGCCGGGAATATAGGGGGTGTAGTAGCCGCGCATGGCGTACATACGGGTGATGAAGTCCTTCAGGGACTTGTTCAGGGCGTGGCCCATGTGCAGCGCGCCGTTGGAGAAGGGAGGGCCGTCGTGCAGGGAGAACAGGGGCTTGCCCTCGTTCTTCTTCAGCAGCTCGTTGTAGAGGTCGATCTCCTCCCAGTGCTTCAGCATGTCCGGCTCGCGCTTGGGCAGGCCGGCACGCATGGGGAAGCCGCTCTTAGGCATGTTCAGTGTCTTTTTGTATTCCATGTTGCGTCTCCTTTTATCCGGAATTTTTTGTTGAAACAAAATAAAAAGCGCCTTTGTCTCGTTAAGAGACAAAGGCGCGTGAAAGCATCCTCTGCGGTACCACTCTTGCTGCCGCGGAAAGCGGCCACTCAGTCCCACCAGCCGTGGGTACGGGGTGATAACGGCCCGCTGCCGTCCGCGCTTACCGGCCAGAGGCCATCAGGCGGATGCTCGGGAGTGATACCCCAGACCGGCTGCCCGTCCGCCTTGCACCAAACGGCGGCTCTCTTCGCGCGGCAGGGAGGCGGGGCGCGTCTCCTTCATCGCAGTTGTACGGTGTTTCCTTGAGATAACGCTACTATACTCACAAAATTAGCCCTTGTCAATGGCTATTTTGCCGAAAAAACCGATTTTTTACAGGATACCGGCCAGCGAAAGCAGGCCCACCGCGCCCATAAACGTGTAGATGACGCCGCAGACGGTGAGCACCACGGTGACGATCTTGTAGACGGGACTCTCCTTTTTCGTGTGCTTGAAGCGGCGGATATAGAACAGGGACAGGCAGGCGATGCCCAGCAGCAGGGAGGACAGGGAGCTCAGCAGGATGCTGTCCTTATACACCGCCAGACGCAGGATCAGCACCACGATAATGGCGGCGAACAGCACCGCCAGCCAGATGTTCAGCCAGGTAGGGAGCTTCACCCGCTCCTGCTGGTTGGCCTTTTCGATGATCTTCTGGGTCACGGGATTGCCGGCGTAGCCGGCGTAATTGCTGTTTTTCTTCTTCTGGTGTACGTTTTTGTTGGGATTGCCCCGGGCCTTGCGGCGGGCTTCCTCCTGATTGGCGTACTGGTTGACGCCGGGCCGGTAACTGTTTTTGGACATGGGTCATTCTCCTCCTGTCATTTGATCCGTGAGATAGCGGCGCAGCAGGTCCAGCGCGTGGTGGGCGGAGAGGGTGCGGATGCGCTCCCGATCGCCGCCCAGCGCCAGCTGCCGCACGAAAACGCCCTGAGGCGTGGAAAGGGCTGTGAACACGGTGCCCACGGGGCTGCCGCGGTCGTCGCCTGCGGGGCCGGCCAGTCCGGTGACGGACAGGGCCAGATCCGAGCCGGTAAGGACGCGGACACCCATGGCCATGGCGCGGGCCACGGGGGCGGACACGGCGCCATACGTCTCCAGCAGGGAGGCGGGGACGCCCAGCACGTGCTGCTTCACGGCGTTGGTGTAGCTGACCACGCCGCCCAGAAACGTCTGGGACGCGCCGGGGATGTCCGTCAGGCGCTTGGCGATGAGGCCGCCGGTGCAGCTCTCGGCGGCGGAGAGGGTCAGGCCCCGGGCCTGACAGAGGTGCAGCGCCGTTTCCTCCAGCCCCGACACGTCCGTGCCGTAGAGATAGCTGCCAAGACGGCGGCGGACCTCCGCCAGCAGCGGGGCCATGCGGGCTTCGCAGGCGGCCTCATCGGCGGCGCGGGCGGACAGGTGCAGCGACACCTCGCCGGTACCGGCGTAGGGGGCCAGCGTCAGATCCTCCTCCTGATGGAGCAGGTCGTTCAGAAGCTCCTGCACCTGCGGCTCCGTCAGGCCGAAGATACGCAGGTCGTGGGAGCGGATCACCTGGCCGTGGAGCCGCTCCAGATAGGGCAGCAGGCAGTGCTCCGCCAGATAGCGGCACTCCGAGGGGACGCCGGGCAGCAGCACGGCGGTGACGCCGCCGGCGGTAAAGGCGCAGCCGGGGGCGGTGCCCACGGGGTTGCGGAACACAGTACAGCCCTCCGGCAGGTACGCCTGCCGGAGATTGCAGGCGGGCATCTCGCGGTGGAACACGGTGTCGAAATAGCGGCGGATGTCCGGTACGATGTCCGGATGGAACACCAGCGGCGTGTCCAGCGCGGCGCACACCGCCGTTTTCGTCATATCGTCGTAGGTGGGGCCCAGGCCACCGGTGCATACCAGCAGCTCCGCCCGCTGCCGCGCGGCGGTGACGGCGGCTTCCAGACGGCCCTCGTCGTCGCCCACGGCGGTGTGGTACAGCACGTCCACACCGGCGGCGGTCAGCAGCTCCGACAGGAACCGGGCGTTGGTATTGGTGACGCCGCCGGTCAGCAGCTCGCTGCCGACAGCGATGATCTCCGCGGTACGGGGCATGGGATGCGCCTCCTTAATACTGGGGCTTGACGCGGATCATCTCCCGGTTGGCCATGGCCCGCTGGCACAGGCCCTCCACGTCCAGCGCGGCCTCGTACTCCCGCGTCTCCTCCACGCTGGGCTTGGTCTTGGGATGGCGGGGGGTGAACACGGTGCAGCAGTCCTCATAGGGCAGGATGGAGGTGTCGAAGGTGCCGATCTTACGGGCGATCTTCACGATCTCCTCCTTGTCAAGGCCGATGAGGGGGCGCAGCACCGGCATGGTGGCGACGTCCTCGCTGACGGCCAGCGCCTGCATGGTCTGGCTGGCCACCTGACCCAGATTTTCGCCGGTGACGAGGGCGCGGCAGCGCAGCTCGCGGGCCAGCATATCGGCAAGGCGCATCATGAACCGGCGCATGATGAGGGTGAAATGATCTTCGGGGCACTTGCGGCGGATCTCCTCCTGAATCTCGGTGAAGGGGATGATGAACACCGCCAGACGGCCGCACCAGGGCGTCAGCTCCTGGGCCAGCTTCAGCACCTTTTCCCGGGCCAGCTCGCTGGTGTAGGGAGGGGAGGCGAAGTGGATCATCTCCAGCTGGACACCGCGCTTGGCAATCATGTAGCTGGACACGGGGCTGTCGATGCCGCCGGACAGCAGGCTCACCGCGTGGCCGCCCATGCCCAGAGGCAGGCCGCCGGCGGCGGCCTCCGCCGGACCGTGGACGTAGGCCGCGTCCTCGCGGACCTCCACGTACACCGTCAGCTCCGGATGGTGGACATCCACCGTCAGGTGGGGAAAAGCGTCGTGCAGCGCGCCGCCCACCCACTGGCTCAGCTGGATGCTGCCCATGGGGAAGGTCTTGTCGGCCCGCTTGCTCTCCACCTTGAAGCTCCCGGCGGCGGTGAGGGCGTCGGCGAGGTACGTCTTGGCGGTGTCGAAAATGGCCTCCTTGGACTTTTCACAGGGGAGGGCGCGGGTGATGGCGATGATGCCGAACACCTGCTTGCAGGCGGCGTAGGCCCCGGCGATGTCGCAGGTCTCCTCCGCCGGCTCCACGTAGATGGTGGACTGGCGGGAGTAAATTTTGAACTTGCCGAACCGCTGGGTGCGGCGGCGGATGTTGCTCATGAGCTTCATTTCAAAGCTGCGGCGGTTCAGGCCCTTCAGGACTACCTCGCCCAGCTTGCAGAGGATGATCTCGTGCATGGTGCGGTTTCTCCTTATTTTAGTATACTGCTGCGGTATTGGATGGCTTCGGCCAGGTGCGGTGCTTCGATGCGGGCGGCGCCCTCCAGATCGGCAATGGTGCGGGCCATGCGCAGGATGCGGTCATGGCTGCGGCCGGTGAGGCCCAGACGGTCAAAGGCGCTTTGCATCAGCCTTTCGCCGGCAGCGTCCAGCGCGCAGAACTGCCCGATCATGGCAGGGGGCATATAGGCATTGCAGGATACCTCCGTGCCGGAAAAGCGCTGCTTCTGCACCTCCCGGGCGGCGTTGACACGTTTACGGATGACGGCGGAGGACTCCGGCTTCTCTTTGCGGCGCATGGCCTCGTACTCCACGGAGGGGACCTCGATATACATGTCGATGCGGTCCAGCAGGGGACCGGAGATGCGGCGCATGTACTGGTCGACCTGATTTTCCGAGCAGGTGCAGCGGCCGGAGGGGTGGCCGTACCAGCCGCACTTGCAGGGGTTCATGGCGCACACCAGCATGAAGCGGCTGGGCAGCGTCAGCGTCCCCGCGGCGCGGGTGATGGTGACAAAGCCGTCCTCCAGCGGCTGGCGCAGCGTCTCCAGCGCCGACTTATCGAACTCCGGCAGCTCGTCCAGAAACAGGACGCCGTTGTGGGCCAGGGATATCTCACCCGGGCGGGGTGTTCCGCCGCCGCCGGCCAGGGACACGGTGGAGGCCGTGTGGTGGGGACTGCGGAAGGGGCGGGTGTCCACCAGCGGGTGGGCGGGATCCGTCATGCCCGCCACGGAGTAGATCTCCGTGGTCTGGAGGGACTCGGCGCGGGTCATATCCGGCAGAATAGAGGGCAGACGGCGGGCCAGCATGGACTTGCCCGCGCCGGGAGAGCCGATGAGCAGAATGTTGTGGCCGCCTGCGGCGGCGATCTCCAGCGCCCGCTTCACGTTCTCCTGCCCCATGACATCGGCAAAGTCCGGCAGGGGGCGATCAGACGGCTTCGGCTGCCAGCGCGGCGCGGGGGTCATAGGCGCGTCGCCGTTGAGGTGGGCGATGAGCTGGGAGACGCTCTCTACCCCGTAGACCGTCAGGCCGTCGGCCAGCGTGGCTTCCGCGGCGTTCTGGGCGGGGACATACAGAGTCCTGACGCCCATACGGGCGGCGCACAGCGCCATGGGCAGCACGCCGGTGACGGGGCGCAGCGCGCCGGTAAGGCTCAGCTCGCCCAGAAAGGCGGCGTCCTCCGGCAGGGGCTTCAGCTCCTCCGCTGCGGCCAGAATACCCAGCAGGATGGGCAGATCGTACAGCGTGCCCTCCTTCCGGACCCGGGCAGGGGCCAGATTCACGGTGATGCGGCTGACGGGGAATTTTGCCCCGCAGTTTTTCACGGCGGCCCGCACCCGTTCGCGGGACTCCTTGACCGCCGCGTCCGGCAGACCCACCATGTCAAAGGCGGGCAGACCGCCGGAGAGAAAGCACTCCACCGTCACCTCGTAGCCGCGGATGCCGGTGAGACCCAGAGAACGCACAGTGACCACCATGGGTCGTTTCCCCCTTCCAAATGGTCGTTCAGCATGTATCTTATCATAAAATCGGGACGGTGAACAGCGGTTTTTTCAAAAAAGCCTTCCGGCTTTTGCGCGGAACGCCGCTTTCCGGCGGGGTGAGAGTGAGAAAATTTGTGCATGGTGCTAAAAAAGTTTCAAAATAGTAAAAATAACAAAAAGCAGGTTTACATGGCGAAAAGTTTGTGATACTATCAACAATACCAACGGATAGGGGCCTTTTAGGGGGCTTCGATCGGATCAGCTTTCTCTCCGGACAGATGAGGAGGACGGAGAGGGAGCGCTTTTGCCTGCATGCAGCGCAGGCGGGAGCGGTCACACCGACATTTATTTAAGGAGGCACGTTATGGTAAGAAAAATGAAATCCATGGATGGCAATAACGCCGCAGCGCATGTTTCCTATGCGTTTTCTGAGGTTGCTGCCATCTACCCCATCACGCCGTCCAGCCCCATGGCCGACTTTGTCGACCAGTGGAGCGCAAACGGCCTGAAGAACATCTTCGGCACCAAGGTCAAGGTGGTGGAGATGCAGTCTGAGGCCGGCGCTGCCGGCGCCGTTCACGGCTCTCTGGGCGCTGGTGCGCTGACCACCACCTACACCGCGTCTCAGGGCCTGCTGCTGATGATCCCCAACATGTACAAGATCGCGGCGGAGCAGCTGCCCTGCGTGTTCCACGTTTCCGCCCGTACCGTGTCCACCCACGCCCTGAACATCTTCGGCGATCACTCCGATGTTATGGCCTGCCGCCAGACCGGCTTTGCCATGCTGTGCGAGGGCAACGTGCAGGAGGTCATGGACCTGAGCCCCGTGGCACATCTGGCCGCCCTGACCGGCAAGGTGCCCTTCATCAACTTCTTCGACGGCTTCCGTACCAGCCATGAGATCCAGAAGATCGCCGTGTGGGACTACGAGGATCTGAAGGACATGTGCGACATGGACGCCGTGGCCGAGTTCCGCCGTCACGCCCTGAACCCCGAGCATCCCCATATGCGCGGCAGCCATGAGAACGGCGATATCTTCTTCCAGCACCGCGAGGCCTGCAACAAGTACTACGAGGCCCTGCCCGCCGTGGTGGAAAAGTACATGGACAAGATCAACGCCAAGCTGGGCACCGACTATAAGCTGTTCAACTACTACGGCGCTGCCGACGCTGACCGCGTCATCGTGGCCATGGGCTCCATCTGCGATGTGGCCGAGGAGGTCATCGACTATCTGAACGCCCACGGCGAGAAGGTCGGTCTGGTGAAGGTCCGTCTGTTCCGCCCCTTCGCACCCGAGAAGCTGATCGAGGCCATTCCCGCCACCGCCAAGAAGATCGCCGTTCTGGACCGCACCAAGGAGCCCGGCTCCCAGGGCGAGCCCCTGTATCAGGATGTTGTCACCGCACTGGCCAACGCCGGCATGAACGATGTGAAGGTCATCGGCGGCCGTTACGGTCTGGGCAGCAAGGATACGCCTCCCGCCTCCGTGTTTGCTGTTTACAGCGAGCTGAAGAAGGACGAGATGAAGCGCCAGTTCACCATCGGCATCGTGGACGATGTGACCAACATGTCCCTGCCCGAGGATGAGAACTGTCCCAACACCGCTGCGGCCGGCACCATCGAGTGCAAGTTCTGGGGCCTGGGCGGCGACGGTACCGTGGGCGCCAACAAGAACTCCATCAAGATCATCGGCGACCATACCGACAAGTACGTGCAGGCCTACTTCCAGTACGACTCCAAGAAGACCGGCGGCGTCACCATCAGCCATCTGCGCTTTGGCGACAAGCCCATCCGTTCTCCGTACTATATCAACAAGGCCGACTTCGTGGCCTGCCACAACCCCAGCTATGTGACCAAGGGCTTCAAGATGGTGCAGGATGTCAAGCCCGGCGGCGTGTATATGATCAACTGCCAGTGGGACTTCGATGAGCTGAACCACCACATGGATGCCGCTTCCAAGCGCTATATCGCGCAGAACAACATCCAGCTCTATACCATCGACGCCATCGACCTGGCCATCGAGATCGGTATGGGCAAGCGCAACAACACCATCCTCCAGTCCGCATTCTTCTCCCTGGCCAAGGTCATGCCCGAGGAGGAGGCCATCACCTACATGAAGGAGAAGGCCAAGGCATCCTACCTGAAGAAGGGCCAGGACGTGGTGGATATGAACTACAAGGCCATCGACCTGGGCGCCACCGCCTACAAGAAGATCGATGTGCCCGCCGACTGGGCCAACGCCGTGGATACCAAGGAGCCCAAGCAGCTCAAGGGCAAGCCCGAGCTGGTGAAGATGGTCAAGGACATTCTGAACCCCGTGGGCAAGATGGACGGCGACAGCCTGCCCGTTTCCGCCTTCGTCGATCACGTGGACGGCCAGTTCGAGCTGGGCGCTGCCGCCTATGAGAAGCGCGGCGTGGCCGTGTCCGTCCCCACCTGGGACAGCACCAAGTGCATCCAGTGCAACCAGTGCGCCTATGTCTGCCCCCACGCCACCATCCGTCCCTTCGCGCTGACCGCCGATGAGGCCGCCAAGGCTCCCGGGGCCGCCAAGATCGTGGACGTGAAGGCCGGTAAGGGCAAGGGCACCTATCAGTTCACCATGGCCATCAGCCCGCTGGACTGCATGGGCTGCGGCGTCTGCGTGGGCGCATGCCCCGTCAACGCGCTGACCATGGTGGCTCAGGAGGGCGAGCTTGCGCAGCAGGATGTGTTCGACTACTGTGTGGCCGAGGTGTCCGAGAAGAAGGATATGCAGGACAACACCGTCAAGGGCAGCCAGTTCAAGCAGCCCATGCTGGAGTTCTCCGGCTCCTGCGCCGGCTGCGCCGAGACCAGCTATGCCCGTCTCGTCACCCAGCTGTTCGGCGACCATATGTACGTTTCCAACGCCACCGGCTGCTCCTCCATCTGGGGCGGTCCCGCGGCTACCTCTCCCTACTGCACCAACAAGGAGGGCCATGGCCCCGCATGGTGCAACTCCCTGTTCGAGGATAACGCAGAGCACGGTCTGGGTATATTCGTGGGCCAGAACAAGATCCGTCAGGATCTGGCCGACAAGACCCGCGAGCTCATCGCTGTGGAGTGGGCCCGTCCGGAGCTGAAGGCCGCCGCTCAGGCGTGGCTGGACACCATGGACGACGGTACCGCCAACGCTGAGCCCGCCAAGGCCTATGTCAAGGCTCTGGAGGAGAGCATCTGCACCGTGGAAGAGCTGGCCGCTGTGCCTCAGTTCGCTGCGCACGCCGCTGAGCTGAAGGACAAGGGCGCTCTGTTCTGCGACTGCGCTGCCTGCACGCTGGCGGCTGATATCCTCAGCAAGAAGGAATATCTGGCCAAGAAGTCCATGTGGATCTTCGGCGGCGACGGCTGGGCCTACGACATCGGCTACGGCGGTCTGGACCACGTCATCGCCTCCAAGCAGGACGTGAACATCTTCGTGTTCGACACCGAGGTGTACTCCAACACCGGCGGACAGGCATCCAAGGCCTCCAACATCGGTCAGGTGGCGCAGTTCGCCGCAGCCGGTAAGGAGATCAAGAAGAAGAGCCTGTCTGAGATCGCCATGCAGTACGGCTATGTGTACGTGGCACAGGTGGCCATGGGCGCCAACCCCGCGCAGACCATCAAGGCCATCACCGAGGCCGAGGCCTATCACGGCCCGTCCCTGATCATCGGTTACAGCCCCTGCGAGATGCACAGCATCAAGGGCGGCATGATGAACTGCCAGAAGGAAATGAAGAAGGCTGTGGAGTGCGGCTATTGGAACCTGTTCCGCTACAACCCCGAGGGCGAGAAGAAGTTCACGCTGGATTCCAAGGCTCCCGCCGGCGGCTATCAGGAGTTCCTGATGAACGAGGCCCGCTACTCCCGTCTGACCCGCGAGTTCCCCGAGCGCGCGGACGTGCTGTTCCAGCGCAACGAGGACGAGGCCAAGGCCCGCTTCGAGCACCTGCAGAAGCTGGTGGAGATGTACGACAAATAAGTCGTACCCCTTCACGGACATGCGATAAAAAAGGACCGCCGCGCTTATGCGCGGCGGTCCTTTTTTGCTGCGGAGACGAGGGGAGCTTTTACGGGGAAGTCCTTTTTTGCTGCGGAGACGAGGGGAGCTTTTACGGGGAAACGGGAGCGTTTGTGTTGGGAGCGCGGCGAGCGGCGGTTGAGGGCGGGCGGCGGTGGCCGTGCGGGGATGCGGCGGCTTTCTGCGGCGAGGACGCGGCGGCATAGGGCGGGAAAATGGAGATTTTTCCGTGCGGTGCTTGACGGTGCGCCGCCGTGCCGCGTATAATGAAGCATATTTTTGTGTGGGGGCGCGTGGAGTATGAGGAGACGTTGGGCGGCATTTTTGCTGGCACTGGCCGTGGTAGGCGCGCCGTCATGGCTGGCGGTGCAGTTGGCGGGGGCGGCGCCCGCGGCCGAGGAGGATGCCGTACCGGTGCTGGCGTCAGCCGCGGTGCGGGCCGGTACGGCGATGGAGGCGGCGCTGTCCGCCGCAGAGCCGCTGGATGCGGCGGTGCAGCAGCTGCGGGACAGTGTGGACGAGACGGTGGAAAAGGCGCTGCACAGCGGCCCGCCGGCGGACATCGACCTGGGCTGGTGGCAGGCCCGCTATCCCGACATCATCGGCTACGTGTACTGTCCGGGAACGCCCATCAGCTATCCGATCGCCTACGATGGAAACAACGAATACTACCTGCATCACGATCTGGACGGCAATTACAGCGAGTACGGCACCATCTTTCTGGACGCCCGGGCGCCGCGGGATTTCAGCGCACAGTGCAATATGCTGTACGGCCACCACATGAAGGACCGCACCATGTTCGCGTCCATCGACGGCTACAAGGAGCAGTGGTATTACGACGCGCACCCGTGTCTCTACGTCTACACCAACGCGGGGACGTATCGGGTGGATCTGTTCGCGGGCCTCATTGTGCCCGGAGAGCATGAGGTATTCAACACATCGTTCCAGACTGTGGATCTGGAGCGGTTCATCAGCCAGTCCACGTTCTACGCGGGACGGGGCATCCCCACGGGACGCATCGTGGGGCTGTGTACCTGCTCCTACGAGGCGGACAACTACCGATATGTGGTGCTGGGCGAGATGACGCTGATAGCGGAAGGATAAGGAGCAAATGACAGAGCAGGAAAAGGAGATCTTGTATGCGGCCGTGATGAAGCGGGCCAACCAGAAGGACACCTTCGGCGTGGAGAACGGCATGCGCATCGTGGCCATGGGCGAGGGCTGGGCCCGTGGGGAGCTGCACACCGAGGTGCGGCACGGCAACCCCATGGGTATCGTACACGGCGGCGTGTACTGCACCATGATGGATCAGGTGGCGGGGACGGCGGCGTGCAGCCGCGGCGCGCTGTGCCGCACCGTCACCTGCGACGTGCGGTTTCTGGCGGCGGGCGCGGTAGGCGGTACGCTGACCTCCCACGCGGAGGCGGTGCGGATGGGTCACAGCATCGTGGTGATGCGGGCGTGGGTGGAGGACGACGGCGGCACCGTGTGCGCCGATGGCATTTATACCTTCCGCATGAAGGCCGAAAAATGAGAAAAAGAGGGGCGCTTCCCCAAGGGAAGCGCCCCTCTTTTTTATGCGGTTCAGAACAGCAGGCCGTATTTGTCGGACAGGGGCCGGAGAACGGACTCCGGCAGGCTGCCCTCGTACAGGGCGCGGCCCTGATAGACCCGCAGGGCCTGCTCCAGCACGGCGGCATCGCCGCAGACCAGGCACAGGGGCTTTGTCAGCAGGTACTGGCAGTCCGCCAGCGCGTTTACGTCTGCCATGGAGGCAACGCGGAGGGCCACCATGGGGTCGTCCCGCTCCAGCGCGTCGGACAGGGCATCCTCCAGACCGGGGGTCACGTCCAGTACCGGCCCGTGGGCAGCGTCGGCGGGCAGCAGGGCGGGGAGCTTCTCTGTGGCGGCGGGCAGCAGATCTGTGTGCAGCGGGGCGGGAGGCGTGATGGCCGCGCCGTCCAGCGCACCGCGCAGGGCGGCAATATGCTCCGGCGTGGTGCCGCAGCAGCCGCCGAAGATCATGACGCCGGAGGCCAGCATGCCCGGCACCAGCGCGGTGAACTGCTCCGGCGTGCAGTCGTACACCGCCTTGCCGTTCACGATGGTGGGCATGCCGGCGTTGGGCTTGGCGATCAGGGGGATGCGGGCATACTCCCGCAGGCGGCGGAGCTGGGGCAGCATCTGGTCCGGCCCCGCCGAGCAGTTGAGACCGAAGGCGTCGATGCCCATGCCCTGCAATACCAGCAGGGCGGCGGTGATGTCGGTGCCGGAGATGCTGCGGCCATTCTGGTCGCAGGTAAAGGTGACGAAGATGGGCTTGGCGGAGACGCTGCGCACGGCCAGCACGGCGGCACGGGCGTCGGACAGGGTCATCATGGTCTCAATGACGTACAGGTCCACACCGGCGGCTTCCAGTCCGGCTGCCTGTTGGGCGTAGGCGTCCACCAGCTGGTCGAAGGAGGCGCTGCCCAGAGGCGCCAGAAACAGGCCGGTGGGAGACAGGTCTCCGGCCAGCAGGGCCTTGCCGTCCGCGGCCTGACGGGACAGGTCCGCCAGACGGCGGTTATAGGCGGCGGTGTCCTCCGTTACGCCGTGCTCCGCCAGCTTCACGGCATTGCCGCCGAAGGTGGGGGTGTAGAGCACCTGACTGCCGGCGGCCACGTAATCGCGCTGGATGGACAGGATGCTGTCCGGATGGGCCAGCACCCACTGCTCCGCGCTGACATCGCCGGTGTAGCCGCGCTTTTGCAGCTCCGTACCGGTGGCACCGTCCAGAATAAGGGGAAAATGCAGTTCCATATGTGAATACCTCCGTGATGGGATGAAAGGGCCGCGCCGTACTTGACAGGGGGGAACCAGATTTCTATAATGATACCACTACTTTAAGCAGTGCGGGGCTGCTTTGTCAAGAGTCTTTGTGAGGTGAGCGCGATGATGACAGCGAAAGAGATCTTTCTGGAGCTTCTGAAGCCGGACGGACAGCCGGACCGGCTGCTGCGGCAGTACGAGGCGCTGCACATGTGCCTGGGCGATCCCATCAACACCTACCTGCGGGGCAACCGGAAGCGGGGCACCGTCAGCGTGGACCGGTGGGGCACCACCATCAGCTTTCCGGAGGACGCGCCGGGGCCCATGCCCGTTACCCACGATGGCCTTGCGGTGTGTCCCGACGTGACGCGGTGGCGGGAGACGGTGCATGCGCCGGATCTGGCGGCCAACTGCACGGAGGGCTGGGAGGCCGTCCGGCAGCAGGCGCGGGAGGCATGCGGGCAGGAGAAGCTGCTGGCAGGGTTCATGGGCACCGGTATTTTTGAACAGTGCCATTTCCTGATGGGCTTTGAGGACACGCTGACGGCGCTGTACGAGCACCCGCAGGAGATGCACGAACTCATTGAGTACATCACGGAGTACCGGCTGGGATATGTGAAGCTGCTCATCGAAAACCTGCAGCCGGACGTCATCTTCTCCCACGACGACTGGGGCACCAAGAACGCCCTGTTCATGCAGCCGGAGATGTGGCGGGAGTTTTTCAAGGAGCCGTATCGCCGGTTCTATGGGTACATCCGGTCCCGGGGCTGCATCGCCGTCCACCACGCCGATTCCTATCTGGCGCCTATCGTGGAGGACATGGCGGAGCTCGGCATTCAGGTGTGGCAGGGCGTGCTGCCGGAGAACGATATCCCCGCCCTACAGCGGCAGCTGAGGGGGAGACTGGTGCTGATGGGCGGCATGGGCGCCGCCATCGACCGCGCCGACGCGTCGCCGGAGGAGATACGGGACTACGCAAAGAACGTGCTGGCGTCCTGCGGGCCGCTGGGGCACTTCATCCCATCCATCACCTACGGACTGGCGGGGACGGTGTATCCCCACGTGGACCGGTATATTGACGAGGCCATCGACGGGTATAACCGGCAGGTACACCTGCCGAAGTTCGATCTGCCGCCGGTGCCGCGGCGGGTGCTGGCGCAGAAGGAGAGCGGCGATGCCGTCCGGACTGCGGAGAGCGGCGACAACGCACTGGACCGCGTGGCGGCGGCCTTGCAGCGGGGACAGCAGAAAAAGGTGCTGGCCCTGTGCCGGGAGGCGCTGGATCAGGGCATTGCGGCGGCGGACATCCTGTCCGGCGGGCTGATGCGGGGCATGGACCGGCTGGGCGTGGACTTTTCCGCCGGTATCGCCTTCGTGCCGGAGATGCTGATGGCGGCGCGGTGTATGCAGGCAGCTCTGGAGCTGCTGCGGCCCAGCATGGCCGGCAGCGGCACGGAGAAGCTGGGCCGCGCCTGCATCGGTACGGTGCGGGGCGATATGCACGACATCGGCAAGAATCTGGTGAAGATCATGATGGAGGGCAGCGGCATTGAGGTGGTGGACCTGGGCGTGGACGTGGCACCGGAGAAATTCGTGGAGGCCGCGCTACACCAGAACTGCGGCATCATCGCCTGTTCCTCCCTGCTGACCACCACCATGCAGGAGATGCGGGACGTGGTGCGTCTGGCGGAGGAGATGGGCATCCGCGGAAGGGTGAAGATCCTGGTGGGCGGTGCGCCTATCAGCCAGAGCTTCTGCGACGAGATCGGCGCAGATGCCTACACCGAGGACGCGGCTTCGGCGGCCCGCGAGGCGGCCTCCATGCTCCGCAGAGGGCAGTAAGGGTATGAAGAAGTATCTGCCCTCGCTGGCGCTGCTGGCGGTGTTCGAGACGGTGGCCGTGGTGCTGTGGCTCACCAAGGACAACCTGTTCTACCTCTTTAATTTTAGCTATATCGGCGGCTCTATCGCCCTGGGGACGGCGCTGTTCGTGGGAAAATACAAGCACGCCCGACGGGTGACGCAGCTGCTGGTGGGATCGTACATGCTGGTGTATCTGGGCCTGATCTGCGGGGAGAATATGCAGATCGAGGGGTTCTGGTACTACCTGTTCACCGGCGTGTTCGAGGCGGCCACCATCCACTACGCCGTGGCCAAGATCTTCGGGCCGCTGCTGTTCGGGCGAGGCTGGTGCGGGTACGCCTGCTGGACGGCCATGGTGCTGGACTTCCTGCCCTACAAGGTGCCGCAGACACCGCGGAAGCCCATCGGCTGGCTGCGGTACGTGACGTTCACGCTGTCGCTGGTCTTTGTGGCGGCGTTGTTTCTGGCCAATGTGGGGCACCTGGAGCGCATCATGTTCTGGGCCTTTGTCATCGGCAACGCACTGTACTACGGGGCAGGTATCCTGCTGGCCTTTGCGTTTCGGGACAACCGTGCCTTCTGCAAGTACCTGTGCCCTGTGACGGTGTTCTTAAAGCCCATGAGCTATTTTTCCCTGCTCCGTATCACCTGCGACAAGAGCAAATGCGTGTCCTGCGGGCGGTGCAGAAGGGCGTGCCCCATGGAGGTGGACATGACGGACAACTCCCGCCGGCGGGTCAACGGCACGGAGTGCATTCTGTGCATGGAGTGTGTGAAGAGCTGCCCCAAGGGGGCGCTGTGAGAAAAAAGAGTACGGACGCGAAAGCGTCCGTACTCTTTTTTGTTACATGCTGCGAATATCCTTCAGCAGATCCTCCAGAGACATGGTGCGCACATCCTCCTCATCCTTGGGAGTGGGCTCGTCCGCCAGTACCTGATCCACCGTGTCCTTCAGCAGGTCCTTGTCGGGAGCGGCGGGCTGAGGCGCGGGCCTGACGGTGGGCTCATCGTCCAGCGGGATGTCGAAGTCCTTCCAGTCACGGGCCTTGGGAGCGGGCTGCTGTACCGGCTCCGCCTGACGGGGCACGATGCGGGGCGCGGGGCGGGAACGCTCCGGCGCGGGGTGACGGCGCTCGCGGCGCTCCTCGCGCTCCTCGCGGTGGTCTCTGCCGCCGCGGTCATCGCGGTCATCGGGGCCGTTGCCGTCATCATCGGGACCGCCGCCGGTGCCGCGGCCGATGAACAGGCCAAGCAGGAACAGCAGGGCGGCCACCAGCACCACGCCGCCGATCAGGGCGACCACGGTGCGGACCTCGCCCAGCAGGGGCAGCTTGATGCTCACGGGGATCTGGAGCATGGGAGTCTCCGGCTCGGGCTCGGGCTCCGGTTCAGGCTCCGGTTCCGGCTCCGCCGCGGAGATCACGGGCAGGGTGCCGGTGTACTCCGGCATACGGACCACATGGACGGTGTACTCCAGTTTGGTGGTCTTGTCCTCGGCGGTGCATACCACGGAGATGGGGTTGTCACCCTCCTTGTCCAGCGTGATGTCGCCGGTGCCGATGATGCCGCTGGACTTGCTGTCGTTGGCGGAGGCGTTGACCTTCACCGTTTTTGTCTCAAAGGGCACATAGGCCACATAGTCGTGGACGGTGCTGCTGAAGGCGGGACTGAGGGTCGCACCCTCAATGCCCAGCGCCGACAAAGAGGCATCGGTGGAGGCCTTGTAGTTGGGGTCCTGCTCACGGGTGACCTCAATGACGTAGGACTTGGTGGTGCCGTTGGCCGCCGTGACCTTCAGGGTGACGGTATTGACGCCTACGGCCAGGTCATTGCCGCTGATGTTGACGGTCTGGCCCTTGTCGTTGCGGTTATAATCCAGACTCAGCTTGGATACGCTGTAAGGGACCTTGGCGGTGTAGTACGTGGTGCTGGAGGAGAAGGCGGGGGACAGGGTGGCGTTGCCGCACATGATGGCGGACAGGGTGCAGTCACCGCTGGGCGCGGCGGCTACGCTGCCGGTCCAGCTGGCGGTGCCCACGTCGATGTCGGTTTCGCCGTCGGAGGCCACGATATTGCTGAAGCTGGCGCTGAGGGCCGCGCCGCCCTGAACGCTGGAGGACACCTTCAGCGTCACGGTGATGATGCCGCCGCTGGCGCTGTTGGTTCCATAGACGCTGAAATGGTTCTGGTTCACAAGAATGCTCCAGCCGCTGACGGAGCAGGAGTAGTTGGTGAAGGTCAGGCCGTCGCCGCAGTTCAGGTCCGCCGTCAGGCCGAGGATCTTACTGTCCACGGACAGGGTCAGCGTCACGGAATTGCCGGCCTGGACGCTGCTGCTGCCGGAGAGGGACGCGCCGGCGGCCTCCGCCCGCTGGGGCAGGATGGCCAGCACCAGCAGGCACGCTGTGACCAGAGAAAGGGCGGTGCGAAGCAGTTTGTTTTTCATGTTTTTCATGGAGTACCTCCTGCTCAGATGGTGCGCTGGCCCACGGTGACCTGGGCCGCCTGGACCACATCGGTGATGGTGACACGGCCGTCGCCGTTGATGTCGGCGGCCTTCAGAGCGGCCTCGTTCAGGTCGCCTGCGCCGGCGGCGTAGTTCTGGAGCTTGACCACATCGGTGATAGTGATGCGGCCGTCGCCGGTGACATCGCCGGTGACGACGATGGTCAGGCTGGAGCTGCCGTCGACGGCGGTCATGCCCGTGCCCACGTAGCCGGAGGTGATCTCCTTCTTGCCGTCATACACGGTGTAGCCGGAGTCGTTCAGCGCCTTGACGGAGGTCTGGGGCGCGATACCGGTGAGGAACGCGCCGGAGGGCTCCGTGGGATCGCCGCTGCCGTGGTCGGATTTGGCGGTCTTGGTGAACTGGGCGGTGTAGGTGATGTCCTTGGTGCCCATGTAGGTGGCCTTGGCGGCAAAAACGTCGCCGTTCTGATCCACCCAGTTCTTGAAGCTGTACGTGTACTTGCTGTCCGCCGCCTTCACGGGGTTGGCAGGGGCGGTGATGAGATCGCCCTTGGCCAGCTTGAAGGTGCGGACCGTCTCGCCGTCCACCTGGAAGGTGACGGTGTAGAGGTCGCCGAAGCGGGCGTAAAGCGTGTGGTTGGAGGCGGCCACCGGCGAGTTGGGGGAGATCTCCGTGCCGTCCTCGCGGTACCAGCCCTGGAAGCCGGCCTCGTCCACCGTGGGCAGTTCGCCGTAGGTGTCGGTAAGGCGGTACATGCGGCTTTCGACCACCACGTCGCCTATCTGGAAGGACACGGCGTACTCCTCGTCGGAGAGGTCGCCGGGGCTGAAGGAACTGTTGGCGTTGACCTTGAACTGGGACTCCGCCAGAGTCACGGTGCCTGCACTGTTTGTCGCGGTGATGGTCAGGGTGTACTCGCCGACGCTGAGGCGGCTGAAGGCGCAGGCGCTGTCCAGCTTCCACAGGTCGTAGGAGTAGACGGTGCCCTTGATGCTGCTGGTGGCGGTAAAGCCGGTGCTGCCGCTGGAGGACACCGCCTTCACGGTGACGCTGGTGATGGGCAGGCTGCTGGTGATGACGCCGCGGACGGGGTAAGAGGATTTATTGGCCAGCAGTTGGGTTTCATTGCCCTCGCTGCCGGGGTAGAACAGACCCTCGGAGCCCCAGACACTGCCATCGGCGGTGAGCTGGAGCTTGGTGGCGCCGGCGCTGTCCTTCACAGTGGACACGCTGTTGTCCGCGAGCGCCAGATAGCGGCCGGTGGCGCGGTTCTGGAGATAGTAGGGGCTGTCGCCGGTGAGGGCCCACATCTGCTCGTTGCCGGCAGTGGCGGAGGCCAGCGTGACCTTGCCGCCGTTATCGCTGAGGCGTTTATCGCCCACCGCCAGGGTGTAGTAACCGCTGGCGAAGTACGTCAGCTGCACGGAGGCGGCGGAGGAGATCTTGGTAAGACCCGACAGGTCGGCGGCCATGCCGCGGTCCGTAGCGCCGCGGGGCGACAGGAGGTAGGCGCCGTCGGCCAGCGGGGCGTCGGAGTTGGCGTAGAGCATTACCAGCGCGTCCGCCGGCTCATTGACGTGCAGGCGGCTGTACACGCTGAGCTGCACGTCGCCGGAGTTGGCGCTGAAATAAGCCATGGATTGGCCGGATACGCCGTATTTGCTGGCGGCGTCGCCGGTCATGCGCTTGGGCTCGGGGGTCTTGTCCAGACGGCTGCACTCGGCGTAGATGGCCTGGATCAGCTGGGCCTCGCTCTGGTTCTTGAAGCCGCCCAGAGAGTCGAAGGCACGGAGGATGACGCCGGTGGCGCCGCTGCGCCCATCGCTGCTGCTGGCACCGCGGATCACACCTGCGCCGTGGTGGACGCTGCGGCTCCAGAACACATTGCGCAGAGCCACGGAGTAGTCATCCAGATCGAAGGAGGGGACGGCGGACTTGATGTTCTTCAGCAGGTCCGCATAGGCGTGGGTCTCCCAATAGTCCTTCTGGGACTGCATGAACTCGTTGGGGTAGTCGTCAGCCACGCTGCGCCAGGTGGCGTTGAAATTGCTGCCGTAGCCGGGGGAGTACTTGCCGTTGCGGTCGTAGGCGTAGGCGTTATACAGCGTGTCGCCCATGTCGCGGTAGATGGAGCCGGAGTTGAACTCCTGCAGCCACTGGACGAAGCTCAGGGGCGTGCCGGCGTTGCTGGCGAACATATAGATGCCGTAGGACGTGCCGCCGCTGTCGCCGCGGACGGTGGAGACGTAGCCGGGGTCGGCGCTGTTGCCCGTCTCGTAGTACTGGCTCAGGTCGCCCAGTCCCGCGTTCTGCCAGTTCTTGCTGGCGGCCAGCAGCGCCGTGGCCAGCAGGCTCAGCACCACGGCGGCGGCCAGCACCATGGCGGTGCTCCGCTTCATCCTTTTCATCGCATACACCCTGCCTTTTCAGTAGTCGTCAAAGCGGCGGAGAACGCCGCTGATTTACATAATAATCACTGACAGTATACCATTCGTTCCCGCTGTTGTCTACCGGAAATGCGGGGAAAACCGGAAAAAGAGGGGAAATTTTGCCGCCGCAGGAAGAACAGGGTGGAAATATGGCGGAGAATATCGTATAATGTCCGCTGTAACACCAACGAGCACAAGGAGAATTTGCCTATGTCAACAAAAGAGAAAACCGGCAGCGCCGGCCGCACCGCGGGGATCCTCTTTATCCTGCTGGCGCTGGCGGCGGTGGCCGTTCTGGGCGTGTATATCTACCGGCAGCTGCAGCCGCCGAAGGCGCCGGAGACGGCCATCGGCTACGTGGCGTCGGAGACGGCGTCCGCGCCGGTGTACGACGCCGACAGCGGCGCGGAGCTGGGCGTACTGGTGCGGGGCAGTCAGGTGGCCTACGTGGCCGCAGACGTGGAGACGCCCCGTGAGGACGGCCGCGTCCGCGTGGTCAACGGCGAGGGGTACGTCCTGCTGGACGCGTCCCATCTGGCCGATGATCTCAGCCGGACGGTACAGGTGGAGACGGTGTACGCCCTGCGGGGCATGAGCCTGCTGGATGAGACCGGGGCTGTCCCGGGCTGCGCCGTGGAAAAGGGCATGGCCCTCGCCGTCACCGGCTTCGACGGGCTGGACGAAAACGGCGAGGTGCTGCGCTGGCAGGTGTCCTGCCAGCGGGGCGAGGGCTATATCGCCGCTGCCAACGTCCGCATGACAGAGGACGAGGCTCTGGCCCAGTACGATGCGGAGCTGTATCAGCTCCACGCCTCCCGCGGCGACAGCTGGGGCGGCGGCGATGCAGCGGGGCTGGACTACTACCCTGTGGAGAAGGGGGCCATCGAGGGCAACGTCATGCCCGATGAGGTGCGGGCCCTGTACCTCAACGGCTCCGCCGTCCAGTACGCCGACAGCTACCTGCGCGTGGCGGAGGGCAGCGGCGTCAACGCCTTCGTGGTGGACATCGTAGACGGTACCGCCGTGTCCTACGCCTCACCGGTGATGCAGCAGTACAGCCCGTCCGCCTACGCGGCGGCCATGGACACCAGAGAAAACTTCCAGACCAACATTCAGAAGCTGAAGGCTGCGGGATACTACCTCATCGGACGCATTACCGTGTTCAATGACGCCCATCTGGCGGCGGACCATCCGGAGCAGGTCATCTGCGATCTGGAGGGTACGCCTCTGAAGATCAGCTCCATGTACTGGCCCAGCGCCTACGACCGGACGGTGTGGCAGTACAAGGTGGATCTGGCGCTGGAGGCGGCGGCTCTGGGCTTCAACGAGATCCAGTTCGACTATATCCGCTTCCCCGATGGAGCGTATAGCTACGAGAAGGCGGGGACCATCGACTACCGCAACGCCTACGGCGAGAGCAAGGCCCAGGCGGTGCAGAGGTTCCTGCTGTACGCGGCGGAGCGGCTCCACAGCGCGGGGTACTATCTGTCCGGCGACGTGTTCGGCGAGTGCGCCAATCCCTACGTCACCGCCTGCGGCCAGTACTGGCCGGCCATCAGCGCGGCGGTGGACGCCATCTCCGGCATGCCCTATCCCGACCATTACAGCGCCCAGGGGGACTACAAGCCCTGGGAGCACCCCTACGACACGGTACACATGTTTGGCGCGGCCGCGGCGGCGCGGCAGGCGGAGACAGCCTCTCCGGCGGCGGTGCGCACATGGATACAGGCCTACAACGCCATCCGCGAGCCGTACAACACCTACGGCGCGGAGGAGGTGGCGGCGGAGGTCCGAGCTCTGCGGGACACCGGCTGCAGCGGCGGCTTTATGACGTGGAACGGCGGCTCGGACATCAACAAGTACCAGAGCATCATCAGCGCACTGAACTGAAAAAAGAGGGAGAACGCGGAGCGTTCTCCCTCTTTTTTCATGATGTGTTACGCCTGCGACGGCAGGCGGATGCTCCCGTGCTCCTGTTCATAGGCGGCCACGTATTGCTCCAGCGCGAACTCTATCTCCTTGTTGGCGGAGCGCTTGTGCGCGGCCGCGAGCTGCTTCACCTTGTCCAGCAGCTCCTCGGAGACCCGCAGCGAAAACGGCGTATAGTAGTTTGCCATGACATCACCCACTTCAATTTGATGGCTTGATGATATCATTTCGATGCTGTATAATAAGAATTCAAAATGATATCAAAAAGATATCAAATAAGAAAGGGAGGACGAAAATGGCGGACTGCAAGGCGATGTATCTGGCGGCCATGGATGCCATGGAGCGGGCCATCGAGACACTGACAGCGGCCCAGCAGAGGTGCGAGGACCTGTACGTGACCAGCAGCGGGGAGAGCGCGCGGCCCGCGGAGGAGACGGATGATGCGTAAATAAAAAAGAGGGAGAACGCGGAGCGTTCTCCCTCTTTTTTCATGACACGCTACGCCTGACGCAGACGGGTTAGCCCAGCTGTGCGGCGGCTTTGTCCGCGTAGCTGTTGTCTACCAGCTGGGTGAAGTCCACCCAGTTCTCCTTCTGCAGCTCACCGGCCTCGGTCATCACCGTCTCCAGACGCTCCAGTGCGGACTGTTCCATGCGGGGTACCTCGTTCCAGGCGTCGATCTGCCGGTGGCGGGCCGTGACGGCCTCCAGCACGTCAAGGCTGGTGTCGGGGAACTGATCGCAGATGGCCTCCGCCACCTCGCGGTCCGTGTGCTCCGCGATCCAGCGCTGGGCCCGGGCAATGGCGTTGGTGAAGCCCTGCACCACGTCGGGATGCGCGGCCATATAGCTCTGGCTGGCGAAATAGGCAGTGTAGGGGATCTCGCCGGAGGCTTCGCCGATGGAGCACAGGACGTAGCCGTGACCGGCCCGCTCCACCTCGGTGGCGGTGGGCTCAAACAGCGTCACATAGTCCCCCTGACCGCCGGTGAAGGCACCGGCCATCATGTTGAACTGCACGGAGGTGTCCACCACCGCGTCCGCCTGCGGCACCACGCCGTTCTGCTTCATGACGTACTCCAGCGTCATCTCCGGCACACCGCCCTTGCGGCCGCCGATGACCGTGGCGCCCCGCAGGTCCTCCCAGGAGAAGCTGCCGCCGGTGCGGCCCACCAGGAACGAACCGTCCCGCTTGGTGAGCTGGGCAAAGATCACGGGGTGGTCGTCCTTGCCCTGATTGTAGATATAGATGCAGCTCTCCGGCCCCGCCAGGCCGATGTCGGCGCTGCCGGACACCACGGCGGTCATGACCTTATCCGCCCCGCCGCCGTTGGTCAGCTCCACGTTCAGCCCCTCGTCGGCGAAGAAGCCCAGGCTCATGGCCACGTACTGCGGCGCGTAGAACACGGAGTGTGTCACCTCGTTGAGCCGCACCGTGGTGGCGCCGCCGCTGCCGCAGCCGGTGAGCAGCACCGGAAGCAGCAGGGCGGCAACGCAGAAAAATGTCAACAGTTTCTTCATGATCGTACCCCCCAATAGTGATTCAGGATATTTTCCGCACGCAGCACCAGCAGGTACATCAGCACCGCTGCAGCCGCCAGGATCAGCACGCTGGTCATCACCAGATCCATGTTGAATACCTGAGAGCCGTAGACGATGAGATATCCCAGACCGGCCCGCGAGACCAGAAACTCACCCATGATGACGCCCACCCACGACAGGCCCACGTTGACCTTCAGCGTGGAAAACAGGGTGGGGCAGTTGGCGGGAAACACCAGCATCCACAGGATCTGATGCCGTGTGGCTCCCAGCGTGCGCATCAGGCGCACCTTTTCCGGATCGGTGGCCCGAAAGCCGGTATACATGTTCAGAATCGTCACGATCAGCGAGATGGCCAGCGTCATGGTGACGATGGCCCCCGCCCCGGCGCCCATCCAGACGATGAAGATGGGGCCCAGTGCCGTCTTGGGCAGGGCGTTCAGCACTACCAGATACGGGTCTAAAATGCGGGCCGCCGTGTCCGACCACCACATGAGGATGGCTGCCGCCGTGCCCAGCAGGGTGCCGACGGTGAAGCCCAGCACCGTCTCCAGACACGACACGCCGATGTGGTGCAGCAGCTGACCGGAGCGGCACAGCGACCAGAATGTGGCGGCCATGCGGCTGGGGCAGCTGACCAGAAAGCCATCGGACAGACCGGTGCGGCAGCTCAGCTCCCAAAAGCCGAACAGGCCGATGAGCAGCGCGAGCTGCCAGATGCGGACCCGTCGCTTCTGCCGCCGTACACCGGCCAGATACGCCAGACGGCGGGGCGACAGGGAAGCGTCAGCCATGAACGTCCAGCTCCTTCCATATCAAGTCGAAATAGCGGTGGAACTCCGCTGTGCTTCGCCGCTCCAGCGGCGGCAGGCCACGCAGCGCGCCCATGTCCAGCACGGTTTTCACCACGGCGGGGCGGGCGGACAGCACCACCACGCGGTCGGACATGCTCACCGCCTCCGCGATGTCGTGAGTCACCAGCAGAGCCGTCTTGCCCTCCTGGCGGATGATACGCCAGATGTCCGCCGATACCGCAAGGCGCGTCTGATAGTCCAGCGCGGAAAACGGCTCATCCAGCAGCAGGATCTCCGGATCCGAGGCCAGTGTCCGGATCAGCGCACAGCGCTGCCGCATGCCGCCGGACAGCTGGCAGGGCCGCTTTCCCGCAAAGCCCGACAGCTCGTAGCGGTCCAGCAGCTCCCGCACGTGGTCATAGGCGGCGCTCCCTCTCTCGCGCTGCACCGCCAGACCCAGCGTTACGTTGTCCCAGATGCTCTTCCACTCAAACAGCTGATCCCGCTGGGGCATGAACCCAACGCGGCGGGAGGGGCCCGTCACCGGCTGGCCCGCCACGTTGACGGTACCGCCGGTCAGCGGCTCCAGCCCGGCGATGGCGCTCAGCAGCGTGGACTTGCCGCAGCCGGAGGGCCCCACCAGACTGACGAACTCCCCCTGCGCCACGTCAAAGGATACGTCGCGTACCGCCTCCACCTCCCCGTCGGGAGCCTGATAGCAGGCGGCAGCATGACGGAGATGTATGCTCATAAAACCTGTGACCTCCTGTCACAAAAAATACGGAGAGAGCCTCTCCGTTCTCATTCTATGCCCTGCGCCGCGGCGGGTGAAAAGATTTTCCGCGAAATACAAATTCCCCGTTGACAAATACCGGCATGCGTGGTATAACGTAACCAACCTACCGGATAGGTAGTAATTACGAAACAAAAGGGAGGGCGGGCCATGAGACGCCGGAAAGGGCATACGTATCTCCGATGTTGCGGCGGCAGCTGTTTTCCGCGCCGGAGCGCACCGCAGACCATCTGAATAAACAACATATGTGATATCGAAAAGGAGAATCGTTATGTCTAACATTTACACTTCCGCTGACCAGCTGATCGGTAAGACCCCCCTGCTGGAGCTGACCCATATTGAGAAGAAGTTCGGCCTGAAGGCCAAGGTGCTGGCCAAGCTGGAGTACTTTAACCCCGCCGGCAGCGTCAAGGACCGTATCGCCAAGGCCATGATCGACGACGCCGAGGCCAAGGGCCTGCTGAAGGAGGGCAGCGTCATTATTGAGCCTACCTCCGGCAACACCGGCATCGGTCTGGCCTCCGTGGCCGCCGCCCGGGGCTACCGGATCATCATCGTGATGCCGGAGACCATGAGCGTGGAGCGCCGCCAGCTGATGAAGGCCTACGGCGCGGAGCTGGTGCTGACCGAGGGCGCCAAGGGCATGAAGGGCGCCATTGCCAAGGCCGACGAGCTGGCCAAGGAGATCCCCGACAGCTTCGTGCCCGGCCAGTTCGTGAACCCCGCCAACCCCAAGGCCCATTTTGAGACCACCGGCCCCGAGATCTGGGCCGATACCGACGGCAAGGTGGACTACTTCGTGGCCGGCGTCGGCACCGGCGGCACCGTCACCGGCGTGGGCCAGTACCTGAAGTCCCGGAACCCCGCCGTAAAGGTGGTGGCGGTGGAGCCCAAGTCCTCCGCCGTGCTGTCCACCGGCGTGGCCGGTTCCCACAAGATCCAGGGCATCGGCGCCGGCTTCGTGCCCGACGTGCTGGATACCAAGGTGTATGACGAGATCATCCCTGTGGACAACGACGACGCCTTCAAGCTGGGTAAGGAGGTAGGTCACAGCGAGGGCGTGCTGGTGGGTATCTCCTCCGGCGCGGCGCTGTGGGCGGCCATCGAGCTGGCCAAGCGTCCCGAGAACGAGGGTAAGACCATCGTGGCCCTGCTGCCGGATACCGGCGACCGCTACCTGTCCACGCCGCTGTTCGCGGACTGATAACGCAGCGATATAGAAAGGCGGAGTGCTTCGGCACTCTGCCTTTTGCGGCGCAAAAAAACCTCCCACGGCCCCGCCGTGGGAGGTTTTTTCAGATGACGTAGTTGTCGCCCTGAGGCGTGTTCATCAGGTCTGCCAGCGTGATGTCGGAGAAGTACTGCCGCGTCATGTCGTAGTATCCCCGCCACACCGGCAGGGTGCGGCACTCCGCCGCCTGCCGGCAGGGTGCGGCGTTCCGCTGGAGACAGGACACCGGCGCCAGGTCGCCCTCCGCCAGCGTCAGAATTTCCCAGAGGCTGTACTCCTCCGGCGGGCGGGTCAGGCGGTAGCCGCCGCCTGCGCCGTGGACGCTGTCGATGAGCCCTGCCGATTTCAGGGCGGGCATCAGGCGCTCAATGTATTTCAGGGAGATGTCCTGCCGCGCGGCCACCTCCTTCATGGGAATATAGCCGCCGTTGTGGTGCTCCGCCAGATCCAGCAGGATGCGGACGGAGTAGCGGCCCTTGGTGGAGATCATGGGAACGCCCCCTTGTCATAAGATGCCCCTATTATATACCGATATGGTAGGAAATGCAAGAGCGGTTGACAGCGGCGGAACGGCGGGCTATGATGCAGGGAGAACGAGACGGGAGGGACCGAGATGGAGCAGTATTTTTCCGCACCCGGACGGGTGGAGCTGGGCGGTAACCACACCGACCACCAGCACGGCTGCGTGCTGGCCGCCGCCGTAGATCTGGAGATGCGGGCGGCGGTGACGCCCAACCATGACGGTGTGATCCGCGTCTTTTCCCAGGGCTTTGCACCGGTGGAGGTGGCGCTGGGGGACTGGACGCCCCGGCCGGAGGAGCGGAACACCACGGCGGCGCTGGTGCGGGGCATGGCGGCCCAGTTCATCCGGCGGGGCGCGGCCCTGACGGGGCTGGACATGCGCGTCACGTCTCAGGTACCGGTGGGATCGGGGCTCTCCAGCTCCGCCGCCTTCGAGGTGCTGCTGGGCAGGGTGTTCAGCGGCCTGTGCTGCGGCGGGAGCGTATCACCGGAGGACATCGCCCGCATGGGCCAGACGGCGGAGAGAGACTATTTCGGCAAGCCCTGCGGCCTGATGGACCAGATGGCCTCCAGCGTGGGCGGGCTGGTGTATATGGACTTTGCGGACCCTGTCCATCCGGCGATGGAGCGTATCGACTGCGATCTCGGCGCCAGCGGATACGGCCTGTTCATCGTGGACAGCGGCGCAGACCATGCGGACCTGACGGCGGACTACGCCGCCATTCCCGCGGAGCTGGAGCAGGTGTGCCGCGTCTTTGGCGCGGAGGTGCTGCGGCAGGTGGACGAGACGGAATTTTACCGCCGTCTGCCGGCGGTGCGGGCCGCCGCGGGAGACCGGGCGGCGCTGCGTGCCATCCACGTATTTGACGAAAACCGCCGCGCCGCCGCAGAGGCGGAGGCACTGCGAAAAGGGGATTTTCCGGCGTTTCTGGCACTGGTCAACGCCTCCGGCGCGTCGTCATGGCAGTATCTCCAGAACGTGACATCGGGGGACCCGCGGCAGCAGGCGCTGGCGGTGACGCTGGCCGTGTGCCGCCGTGCCCTGGGCGGACAGGGTGCCGTCCGTGTACACGGCGGCGGCTTCGCCGGTACGGCGCTGGCCTTCGTGCCGGATGACCGCCGCGAGATGTTCCGCCGGACGGTGGAGCAGACGCTGGGGGTGGACAAATGTCGCCTTTTGTCCGTCAGGAATCCTCTTGCCCACAGCGGCAGATACTGTTAAAATAGGCAGCAGAAAAAAGAGAATGGGAACGATCACATGACCAAACGCTTTCCCGCGTTGGAAAGGAGCACATAAAACATGAGAAAGACCAAGATCGTATGTACGCTGGGCCCGGCCACGGACAGGGAGGGCGTGCTGCGGGAGATGATGCTGGCCGGTATGAACGTGGCCCGCTTCAACTTCTCCCACGGCACCCACCCCGAGCACAAGGTGCGGCTGGACGCCGTCAAGGCCCTGCGGGAGGAGCTGGACCTGCCGGTGGCGGCCATGCTGGACACCAAGGGGCCGGAGGTGCGGCTGCGCAACTTCAAAAACGGCTCCGTGGAGCTGACGGCGGGGCAGGAGTTCACCCTGACCACCGATGAGGACGTGGAGGGCGACGAGACCCGCTGCGCCATCAGCTACGCCGCGCTGCCCCAGGATGTCACCGTAGGCGACACCATCCTGCTGGACGATGGACTGGTGCGGCTGACGGTGCTGGAGACCACCAGTAAGACCATCCGCTGCCGCGTGGAGAACGACGGCACCATGAAGAACCACAAGGGCGTCAACGTACCCGGTGTGTCGCTGTCCATGCCCTACATGAGCCAGCAGGACAGGGACGACATCCTGTTCGGCGTGGAGCAGGGCTTCGACTTCATCGCCGCCAGCTTCGTCCGCTGCGCCGCGGACATCCGTGAGATCCGGCGGGTGCTGGACAGCGTACACTCTCACATCCGCATCATCGCCAAGATCGAGAATCAGGAGGGCGTCAGCAACCTGCGGGAGATCCTGGCGGAGGCGGATGGCGTCATGGTGGCCCGCGGCGACATGGGCGTGGAGATCGACTTTACGGAGATCCCCGCCATCCAGAAGGATATGATCGCCCAGTGCGTGGCCTGCGGCAAGCCGGTCATCACCGCCACCCAGATGCTGGACTCCATGATCGAAAATCCCCGTCCCACCCGTGCCGAGATCACCGACGTGGCCAACGCCATCTATGACGGCACCAGCGCTATCATGCTCTCCGGCGAGACGGCGGCGGGCAGGTATCCGGTGGAGGCCGTCAAGACCATGGACGCCATCGCCCGCAAGACCGAGAGCAGCATCGACTGTTCCCGCGTGGCGGTGCTGCCCGCCCATACCCACCTGTCTGTGACGGCGGCCACGGCCCATGCCGCCTGTACCACGGCGGAGGACATCGGCGCCGATGCCATCCTCACCGTCAGCCAGGGGGGCATCACGGCCCAGATGGTCAGCCGGTTCCGTCCGGAGGCCACGGTGGTGGCCCTGCTGCTGGACCCCCAGATCCGGCGTCAGATGGCGTTGTACTGGGGCCTGATGCCCATCATGATGAAGCGGGCCGAGAACAGCGATGAGCTGGTACACTCCGCCGTGGAGACGGCGCAGCGGGCCGGCCTTGTGAAGCACGGTGATCTGGTGGTCATCACCGCCGGTGTGCCGGTGGGCGTGTCCGGCACCACCAATATGATCCGTATTGAGCAGGTGGGCGGTGCGCTGGTCAACGGCACCGGTATCGGCGACGGTACGGTGTCCGGCCCCCTGTGTGTCTGCCGCACACCGGAGGAGGTGCCCCACAAGTTCCGCGCCGGTGACGTGCTGGTGGTACCCTATACCAACAACGACCTGCTGCCCTATATGAAGGAGGCGGCGGCCGTCATCAGCGAGGAGATCAGCCCCGAGGGCCACACGGCCACGGTGGGCCTGCTGCTGCACAAGCCGGTGATCATCGGCGCGGTACACGCTACCCGCCGTCTCAGCGATGGCGTGCAGGTGTCCGTGGACTGCGCACGGGGCATCGTGCAGGTCATGCCGCACTAAGGAGGGAACGCATATGGTCATCGGATTTATCGGTCTTGGCAACATGGCGTCCGCCATGGTGCGGGGCATCGCGGCGGCGCAGCTGGAGGGCGTGGCCCTCTGCGGCCACAACCCCCATCCCGAAAAGGCAAAGGCGCTGGCGGAGAGCTGCGGCCTGCGGCTGTGCGCGTCCAACCGGGAGGTGCTGGAGCGCAGCGATGTGGTGGTGCTGGCGGTGAAGCCTCAGATATTGGAGGGGGTGCTGGAGGAGATCGCGCCGCTGGCGGCGGGGAAGCTGTTCCTGTCCGTGGCGGCGGGGAAGGAGCTGGCATGGCTGTCGGCCCGGCTGGGCCATGGGTGCATCGTCCGCGCCATGCCCAACATCAACGCCGTGGTAGGCGCATCCGTCACCGGCTGGTGCGCCGGCGAACAGGTGACGGAGGAGCAGAAGGCTCTGGCGGCGCGGCTGCTGGGCACCTTCGGCACGGCGGTGGAGGTGCCGGAGAAGTTTATGGGCATCGTGGGCGCCATCGGCGGCGCCGCGCCGGCCTATACATACCTCTATATCAACGCACTGGCGGAGGCGGCGGTGCGGGCCGGTATGCCCAAGGGCATGGCGGTGGAGATCGCCGCGGCCATGGCGGAGGGCAGCGGCCGCATGGTGCGTCTGTCCGGCCAGCAGCCCTGGGTGCTGATCGATCAGGTCACGTCCCCGGGCGGCACCACGGTAGAGGGTCTGCTGGCGCTCCAGCAGGGCGGCTTTGAGTCCGCCGTTCACGGGGCGGTGCAGGCTGTGCTGGACAAGGACAAGCGCATGTGAAAAAATGCCCCGCGGCGCGTTTTTCCCTCGCCGCAGGGCATACTGTGAAAAAAGCAAAGGAGGCACGCCCATGTGTACGGCGGCGACATATCAGACAAAGGATTTTTACTTCGGGCGGAACCTGGACTATGAGCGCTCCTACGGCGAGAGCGTGGTCATCATGCCCCGGAACCGGCCGCTGGCGCTGCGCCACGGCGCGGCGCTGAAGACCCACTACGCCATGATCGGCATGGCCCACATGCAGGATGGCTTCCCTCTGTACTACGATGCGGTGAACGAGAAGGGTCTGTGCATCGCGGGACTGAACTTCGTGGGCAACGCGGTGTACCATCCGCCCATGGCGGAGCGGGAGAATGTGGCCCAGTTCGAGCTGATCCCGTGGCTGCTGGGGCGCTGCGCCACGCTGGCGGAGGCGCGGCAGCTGCTGGAGCGGGTGAACATCACCGACACGCCCTTCTGCGCCGGACTGCCTGCCGCCCAGCTCCACTGGATGGTGGCGGACCGGACCGGCTGCCTCGTGGTGGAGTCGGTGGCCGACGGCGTCCGTGTCTACGACGATCCGGCGGGGGTACTGACCAACAACCCGCCGTTTCCCATGCAGCTGTTCGCTCTGAACAACTACGCACAGCTGTCGCCGGAGCCGCCGGTGAACCGCTTCGCGCCGGACCTGTCGCTGGAGACATACAGCCGCGGCATGGGGGCCATGGGCCTGCCCGGAGATCTGTCCTCCCAGTCCCGGTTCGTGCGGGCGGCCTTCGTGCGGGCCAATTCCGTGTCCGGTGACGGTGAGGCGGAGAGCCTGAGCCAGCTATTCCACATCCTTGGCTCGGTGGAGCAGCAGCGGGGCTGCTGCCGCCTGAACGATGGGGCCTGCGAGCTGACGCTGTACACCGGCTGCTGCAACGCCGACCGCGGCGTGTACTACTACACCACCTACGACAACGGGCAGATTACCGCCGTGGACATGCACCGCGCCGATCTGGACGGCGACGCACCGGTGAGCTATCCGCTGGTGACGGAGATGCAGGTGCGCTGGGAAAACTGAAAAGAGCGAAAAACAGGACCTCCGGCACTGCCGGAGGTCCTGTTTTTACGTGCGTGTCAGCTGGGCGCACAGCAGGCGGCTGACAGCGTCGGCCAGCCATCCGGCGGTGGGAATGCGCTCCACCGCCGCGCCGTAGATCCGGCGGGCACTGTCCAGCTCCTGATCGGAGCCGGTGAAGATGCAGACAGGGCGGATACCCTGCCGCCGCAGCACCGCCGCCTCGCCGGCGGTGTCCTCCACACCCCGCTTGCCGCTGTAACTGTACCCGCCCAGCGGCAGGGCGCCCATGGGGATGCGCTGGTCATCGTTGGGGCTGGCATCGGACAGCAGCAGAAGCAGCCGGTTTTCCACGGTGCTGCGCCGCATGAGCCATCCCATGGCCCGCAGGGCCAGTCCGTCGCGGTTCCATCCGGCGGCGGTGTAGTCGAAGCAGGCGTCGTTCTCCTCGGGATGCCCGAAGTCCCGCAGGATACGCAGCACGGTGCAGCCGCTGACGGAGCAGAAAAAGCTGACCCGCACGGGGATATGGCATCGCGTCAGGCTCTCCGCGATGAGGTATGCCTGGGTGGCCAGCTTCTCCTGCTGGAGATTCTGGGACGCGGAGGCGTCCAGCAGGATGTCCACTGACAGCTCGTCCGGCTGGTCCGGCTGGCGGCGCAGGAACACCTGCTCATCGTCCAGCGCCGCGGCCCGCCACGTCAGCTCCGGCCGCAGGCGGCCGCTGCGGGCGGCTGCGCCATCCTCGTCCTGCCGCAGCAGCAGGACGTTCTGGAGCTTCTGGGTCAGCTGGTGCAGCGTCATCTGATTCTGAGCCAGATGGGCCTGGTAGTAGGCGCGGTTTTTGGCCCGCTGCTGCCGGAAGTGCTCCGCGTCCCACGCGGCGGCGGGGCTGGGGGGACGGTCCGGCGGCGTGCCCCGGGTGAAGTGCAGGCGGCAGTTCCGGTGGGGGCCGGTACACAATAGGCGCTCCGCCTCCGCCAGCTCCGATGGCGTCAGCATGGACACGCCGAAGCAGTCCTCCACGTAGCGCCGCAGGATAGGCTCCGGCGTGCGGCCCTGCAGAAACGACAGGATGCGGGGCGTCTGGACGCCGCCTGTGCCGCCGCCCTCGGTATGGGACAGGGCCCGCAGGGCGTTGGGCTTCACGAACCGGATGCCGCCGCCCTTGGTCAGGGAGCGGCCTGCAAATGCCGCCCACTGGCGGTCGGTGACGCTGCGCCGCGCCCGATGGAAGTATTGGTACAGCAGCTCCTCCGTCCGGCGGGTCACGGCCTGCTCATCCCAGTCGGGGGAGAAGGCCAGTCCGTCCAGCAGGGCGCGAAGCGACGCGTCTCCGTCCTGGGGCAGACCCAGCACCCGCTGGGCCCAGCCGCGGCGTATTGCCGGAAGGGACAGCGGCTGCCCGCCCTCGCCGCCCTCCGCCAGCAGGGCGCGGGCGTACTCCTGCCGCAGGGCCGTCAGCACGGGACGTCGGGGCGCTTCCTTTTCGTACAGCGCGTTTTCCAGCCCCATCCAGAACACATCGGCGTACACGCCGCCCTGCGGCTGCTGTTCAAAGGTGTGGAGCATGGGCTGGAAACGGGTGAAGTCGTAGTCACGGCTGGCAAGGCCGATAATGGTGTTCATATACAGGCGGGGGTCGCCGTCGGCGTCGAAGGCGGCCTGCTCCGGCGGCACGTCGTAGCGGCCCGCACCGTTCCAGATCTGGTTGGCGGCGCGGCGGCTCTGCAATTCCTGCCGGTCCATATCAGACTCCGAACAGCTGGCTGCGTCCGGCGTCCTGGGGGATGCGGGCCCACACCGTATCCGCCGCCAGCTGCCGCTCAAAGGGCTCGAAGGCCTTGTTGATGATACCCAGCTTCAGGGCCTGCCCCGTGGGGATACCCTCCCGTATCAGCCGCAGCGCCGCCAGCAGGCCCCGCAGGTCCAGCGTCTTGGTGGAGATCTCGCCGCTGTCGCACTTCTGCCGCAGGTCGTGAAACAGCAGGGCGAACTGCTCGGCCCACTTGGGCGTCAGGTCGGGGAACGTGCGGCGCAGCAGCTTCTGCAGATCCGCATCGGAGATCACCGGCATGTCCAGCACCACGAAGCGGGACACCAGCGCTTCGTTGAGCTCGCGGGTCCCCGCGTAGCCGTAATTCATGGTGCCGATAAAGCGGGCGGCATCGTCCAGCGTGATGCGTTCATATCCGGGCACATCGATGACGCGGCGGTGGTCCAGCGTGGCGTGGAGCACGGCCAGTGCCTCGTTCTTGGCCATATTCACCTCGTCCAGCACACCGAAGCCGCCCAGCCGCGCACAGCGGCAGATGGGACCCTCGCGGAACACCACCTCACCCTTTTGCAGGGTATCCGCGCCGATGAGGGCGGCGGCGTCCACGTTGACGTACATGGACACATCCCACACGGGGCGGCCGAACACGGCGGCCAGGTTCTCCGCCAGCACGTTCTTGCCGGTGGCCTTTGGCCCCGCCAGCAGCAGGTGCTGTCCGCACAGCAGGGCCGCCGCCGCGCTCTCCCAGACCTCCTTGCCGTAGTAGAGGCATTGGGGTGCGGGGATGCGCGGCTGCGCCTCCGGCGGCACAGGGTGGGCCTCACGGAAGTGCCGTATCTCCTCCAGCAGCGCCGCGTCTATACCCTCGTCCTGCAATTCCTTCCAAATATCCATGCGTTCGCCCCATTTCACCGTTTTGATGCCCTGATTATATGCCAGACGGGCGCTAAAAAAGCGTTAAGGATGCGGAAAAGCAAAAGCAGGGGACCGTCTGATGGACGGTCCCCTGCTTCAGGAGAGACGGCTCGCGCCGGATCAAAGCTCTTCGTTGGGCTTGGAAAAGACCTTCTCCGCTTTGCGGGCATGGCCCCGCAGCAGGGAGGCGGCCAGACCGAACACGGCGGCGGGGATCAGCCAGCTCAGGCCCAGATCGTACAGGGGCAGGCTCTCCACCAGGGGAATGGCCACGCCGTTGGCGGTGAGGGTACACAGTACGCTGGTCAGCAGGGCGCCGATGGCGGCGCCGCGGCTGATGCGGTCCGGCAGATGGGGCGCCAGCAGGGAGATGAAGATCAGCACCAGCGTGGGGGGGTAGATGACATCCAGCACCGGCGCGGCCACGGCCACGATGCGGTCCAGACCCAGATTGGACACCACGGCGCTGAACACGCAGATGGCGATGACGAACACCTTGTAGCTCACCTTGCCGCGGCATAGCTCGGTGAAATAGGCGGCGGCGGAGCTGGTCAGGGCCACGGCGGTGGTGACGCAGGCCAGACCCACCACCACGCCGAACAGCACCATGCCCACCTTGCCCATCAGGGCCTCAATCATGACCATGATCAGCTGGGCGCGGCCGATATCGTTGGTATACTGGGCGGACACGGTGGCGCCCAGATAGGCCAGCCCCATGTACACGGCCAGCAGCAGGATACCTGCCAGCACGGCAGAGCCGCCCACCACGCGGAACTGTTTTCTGCCGCTGTCGTAGCCCTTGGCGGTGACGCTCTGCAGCACGATGATGCCGAAGGGCAGGGCGGCCAGCGCATCCATGGTCTGATAGCCGGCCTTGATGCCGGTGACGGCCACGTTGGCGATCTGGGGCAGGGCGGAGGGCTCACCCAGCGGAGTAATGACGCCCTTGATGATGATGGCAAACAGGCCCAGCAGCAGCAGCGGCGTCAGGATCTTGCCCACGATGTCTACCACGGCGGACTCCCTGATGCACAGCGCCAGGATCAGCGCGAAGAACAGGATGGAAAACACCACGGGGCTCACGCCGGACAGGTTGGGCACGATGGCCATCTCATAGGTAGTGGCGGAGGTGCGGGGGATGGCCACCATGGGACCCACGCACAGGATAATGGCGGACATCAGTATCGCTGCGGGTATCTGGCCCACGCGGCTGACCACAGCCTCACTGCTGCCGACCCGCAGCAGGGCGAACATGGCCAGCATGGCCAGGCCGATGTCGGCAATGAAATAGGCAGCGAAGCCCGACATCCACTGGGAGCCGGACTCCAGGCCCAGAAAGGGCGGGAAAATCACGTTGCCCGCGCCGAAAAACATGGAAAACAGCGCGAAGCCAACCACGATGATGTCTCGGACGAGACTGTTTTTTTTCTGCATAATTCCTTTTCTCCTCTTTTGTTCCCGAATTTTGCAAGTCATGCAAAACTTAAATATAGGGTATCATTTTTTTCATGACTCCGGAAATGACCCTTATTGATGACCCCATTAAAAAAAGTGATGGTAGAGAGAGGATTGACAGAAGATATCATAGAATTGACGGAGAATTCACACAAATCCCATTGAAAAGCAACGCACTTTGTGATATATTGAAAAATACATTTGAAATAATTGTGCAAAACGTCGAAAGCGAGGTTCCTATGGATGATAGCAAGCTGCGGGCGCTGCTGACCGCGGTGCAGTGCGGCAGCTTTGGCAAAGCTGCCGTTCAGCTGGGGTATACCCAGTCGGCCATGACCCATCTGGTCAGCAAGCTGGAGGCAGAGCTGGGCTGTACGCTGCTGCTGCGCAGCAGCAAGGGCGTCTGCCTGTCGGAGGAGGGGGAGCACCTGCTGCCCTATATCCACGGCGTCATCAATGCCTGCGACGCCCTGCGGCAGGAGGCAGAGGAGCAGGGAGAGGTCTATGGCCGCGCCCTGCGCATCGGGTGCTTTGCCAGCATCGCAAGGGCCAGCCTGCCGGAGCTGCTGCGGAAGTTCCGGAAGCTCCACCCCGAGATCAAGGTGGACGTGCTGGTGCAGGGCAGCGAGCTGGCCGCCGCCCTGGAGGAGGACCGTATCCAGCTGGCCATCGTGGACGAGAACTGCGCCCGCGGTTTCCAGTGGACCCCGCTGACGGACGCGCCTCTGGTGGCGGTGACACCCAAGGACTTCCCGTGGACGGAGAGCACCATCTCTCTGGCCCGCTTGCTGCAAGAGCCGTTCCTCTCCTGCCCTGAGCAGTATGTGGAACAGTATCTTCCGGCGGACACGCCGCGTCTGGAGGTAGCGGCCTCCGACGATGGCGCCATTTTGTCCATGGTAGCCGGCGGACTGGGCGTGTCGGTGCTGTCCGCCTTCTCTCTGGCGGGGTACGAGAACCGGGTGCGGGTCATCCCGCTGGACCGGCCCCTGTCCCGCCGTTTGGGCGTGGCGGTGAAGTCCATGCCTGCGGCCAACTCGCCGGCACGGCTGTTCCTGGCCTTCCTGAAGCGTCAGTACCAGACCGCAGCTCAGGAGAAATAAGCAAAAAAGAGCCGTATCCTTTCGGATACGGCTCTTTTTTGCTGTCGCGCTCAGTCCAGCGGCGCCGGTACGGCGTCGGCGGGGATGGGGCAGGTGTAGCCTCCGGCAGTGCGCTTCCGGAACTCCGCCTTGGCCTGCTCCAGCAGCTCCGGCTGCTGGATGAGGTCAATGGCCGCGGCGCACAGCACCTTGCCTGCATGGACGGTGGCCCGATGGGCCAGCGGCGTCTTATTGCAGGACACCACCTGCCAGCTGTGGCAGGGCACGTGGTTGGGCCACACCGCCATATGGATCTGGGCCGTGGGGCACTGGTAGCTGACGTCGCCCACGTCGGTGGAGCCGGCGTTGAAGGCGGGACCCTGGTACAGCGGCACCAGAAAGTCGTTGAAGTGGCCGGTCCGCAGAGCCTGCACCTTCTCGGCGAAGGCGGGATCGTTCTCCGCGCCTACGCCGCTGGGGATGTCGCTGCCGGCGTAGGTGGCGGACAGCTTCTCCATGAAGGCGTGCTCCTCCGGCGTACACGCCGGTACGCCCAGCTCCGCGAAGTTGTCGTACAGCACCTTTTCCAGCGCGTGGTTGCACACGGTGTCGGACAGGCCGTCCACGAACCGCCGCTCGATGGTGGTGTCCGTCATCAGCGCCGCGCCCTGGGCGATTTTGTCCACCCGCTGGTGCAGGGTGATGCAGTCCTTCACGAAGTTGGACCGGATCATATACAGGACACTGGCCTGATGCTGCACCACATTGGGGCTGGCGCCGCCGGCGTCCAGGATGGAGTAGTGTATCCGGGCGTCCCGGGGCATGTGCTCCCGCAGGAACTGCACGCCTACGTTCATCAGCTCTACGGCGTCCAGAGCGCTGCGCCCCCGCTCCGGGGCAGTAGACGCCTGAGAGGCCAGACCGTGGAAGGTATACAGCATCTGGATGCAGGAGTTGGTGGAGCCGGTGGCCACCTCGTTGCAGTCGCCGGCGTGCCAGGTCAGGGCCGCATCCAGATTGTACCACAAGCCATCGCGGGCCATGTAGGCCTTGGAGGCCACGCCCTCCTCGCCGGGGCAGCCGTACAGAATGACGGTGCCGCTTTTGCCGGTCTCGGCGAGGTAGTGCTTCAGGCCGATGGCGGCGGCCATGGCGCCGGCGCCCAGCAGATTGTGGCCGCAGCCGTGACCGCTCCCTCCCTTCACCAGCTCGTGGTACTCGGTGCTGCCCGCCTCCTGGGACAGGCCCGACAGGGCGTCATACTCCGCCAGAAAGCCGATGACCGGCTTGCCGCTGCCGTAGGACGCGGAGAAGGCGGTGGGGATGCCGCAGATGCCTTCCTCCACCTGGAAGCCCTCCTCCTTCAGGACCTTGACGAACAGGGCGGCGGACTTTACCTCCTGCATGGACAGCTCCGCGTAGTCCCAGATGGAATCTGCCACCTCCGCGATCAGCTCGTTCTTTTCATCAATGGCAGCCAGTGCCGCCTTTTTTGCGTTATCCATAGCCAGCTCCTTTTTTTATAGCACTTTTTTCAGGAAATCCTGCAATCTGGCGCTCTGGGGGTGATCGAATATCTCCTCCGGCGTGCCCTGCTCGCCGATCTTACCGGCGTCCATGAACAGTACGCGGCTGCCCACCTCGCGGGCAAAGGCCATCTCATGGGTCACCACCACCATGGTCATACCGCTCTGGGCCAATTCCTTCATGACCTCCAGCGCCAGCAGCATAGAGATCATTTTTTCATGGGTCTGTCCATCCTTCCTGTATTGCCGTCCCCGCAGGAATTTTCGGGATGCGGGAGCGTGTCTCTTTCGTCGATGCTGCATACTCTACCACTGATTATGCACAAAGTCAAGGGACAATATGAATAAATATTCATAAAATAGCGTTTTTGTCGGATACACTTACACTCGCCCCTGCGCGGAGCCGACCTGTCGTGCAATTTCACAACAGAGCAGGCGGAGGCGGTGCAGCTGGCTGCCGCCATGACCGCCGGACAGTCGGGTTTCCACCCGGAACGGCGGACAAAAGGGGGGGCAGACCGCCCCTTTTTATGCATCCATACTGCATAACCACCCCTGCCGCCGCATAGACATAGACCAGCAGCAAACGTGTATAGGAGTGGTGCTCTATTCGCAACAATCTGGAGCAGCGGGCCGTGGAGCTGGCCCATTACCTCATAGAAAACCGGACCACGGTCCGCGCCGCCGCCAAAAAGTTCGGCGTCAGTAAGTCCACTGTCCACAAGGACCTGTCGGAGCGGCTGCCGCTGTATGACCGCCCGCTGTATCTGCAGGTCAAGGCGGTGATGGAGGAGAACAAGGCCCAGCGCCACATCCGCGGCGGCCTGGCTACGCGGAAGAAATACAAGGGCGCGTAAAAAGAGACTCCCCGTCCGGCGTACCGGATGGGGAGTCCCACTATCTTTATGCGTCCTTGGGCACCTGCTTCATGGACAGGCTGATGCGTTTTTTCTTCTCGTCCACGTCCAGTACCACCACCTTTACCACGTCACCCACGGCCACGATCTCCGAAGGGTGCTTGATGAACCTGCTGCACACCTGAGAGATGTGGACCAGACCGTCCTGATGGACGCCGATGTCCACGAACACGCCGAAGTCGATGACATTGCGGACGGTGCCGGTGAGCACCATACCTGCCTTCAGATCCTTCAGCTCCAGCACGTCAGTGCGCAGGATAGGAGCCGGCAGGTCGTCGCGCACGTCCCGCCCGGGCTTCATCAGCTCCTTCACCGTGTCACGCAGGGTGGGCAGGCCCACGCCCAGCTGCTGCGCCGCCTTCTCCTCACCCAGCAGCTTTACTTTCTGGGCCAGCAGGGGGATGTCGCCGTTCTTCACGTCCTCCAGCGTGTAGCCGCACAGGGCCAGCAGCTGCTGCGCCGCACCGTAGCTCTCGGGATGGACGCCGGTGTTGTCCAGTATGGATCTGCTCTCCGGCACCCGCAGGAAGCCGGCGCACTGCTCAAAGGCCTTGGGCCCCAGCTTCGGCACCTTCAAAAGCCGCTTCCGGTCGGGGAATGCGCCGTTCTCCTCGCGGTACTTCACAATATTCTTCGCCGTGGCGGCGGTAAGACCGGACACACGGCTCAAAAGACTGGCGGACGCGGTGTTCACGTCCACACCCACGGCGTTGACGCAGTCCTCCACCACGCCGGACAGCGCCTCGTCCAGCCGTTTCTGGGGCATATCGTGCTGGTACTGGCCCACGCCGATGGCCTTGGGATCGATCTTCACCAGCTCCGCCAGCGGGTCCTGCATCCGCCGCGCGATAGATACGGCGCTGCGCAGGTTCACATCGTAGTCGGGGAACTCCTCCGCTGCCAGCTTGCTGGCGGAGTACACGGAGGCGCCCGCCTCGTTGACGATCATATAGCTGACCCCGGGCAGGCCGCGGAGCATCTCCACCGTCATCTGCTCCGTCTCGCGGCTGGCGGTGCCGTTGCCGATGGCAATGTGGGTGACGCCGTGCTTTTTGCACAGGGCCGTCAGCTTGGCGATGGCGTCCTTTTTCTGGCGCTCACCGTAGGTGGGATAGACCACGGTGGTGTCCAGCACCTTGCCGGTGCCGTCGATGACCGCCACCTTGCAGCCGTGGGCATAGCCGGGGTCCAGGCCCATGGTGATGTGGCCCTTCACCGGCGGCTGCATCAGAAGGGGCTTCAGGTTCAGAGCAAACTGGCCGATAGCGCCCTCGCTGGCGGTATCGGTCAGGGTAGAGCGGGCCTCCCGCTCCAGCGAGGGGTAGATGAGCCGGTCGTAGGCGTCCTCGCAGGCGGCGCTGACGAACGCCGCCGCCGGTGTGCGGGGCTTGACCACTGCCGTGCGCAGCGCGTACAGCGCCGCCTCCCGATCCAGCAGCACCGTCACGGAGAGGAAGCCCTCCTTTTCGCCCCGGTTGACGGCCAGGATCTGGTGACCCGCCAGCCTGGGCAGCGGCTGGTCGAAATCATAGTACAGCCGGTACACGCTGTCCTCTTCCTTGACAGCCACGCTGCGCAGGTGTCCCTGCCGCGACAGGAGGCCGCGCAGCGCCTTGCGCAGGTCGGCGTCGTCGCTGAGCAGTTCGGCAATGATGTCGTTGGCGCCCTGCAGGGCGTCCGCTGCCGTCTCCACGCCCTTTTCCGGGTCGAGGTAGGCTTGGGCAGCTTCCTCCGGCGCGGGGCAGTCCTTTGCCTGTGCCAGCAGCAGCTCCGCCAGCGGCTCCAGCCCCTTCTCCCGGGCAATGGTGGCGCGGGTGCGGCGCTTCTGCTTATAGGGGCGGTACAGATCCTCCACCTCCGCCAGCGTGGCGGCGTTGTCGATGGAGGCAGACAGCTCCTCCGTCAGCTTGCCCTGCCCGTCGATGGCGGACTTCACCTCCTGCCGCCGCGTCTCCAGATTTCGCAGATAGCGCAGCCGGTCCTCCAGCTTCCGCAGGGCGGTGTCGTCCATGGAGCCGTGCTGCTCCTTGCGGTAGCGGGCGATGAAGGGGATGGTGTTGCCCTGATCCAGCAGGGCGATAACGTTTTCCACGGCCTGCTGGGGCTTGTCCAGCTCCTTGGCCAGTATCTGGGGAATGGTCTGCATGAAGGCTCCTTTCAGAATACGCAGATGTCGGTACGGGAATGACTTTGCCCGCGCACAGCGCGGGCAAAGGGAGGGTCACTTCTTATGGTATAGGGACTTGACCTCGTATTTCGGCTCGCAGCTGACGTTGATACCCAGCCGCTTATAGAGCTTGGCGTCCTCCTCCGAGATAATGACGGAGAAGTGGGCGTCGCAGCCCCGCAGGGTCCTGAGCTGCTCCTGCACCATGGCGGCCAGCGGGTTGGTCAGGCCCGAGATGGCCAGCGCGATCAGCACCTCGTCGGAGTGCAGGCGAGGGTTGTGATGGCCCAGATAGCCGGTCTTCATGGCGCTGATGGGCTCGATGACGGAGGAGGGGATCAGGTCCAGCTTGTGGTCGATGCCCGCCATGTGCTTCAGAGCGTTGAGCAGCAGCGCCGCCGACGCGCCCAGCAGGGGGGAGGTCTTGCCCGTGACCACGCAGCCGTCCGGCAGCACCATGGCGCCGGCGGGCTTGCCGGTCTGGGCCGCCTTCTCCAGCGCCGCGCCCACGGCGGGGCACAGCTCCGGCGTGACGCCGGCCTGCTGCATCACCAGCTCCAGCTTCCGCACCACGCATTCGTCGGCCTGTCCCTTGGCGCGTTCCACACAGCCGGCGTAGTAGCGGCGCAGGATCTCCATGCGGCTGGCCTCCTGACACGCCTTGTCGTCCACGATGGCAAAGCCCGCCATGTTCACGCCCATGTCCGTGGGGGACTTGTAGGGGCACTCGCCCTGGATCTTCCGGAACATGGCCGCCAGCACGGGGAAGATCTCCACATCGCGGTTGTAGTTGACGGTGGTGATGCCGTAGGCGTCCAGATGGAACGGATCGATCATGTTCACATCGTTGAGGTCGGCGGTGGCGGCCTCGTAGGCCAGGTTTACCGGATGCTTCAGCGGCAGGTTCCAGATGGGAAACGTCTCATACTTGGCGTAGCCCGCAGGGATGCCGCGGCGGTTGTCGTGGTACAGCTGGCTCAGACAGGTGGCCATCTTGCCGCTGCCGGGGCCCGGGGCCGTCACCACGATGAGGGGCCGCGTGGTCTCGATATAATCGTTGCGGCCCAGCCCCTCGTCGGAGACGATGTGAGCCACGTCAGAGGGGTATCCGGCGATGGGATAGTGCTTGTAGCTCTTGACCCCCAGCTGGCTCAGCCGCTTGATAAAGGCGTCGGCCGCCGGCTGGCCGGCGTACTGGGTGATGACCACGGAGCCCACATAGAACCCCAGATCGCGGAACACGTCGATGAGCCGCAGCACATCGGCGTCGTAGCTGATGCCCAGGTCGCCCCGCATCTTGTTCTTCTCAATATCGCCGGCGCAGATGGCCATCACGATCTCCACGTCGTCCTTCAGCGTCCGCAGCATCCGGATCTTGCTGTCCGGCTGAAACCCCGGCAGCACGCGGGAGGCGTGGTAGTCGTCAAACAGCTTGCCGCCGAACTCCAGATACAGCTTGCCGCCAAACTGGGCCCGCCGCGCCGTGATATGCTCCGCCTGCAGCTGCAGGTACTTGTCGTTGTCGAATCCGATCTTCATCTCCATGACCCCCGTTACATCAAAAACTCGACTCATTATACAACATCCTGTGTCCGCAGGAAAGCGAAAATCACCAAATCCGGTAGGGAAAAATAGCCGAACTTGTCCTCGCTTTTTTGGCGAAACCCACTGTTGCGCCGGCGCAGCGAACAGGGTATACTAAAAAATACACCCCTAAAGGAGGAACACCCATGCGATTTCATGTTGTCTGGCGTAAAAGCCACGAGCCGGAGTCGGCCTACCGCGATTTTTTCGAGACCAACGATATTGACGAGGCCAAGGACTTCGCCATGCGTCTGGCCTTTGATGAGACGAATCTGGTCTACGTCCGCGACATCCAGCGGGACGAGATCGTGCGGGACTTCGACGCCGAGGTCTACCGCTGAATACGAAAGAAACCCCGCACCTCCGGCCATACTAAGGCCGGAGGTGATTTTTCATGCCCAAAAAGAGCGGCGGCTTTCCCTACGATGCCACGCCGGATGTCCACCAGTTCCGCGGCGTGCCGGAGAGCTGCTTTGACCTGGTGAATATGTACGGCACCTACAACATCCAGCCTACCGGCGACACGGAGCACCTGTTTCCGCTGATCGCCCCGGGCCTGCCCCGCCGCTGGCGGGAGATGCGCCTTGGTAAGCCGGAGCTGGAGGACCTCCCATAAGCCCCTGCGGCGCAACAGCCCCTACGGCGAAAAAAAGCCTGCGGCACAGCCGCAGGCTCTTTTTTCGCGCAATTTCACGCCTCACCGCAGAAATAGTCCCGCGTCTGCGCAATGTTGTGCTGGATCTCCTGCCGCAGGACCTCCAGCGAGTCGAATTTCCGCTCGCCCCGCAGGCGGCGGCAGAACTCCAGGCGGATGGTCTGGCCGTACAGGTCGCCGTCGAAGTCCAGCAGGAAGGTCTCCACCGATACCGCGCCGCTGTCGGACACCGTGGGACGCGTGCCCACATTGGTGACACCGGCGAAGCTCCGCCCGTCCGGCAGGTATACCCGCGTGATATACACGCCGTGAGCCGGGGCCAGCACGTGCTCCGGCATCGTCAGGTTCACTGTGGGGATGCCGATGGTGCGGCCGATGCGCTGACCGTGCTCCACCGTGCGGCTGAGACAGTGGCGGTGGCCCAGAAACTCTGCCGCCCGCTCCACGTCCCCCGCCGCCACCAGCTTGCGGATGTAGGTGGAGCTGACGGTGATGCCGTCATGCACCACCTCGGGGATGATGTCGCAGCCCAGTCCCAGCTGGGCGCACTTTTCCCGCAGAAGCTGGGCGTTTCCGGCGTTTTTGTGGCCGAACCGGTGGTCATGGCCCGCCACCAGATGCACCGCGCCGCAGCGCTTCACCAGCAGCTCCGTTACAAAGTCCTCCCAGGACATGGTCATCATCTCGAGGTCAAAGGGGGCCAGGATGATGCGGTCGATACCGTACAGGCGGCGGATGAGACCCTGCCGGTCCTCCGCCGAGTTGATGAGGTACACCGGCTGACCGGTGACCACCTCCTTGGGCGGCCGGTCAAAGGTAAAGACGACCGGCTCCGCGCCCAACTCACGGGCCCGCTCTGCTGTCCTTTGCAGCAGGGCGCCGTGACCGCGGTGTACGCCGTCGAAAAAGCCAAGGGCTATCACAGTTCGTTCCAAAGTGTTCACGCTCCGAAAAAGTTTTTCAGGGAGGTCAAAACGCCGCCCTCCCCGCGGCTCAGGCACAGAAAGCTGCCGTCCCGCCCGTACACGCGGTACAGCCCGTCCGGCAGCTCCGCCGTCAGGGGATTGCCGCAGCGGCACCGCCGCTCCGCCCCCTCCGTGGGGATGACGTAGGCGGGGTATTGCCGGAACAGGGAGTCGGCAGGGGCCAGCAGCGCCTCGCCCAGCTCCTGCACCTCCTCGATGGTATGGCTGTCCGCCAACGTAAAGCCGGCGGCCATGGTGCGCCGCAGGGAGCTCATGCACCCGCCGCAGCCCAAAGCCTGTCCCATGTCGTGGCACAGCGTCCGGACGTAGGTGCCCTTGGAGCACAGGATGCGCAGCAGCCAGTCGCCGCTCTCGTCCTGCCCCAGCACCTCCAGCTCATGGATGGTCACAGGGCGGGCGGGGCGCTCCACTTCCTTACCCTGCCGCGCCAGCTGGTACAGCTTCTGTCCATTGACCTTGATCGCGGAGTACATGGGCGGCACCTGCATCACCTCGCCGGTGAAGCGGGGCAGCAGCGCCTCCAGCTCCTGCCGCGTTACGTGGACGGGGTGCTGCTCCAGCACATCGCCGGAGGTGTCCTGCGTATTGGTGACGCAGCCTAAATGCAGCCCCGCCACGTACTCCTTGTCGCCGGTCTCGGCGAAGGACACTGCGCGGGTAGCCTGCCCCACGAACACCGGCAGTACGCCGGTGGCCATGGGGTCCAGCGTACCGGCGTGGCCCACCTTGCGGGTTTTCAGGACGCTCCGCAGCTTGCCGCACACGTCCATGGATGTCCAGCCTGCGGGCTTGTCGATGATCACGATACCGTTTGCCATGTCTTACCCCACGACCTCCTGATAGGCGCGGAGCACGGCGCTGCGCACCTCGTCCATGGTGCCGTCCGCCGTAGCGCCCGCCGCGGCCTTGTGACCGCCGCCGCCCAGCTTCTGGCACACGGCGCAGGCGTCCACACGGGGGCCGGTGCGCAGGGAGATCTTGATGACCCCGGGCCGCAGCTCCCGCAGCGTCACGCCGCAGTCCGTGCCCTCCACCAGCGCCGCAAGAGAACTGAGCTCCTCGATGTCTGCCTCCGTGGCGTGCATCTCCTGCCGCAGGGACAGGGGGATAGTCATCACCACCACGCGGTCCTGGTCGAACAGCGTCATGTCCGCCACCATCCGGGCCTCCATGGCAAGGCGCGTCCGGCTTTTCGTGCGGAACAGCGCCTTGTTCACCGGCCCCACGTCGATGCCGCAGCCCAACAGCTCCGATGCAATGCGGTGGGTCTGGGCGGTGGTGTTGCTGTATACAAAGCAGCCGGTGTCCGTGGCGATGGCCACGTACAGCAGCATGGCGATATCCGGCGTCACCGCCGTCAGCTCTCGGATGATGCCGTAGAGGATCTCGCCGCAGGAGGCGGCGTCCGCGTCCAGACACACCTGCTCCGCAAAGAACCCGTGGGAGCCATGGTGATCGATGGCCAGCTCGATGCGGTCCGCGTAGGCGGCCGCGTTGTCCGGCAGCAGGTTCAGTGCCGCGATGTCGGTGGACACTACGTGCTCCGGTGCAAAGCCCTCCGGCGCCCAGTAGGGGGCGGCGCAGGGCGCATAGGTGGCGGTGATCTCGGGGTTATACAGCAGGTACGCCGTCTTTCCCGTGTCCCGCAGAGCCTGACACAGCGCGGCGGCGCAGCCGATGGTGTCGCCGTCGGGCCGCACGTGCGTCAGGATCAGCACGTTGTCCATGCCCCGCAGGGCCGCCGCCGTCTCCCGCGCGGTCAGTCTGTTCCCGCTCATTCCCGATCCTCCGGCAGCACGATGTCCGCGTTGGCGGGGTTGGCGGGCTTCACGTGGCTCAGAAGGTCCAGAATGTGTGCGCCGTGGGCGATGGAATCGTCCATGATGAACTGCAGCTCCGGCGTGTACCGCAGGTCCACCTTCTGCCCCAGCTCATGGCGCAGATAACCGGACGCGGACTTCAGGCCCTTCATCAGGCCCTTCTCATCCCGGCAGTTCAGGGCGCTGATATACACCCGGGCGTACCGCAGGTCGCTGGTGGTGTCCACATGGGTGATGGTCAGCATGCTCTCGGTGACGCGGGGGTCCTTCACGGTGCGCAGCAGACCGGCCAGCGCCTCGCGGATGGCCTCGTTGATGCGTCCGATACGGTTGGATGCCATAATATCGCTCCTTTCGAAAAACAGGGGGTGGGCGTCGGCCCACCCCCTCGTCAGTTACACTTGGATCTGCTCCATGGTGAAGGCTTCCACCACGTCGCCTTCCTTGATATCGTTGAACTTCTCAATGCTCAGACCGCACTCGTAACCGGCCACGACCTCCTTGACGGAGTCCTTGAACCGCTGGAGGGAGGCCAGCACGCCCTCGTGGATCACGATGCCGTCGCGGACCAGACGAACCTGGCAGTCCTTGCGCTGCAGTTTGCCGTCCAGCACGTAGCAGCCCGCCACCGTGCCCACACCGGACACCTTGTAGGTCTGGCGCACCTCGGCGTGGCCCAGCAGCACCTCGCGGAATTTGGGGGCCAGCATGCCCTTCATGGCGGCCTCGACCTCATTGATGGCATCGTAGATGACGCGGTACATCCGCATGTCCACGTTGGCGCGGGCGGCGCTGTCGCGGGCGGCGGCATCGGGACGGACGTTGAAGCCCACGATGATGGCCTGGGACGTGGAGGCCAGCATCACGTCGGACTCGTTGATGGCGCCCACGCCGCCGTGGATGACGCGGACGCGGACCTCATCGTTGCTCAGCTTCTCCAGAGAGGACTTCACGGCCTCCACGCTGCCCTGCACGTCGGCCTTGACGATGAGGTTCAGGTTCTTCATCTCACCGGCCTGGATCTGACTGAACAGATCCTCCAGAGACACCTTGGTGACAGGGGCGTTGGCCTTGGCCTTCTCCTCGGCCTTGCGCTGCTCCACCAGCTCGCGGGCCAGCTTCTCGTCGGCCACGGCATTGAATGTAGCGCCGGCGGAGGGGGCCTCGCTGAGGCCGGTGATCTCCACGGGCACGCTGGGGCCCGCCTCGGTGATGCGCTGGCCCTTGTCGTTGACCATGGCACGGACGCGGCCCACGGAGGTGCCCGCGATGATGATATCGCCCTGATGCAGGGTGCCGTTCTGGACCAGCAGGGTGGCCACGGGGCCGCGGCCCTTGTCCAGACGGGCCTCGATGACGGTGCCCTGTGCGGCGCGGTGGGGGTTGGCCTTCAGCTCGCCCACCTCGGCGGTAAGGGTCAGCATCTCCAGCAGGTTGTCGATGCCCATGCCGGTCTTGGCGGAGATGGGGCAGATGATGGTGTCGCCGCCCCACTCCTCGCACACCAGACCGTACTCGGTGAGCTGCTGCTTGATGCGCTCGGGGTTGGCCTCGGGCTTATCCATCTTGTTGATGGCCACGATGATGGGGATACCGGCGGCCTTGGCGTGGTTGATGGACTCCACGGTCTGGGGCATGATACCGTCCTCGGCGGCCACCACCAGAATGGCGATATCCGTTACCATGGCGCCGCGGGCGCGCATGGAGGTAAAGGCCTCGTGGCCGGGGGTGTCCAGGAACGTGATGGGCTTGCCGTGGATCTCCACCTGATATGCGCCGATGTGCTGGGTGATGCCGCCGGCCTCACCGGAGGCCACATGGGCGTTGCGGATATAGTCCAGCAGACTGGTCTTGCCGTGGTCCACGTGACCCATGACCACCACCACGGGCGCCCGGGGCACCAGATCCTCGTCCTTGTCCTGGTGGTCGTCGATAAGGCGCTCCTCGATGGTGACGACGACCTCTTTCTCCACCTTGCAGCCCATCTCCTCGGCGATGATGGCGGCGGTGTCGAAGTCGATCATCTGGCTCAGAGAGGCCATAACGCCGTTCTTCATCAGGCACTTGACCACCTCTGCGCCGGTTTTCTTCATGCGGCTGGCCAGCTCGCCCACGGAGATCTCATCGGGGATCTGCACGGTGACGGGCGTCTTTTTGATGACCTCCAGACGCAGCTTGCGGAGCCGGTCGGCCTCCTCCTGCTTGCGCTTGTTGCTGGCGAAGTTGTTGTCGCGGCGCTTGTTATTGCGGAATTTCTCCTTGCCCTGAGGGGCCTGCTGCTCCCGCTTGCCGCCGCGGGCGCGGGCGTCCGCCATATCCTGCAGCTTCTCGTCGTACTTGTCCAGATTCACGTTGGTGGCCTTGCGGGTATCCACCACCTGCTTCTGGGGCACGCGGGACATGGGCTGCTTCACCGGCTCGGCGGCCTTCTCGGGAGCCTTACCGGCGGGAGCCGTACCCTGTGCGGGCCTGTTGCCCTGCTGCGGCGCGGCGGGCCTGGCCGCCTGCTGGCTCTGGGCAGGGGCAGAGGCCGCCTTCTTCTCCGCGGGCTTGGCGCCCTCGGCGAAGATGACCGCGATATTGGAGACAGGGTTGTGCTGGGTCAGATACTCAAAGATGAGGCTGAGCTCCCGATCCTCCAGCACCTGCATGTGATTCTTGGGCGTTTCGGCGTACTTGGCCAGGATCTCCGTGATCTCCTTGGTGGAGACCCCGAAATCCTTGGCCACCTCATGCACTCTGTATTTGTTGACGATACTACCCAAATAAAGCCACCTCCATCTTAGTGATCGGCCTGCCGCGTGGCATGCCGCGCAAGTTCCGTTTGCTGCTGTTTATCTGCCGGACTTCTTCCGGCTTCCTTTGCCCTTCTTCACCGGCAGCGCGCCGGCGAACCGTTGGCTGGATGTCTCTGCCCGGCGCTGGGGCCGTTCCTGCCGCCTGCGGGCGCTGCCGGGCCGTGATGTCCGCTTCGCCGCGGGTCTGGCAGGCGCCTGCGGTGCCGGAGGCTCCGGTGCCGCGGGCTTCTCGGCATGGACACGCTTTTTGCCCTGCCGCAGGTTTTTCTCATGCTGGAGCCGTTCCTCTTTCCGCTCCCGCGCCCGTCTGGCCTTGACGGCCAGCGTGTCGGCGGCCTCTTGGTAGGCGCCGCCGTCCAGCGCCGCCAGCTTCTTCACCAGCGACTCGGCAAAGCCAATGTCGGTGACGGCGCACATGGCCACACTGCTGCGTCCCAGACTGCGTCCCAGCGCGTCCTTATCCGCAGGCAGCGTCACGCACAGCGTGCTGCCGGTGCGGGCAAAGGACTGGGCCCGCCGCACGGATGACGGCGCGGCGTCCTGCGCCACGAAGATGACGCGGGCTTTCTTGGCGCGGGCGGCGGCGCCCACCGGCTCCTCGCCCACCTCCACGCGGCCCGCCTTCAGGGCGAGACCCAGCATGGATAGGATGTGTTCTGTCATAGGCCGCCCTCCATCTGCGCTTCCAGCGCGTCGTAGACCTCCGGCGGGATGGCGGTGTCAAAGGCCCGCTCCAGCGACCGGTTCTTCCGTGCCTTCTTCAGGCAGGCGGGGTCGGGGCACACATAGGCGCCGCGTCCGGATTTTTTGCCGGTGCCGTCCAGCAGGATCTGGCCCTCCGGCGTCCGGACGATGCGCAGCAGCGCCTTCTTCTCCTTCATCTCGCGGCAGCCGACGCACTGCCGCTGCGGTATTTTGCGGGGCTTCTGCATCTCTGCCGCTCCTTTCTGTCCGATCTTACTCGCCGGTGTAGCTGGCGGGCTTGATGTCGATCTTATAGCCGGTGAGCCGCGCGGCCAGACGGGCGTTCTGGCCCTCCTTGCCGATGGCGAGGCTCAGCTGGTCGTCGGGGACGACCACGCGGCAGCTCTTGCCCTCGTCGGCCAGCTGCACGCTGACCACGTCGGCAGGGGCCAGCGCGGCGGCGATAAACTCCGCAGGGTCCTCGGAGTACTTGATGATGTCGATCTTCTCGCCCCGCAGCTCGTCCACGATGGCGTTGACGCGCTGACCGCGGGGACCGACGCATGCGCCGATGGGGTCCACGTTCTCGTCGGCGGACCACACCGCCATCTTGGTGCGGTTGCCCGCCTCACGGGCGATGGAGCGGATCTCCACGGTGCCGTCGTAGATCTCCGGCACCTCCAGCTCGAACAGCCGCTTCACAAGGCCGGGATGAGTGCGGGAGATCAGCACCTGCGGGCCGCGGGTGCTGCGGCGGACCTCCACCAGATACACCTTGACCATCTGGCCTTCACGCAGCTCCTCACCGGGGACCTGCTCATTCATGGTCAGCACCGCCTCGGTGGACTCGGCGCCGGTGCCGATACGCAGGCTGACGTTGCCGGTCCGGGGATCGATGCGGCTGACGGTGCCGGTGAGGATCTCGTGCTGCTTGCTGTTGAACTCATCATAGATCATGCCGTGCTCGGCCTCCCGCAGACCCTGAATGATGACCTGCTTGCCGTTGCCGGCGGCGATGCGGCCGAACTCCACGCTTTCCACGGGGATGTTGACGATGCCGCCCAGCTCGTTCTTGGCGGACAGCCGCTTGGCCTCCTCCAGCGAGATCTGGGAGCCGGGGTTCTCCACCTCCTCCACGATCTCCTTCTGGACGAACATCTTCAGATCCTTCTTCTCCTCGTTCACGTCCACGATGACGTTCTCCACGCCCTCGTGGTCCCGCTTATAGGCAGTGGTCAGCGCCTGAATGATCTTGCCCATCATAAAGCTCTGGGGGATACCGCGTTCCTTTTCCAGCATCGCCAGTGCGGCGAAGATCTCATCACATTTCATGGTTGTTTCTCCTTCTATTTATCGTCAGATAGTCGTATCAGAATTCCACGCGCAGGCGCACCAGCGCCACCTCGTTCTTTTCAAACCGCACCGGCTCCGCGCCGCCCATGTCCAGCAGCACCGCGCCGTCCTCATAGCCCGCCAGCTTACCGGCGAACTCCTTGCGCCCGTCCCTGTTCTGGTAGGTCTTGACCAGCACGGGGCTGCCCATGAAACGGGCAAAGTCCGAGGGCCGCTTCAGCTGCCGCTCCAGACCGGCGGAGCCCACCTCGAACACGTAGCTGCTCTCGATGGGGTCGGCCTCGTCCAGCAGGTCGCTGACCCTCCGGCTGATGGCCTCGCAGTCCAGAATGTCCACGCCGCCGTCCTTGTCCAGATACAGCCGCAGGTACCACTGGCCCGCCTCCCGTACATATTCCACGTCCCACAGCTGGCAGCCATGCTCCTGTACCACCGGCTCCGCCAGCTCCCAGACAACGTCTGTGATCTTTTTCACGGCGCATCCTCCTGCTTTTAACAAATCAAAAATGCCCAACAAAAAGAGCGGACAGTCAAGCCCACTCCCAGTCAATACCTTACTTACGTGCGTAGCATACCATAAAAATGGGAACAACGCAAGTATTTTTCTGCAAAAAACCCGTCGAAAAGGCGCGTTTTGCAAAAAAAGACAGGGCGGTGCGGGTGCAGACCCGCGCCGCCGCGCCGTTATGCCCGTTTTTTCAGCCCCGCCGCACCGCAGGCCAGCAGGAACGCCGCCAGATCCGCCAGCACCACCGTAGCGCCCACGGGGGTGCTCAGCAGATACGAGCCGGTGAGCCCCGCGCAGAAGCACACCACGCTGAGCACCCCCGCGCAGATGACCACGCCGCGGAAGCTGCGGAGCAGCCGCATTGCCGTCAGGGCGGGGAAGATGACCAGACTGGAGATGAGCATGGCGCCCATCAGCCGCATGCCCAGCACGATGGTCAGCGCTGTCAGTACCGACAGCACGGTGTTGTAAAGCTCCACACGCATGCCGGTGGCGCGGGAAAAGCTCTCATCAAAGGTGATGGCGAACAGCCGGTGGTAAAACAGCACGTACAGCACCAGCACCGCCGCCGACACCCCTACGGACAGCGCCACGTCGGCGCGGTCCAGCGCCAGAATGGAGCCGAACATAAAGCTGTCCACATCGGTGGTCATGCCGGTGGTGAGGCTGGTGACCACCACACCGGCGGCCAGGGAGGAGGCACTGACCACGGCGATGGCCGCATCCGCGCCCATGCGGCTCCTCTCCGTCATCCGCAGCAGGCCCAGCGCCGCCAGTACCACCACGGGGATGGACACCGGCAGCGGCGCCCAGCCGCAGGCCAGCGCAACGCTCAGCGCGCCGAAGGACACGTGGCTCAGTCCGTCGCCGATCATGGAGTAGCGCTTCAGCACCAGCGGCACGCCCAGCAGCGCCGCGCACAGGGAGATCAGGATGCCCACCACAAAGGCCCGCAGGATAAAGGGGTAGGTGAACATTTCCAGCAGCAGGCTCATATACCGTCACCTCCGAATCGCTTTCCGTAGGGCGACGCCAGATACGCCGCCGTGTCGCCGTAGAACCAGCCGCCGTGTCCCGCGTGGAGGATGGCGGTAGCATGGGGCAGGGCGCTGCGCAGGTCGTGGGTCACCATGACGATGGCCAGCCCTTCTTTCTTGTTGAGATAGTCCAGCGTGCGGTACAGGTCCTGGGCCGCAGCGGGGTCCAACCCCGTCACCGGCTCATCCAGCACCAGCAGCTCTCCGGCGGCGCACAGCGCTCTTGCCAGCAGCACCCGCTGCTGCTGCCCGCCGGACAGCTCACGGTAGCACCGGTCCTTCAGCTCTAAAATGCCCAGCTTGCCCATGTGCATCAGCGCCGTGGATTTCTCCTGCGCCGTGTAGAAGAAGTGAGCGCCCCGCCCGTTGAGGAAGCCGCTGCGCACCACCTCCGTCACTGTGGCGGGAAAGTCCTTCTGGGCCTGTGTCTGCTGGGGCAGATAGCCGATGGCTCCCGCCCGCAGGGACCGGTCCAGCACGATCTCTCCCTTCATGGGCTTCAGAAGGCCCAGCATGCTTTTCAGCAGCGTGGACTTGCCGGAGCCGTTCTCACCCACCACGCAAAGATAGTCGCCGCTGCGCACCTGGAACGTCAGCCCCTGCCACAGCGCCTGCCCCTCATAGCCCAGGGACACATCGCGGCAGTCCAGCAATATTTTCTTTTCCGTCGGCTTTTCCATCAGGCCAGCCCCTCCCTCAGTGCGTCCACGTTGGCCTCCATCAGCTGGAGATACGTGACGCCGTTATCAAAATCCGCGCGGCTCACCGTCTGGCAGGACTGGAACGTCCGCACCGCCGCGCCGGTGGTCTCGGCGATGGCCTCCGCCACCTTCCGGCTGCTGAGCTCGATGGTGTATACCACGGGGATGTGCTCCTCGTTCACCAGATCGATGAGATACTTCAGCGTGGCCAGCGACGGCTCGGTGTCGCCGGCGCAGCCGTGAAACGCCGCGCGGTAGTCCAGCCCGTACTCACGGCAGAAATACAAAAGCGGGAACCGGTCGCCGAACACCAGCAGCCTCCGGCTGCCGCCGGCCACCACGTCGCGGAACGACTGATCCAGCGACTCCAGCTCCGTCAGATAGTCCGCCAGCCGCTGGCGGTAGCTGTCGGCGTGGTCGGGATCGGCCTGACACAGGGTCTCCCCGATGGCGCGGCACAGGGCCATGGCCGTCACCGGCGATGTCCAGATGTGCTCGTCGTACTCGGTTTCTTCATCTTCCGCATCATCGGCCCCGCCGTTTTCGCCGTGGCCGTGGTCGTGATCGCTGTGCTCGTGGGCGTTTGCGCCCTGTCCCTGCATGCCCTCGGAAAATTCTTCCTCATGCAGTTCCGCCGCCCCCATCATCGACAGGACATACGGGATATTTTCCCCTGCGGCGTCCAGAATGTTCTCCACCCACTGCTCGCTCTCGCCGCCGTTGTAGACGAACACGTCTGCCTCGCTGATGCGGATGACATCCAGCGGCGTGGGCTCAAAGCTGTGTGTCTCCCGCCCTGCGGGCACCACCAGCGTCACGTCCACGTCGTCCCCGCCGATCTGCCGCACGAAGTCGTAGTAGGGGAACAGCGTGCATACCACCCGGAGCTTTCCGTTGTCCTGCAAGGGCTGACGGCCGCAGCCGCACAGCCCCGCTGCCACCGTCAGCGCCAGTAAAAACGCCCGGAGCCGCCTCATTCCGCCGCCTCCCGGCACCGGCGGCACACGCCGTAAAACAGCGTCCGCCGCGGGTCGATAGAGAAGCCGTGCTCCTCCTCCAGATGGCGGTACAGCGGCGCCAGATGGGAGCAGTCCACATGGCACACCTCACCGCACTTTTCACATTTCAGCAGAAAACAGTCGCGACCCGATGCGTTACATGTGCAGAACTGGTATTTTGCGCCGGAATCCGTCACGATTTTGTGAACTTTGCCTGCCTTTTCCAACCGCTCCAAATGGCGGTACACGGTGGTCAGCCCCACCGTCTCGCCCTGCCGGTGCAGCGTTTCCGTCAGCTCCGCCGCGCCGATGCCGCCGTCGCAGGACTGGATGCAGGCCAGTATCGCCTGCTGCTGTCTGGTCATATACGTCATAGGATGCCTCCTGAAATTGAAAATGAAAACCGTTTTCAAATCATAGCAGAAAATCCGCGTTTGTCAACTGCTTTTTTGAGCGGCGCTATACCGGCAAACGCGGCATTAACGGGGCCTTAACATCAGATTAGCGAAAATTTAACAATCGTGCGCTTGCACAGAAAAAGCACCCGCACATTTCTTCATAAGAAATACATGCACAAATTCTGTATTTTACGAGATATTAGCGCATATTATATCATTTTTACCGCATGAAATGTTATATTTTTCACACAAAGGAATGGCTGTTTACTATAAAGAAAATGTTAAAACAACAGAAAACTGTGCTAAAAATTTATAAATATTGCTAATTGCGGGGAGCGGCGGGATGGGCTATACTTCAAAGTAACCTGACGCGAAAGACTTTCGCGCAGGGAACCGCTCCGGTGTGGGAGCACCGGAACGGGAAGGCTAAGGGAAAGTATTTAGTAAGGAGAGAAAACAATGGAAGAAAGAAAAGGCTTTGGAACCAATTTTGGATTCCTGATGGCGTCTGTCGGTTCGGCAGTCGGCTTGGGCAACATCTGGGGCTTCCCCAATAAAATGGGCGCCTCCGGCGGTTTTACCTTCCTGGTCGTGTATCTGGTGCTGGCCGTTCTGTGCGGCTTTATCGTCATGGTGGGCGAGCTGGCGCTGGGCCGCAAGACCGGCAAGGGCGTGGTCAGCGCGTATCATGTGCTGAGCAAGCGCTTCAAGTGGCTGGGCTGGCTGGGCATCCTGTCCCCGTTCTTTATTCTGTTCTTCTACTGCGCACTGGGCGGCTACTGCATCAAGTACGTGGTGGTGAACGTGGGCGATCTGTTCGGCGCCAGCTTCGGCTCCGCCGCCTTTGCGGAGGTGGCTGCGGCCAACGGTACCTCTCTGGGCGCAGAGGTATTCAACGCTTTTATGGGTAATCCCACTGAGGCCATTATCTACGGTCTCATCTTTGTGGCGCTGACCATGCTCATCGTCATGGGCGGCGTCAGCGGCGGTATCGAGAAGGTTTGTTCCGTGGGCATGCCCGCGCTGTTCGTGATGCTGCTGATCTGCATTGTCCGCGCCTGCACCCTGCCCGACGCGGTGAATGGCCTGAAGTACATGTTCGTTCCGGGCTGGGCTGTTGCCAACGGCATCATCGAAGAAGCCCCCAATTTCCTGACCGTGCTTTCCACCGCCGGCGGTCAGATGTTCTTCTCCCTGTCGCTGGGCATGGGCATTATGATCACCTACGGCTCCTATCTGGATAAGAAGGAGAACCTCCAGAAAAACGCCATTCTCATCATCGTCATGGATACGCTGGTGGCGCTGATGGCCGGCCTGTGCGTCATCCCCGGCCGTTTCGCCCTGGATCCCAGCGGCACGCTAGGCGGCCCCAAGCTGCTGTTCGTCACCATGCAGAACGTGTTCAGCCGTATGGGCGGTCTGGGCCCCATCTTCGGCATCCTGTTCTACCTGCTGGTGGTGTTTGCGGCGATCTCCTCGTCCATCTCCCTGCTGGAGGCCGTGGTGGCTCACTTTGTGGATAAGGCCCGCGATTCCGGCAAGGGCGACAAGCGCAAGAAGTACACGCTCATCGCGGCGGCGGCCGTGGGTGTGGGCTGTATCCTCATCTGCGCCGACAGTCTGGGCGGCGCCGACTTCACCCCGTGGAAGTTCCTGGGCCTGCCGGAGGCGGACATCCGGACATGGAACGACTGCTGGCTGGACTTTTTTGATATGCTGTCCGAGGGCATCATGATGCCGCTGGGCGCGCTGCTGATGTCGATCATGATCGGCTGGGAGCTGGGCCCCGACGTGGTCAAGGAGGAGTGCGAGCAGTCCGGCCATCCCATGAGCGGCTATGGCTTCTTCAAGGTCTGCATCAAGTTCATCACCCCGCTGTGCATGATCCTGGTGCTGTACGGCCAGATCAAGGAATTCTTCTTCTAAGCAAGCGTGTATGTTATCCATACTGGGACCGCCATCCCGGTATGCTCTCCAAATAACAGAAAGAGCAGCGCCCGCCATTCCGGCGGGCGCTGTTTGACTGCGGATATTCTCTCGCACGGGGACGGAGAAAAAGCGAAAAGAGTAGGCCCGATAGCCGGTTCACGGCACTGAAGGGTGGAAAAGGCGCGCTCTGTACCGCCGATGCGGCGCATGGGTGCGGTGCGGACAGGCGGCGGGGAGGGGACGATATGCCTGTTTATTCTTTCACAGATGGTTTCGCCAGAGGAAAATAGCAGTATCGCGGTAAAAAAGTCAGGGAAAACCCGTGAAACCGTGCATTGAGGGGTGCTAAAAGGATGTTTTATCTTTATAAACTGCAAAAATAAATTTGTTCATAGAATGTTAAAAATGTACAATGGGACGAGAAAAATTCATCAATACTGCTAATTGCGGTTGCAATTTGAATCCTGTATACTTTTTGCATGGGACGTTGGCGGACTATCGTCAACGGCACATTGAGGGGCGTGGCGGCGCCTCAAGATGTTTCCTGTCAGTAGATGGGAGACAGAAAATTTGGGCACTCGGCAAAGGAGCGGGTGCAAATTTCTGTTATAAGGAGAGAAAACAATGGAAGAAAGAAAAGGCTTTGGGTCCAATTTTGGATTCCTGATGGCGTCTGTCGGTTCGGCAGTCGGCCTGGGCAACATCTGGGGCTTCCCCAATAAAATGGGCGCCTCCGGCGGTTTTACCTTCCTGGTCGTGTATCTGGTGCTGGCCGTTCTGTGCGGCTTTATCGTCATGGTGGGCGAGCTGGCGCTGGGCCGCAAGACCGGCAAGGGCGTGGTCAGCGCGTATCATGTGCTGAGCAAGCGCTTCAAGTGGCTGGGCTGGCTGGGCATCCTGTCCCCGTTCTTTATTCTGTTCTTCTACTGCGCACTGGGCGGCTACTGCATCAAGTACGTGGTGGTGAACGTGGGCGATCTGTTCGGCGCCAGCTTCGGCTCCGCCGCCTTTGCGGAGGTGGCTGCGGCCAACGGTACCTCTCTGGGCGCAGAGGTATTCAACGCTTTTATGGGTAATCCCACTGAGGCCATTATCTACGGTCTCATCTTTGTGGCGCTGACCATGCTCATCGTCATGGGCGGCGTCAGCGGCGGTATCGAGAAGGTTTGTTCCGTGGGCATGCCCGCGCTGTTCGTGATGCTGCTGATCTGCATTGTCCGCGCCTGCACCCTGCCCGACGCGGTGAATGGCCTGAAGTACATGTTCGTTCCGGGCTGGGCTGTTGCCAACGGCATCATCGAAGAAGCCCCCAATTTCCTGACCGTGCTTTCCACCGCCGGCGGTCAGATGTTCTTCTCCCTGTCGCTGGGCATGGGCATTATGATCACCTACGGCTCCTATCTGGATAAGAAGGAGAACCTCCAGAAAAACGCCATTCTCATCATCGTCATGGATACGCTGGTGGCGCTGATGGCCGGCCTGTGCGTCATCCCCGGCCGTTTCGCCCTGGATCCCAGCGGCACGCTAGGCGGCCCCAAGCTGCTGTTCGTCACCATGCAGAACGTGTTCAGCCGTATGGGCGGTCTGGGCCCCATCTTCGGCATCCTGTTCTACCTGCTGGTGGTGTTTGCGGCGATCTCCTCGTCCATCTCCCTGCTGGAGGCCGTGGTGGCTCACTTTGTGGATAAGGCCCGCGATTCCGGCAAGGGCGACAAGCGCAAGAAGTACACGCTCATCGCGGCGGCGGCCGTGGGTGTGGGCTGTATCCTCATCTGCGCCGACAGTCTGGGCGGCGCCGACTTCACCCCGTGGAAGTTCCTGGGCCTGCCGGAGGCGGACATCCGGACATGGAACGACTGCTGGCTGGACTTTTTTGATATGCTGTCCGAGGGCATCATGATGCCGCTGGGCGCGCTGCTGATGTCGATCATGATCGGCTGGGAGCTGGGCCCCGACGTGGTCAAGGAGGAGTGCGAGCAGTCCGGCCATCCCATGAGCGGCTATGGCTTCTTCAAGGTCTGCATCAAGTTCATCACCCCGCTGTGCATGATCCTGGTGCTGTACGGCCAGATCAAGGAATTCTTCTTCTAAAAGCACATGAAAAGGACGCCGGAGCGCAGCTCAGGCGTCCTTTTTTGCGTCTGTTTCGGAAAGTCAGCGCAGCAGCTCCACCGCGCCGGACAGGTTGTCGATGTCCACACGCTCCACGCTGGGGGCGAACTCGCCGTCCAGCGACCAGGGAATGTGGGCCTGGGTGGTGAGGGTCACGTGCTGCACGTGGCGGAAGATGACGCCCGGGTATTCATACTGCATCCGCGTCATGGCGGTGATGAGATTCTGCAGGTCCAGGGGCGTTTTGGGCATCCGCAGCAGCAGCAGCTCGAACAGACCGTCGTCCATCTTGACGCGGCTGGGGTCCAACTTCACCAGCCCGCCCAGGGAAGTGCTGTTGCACACCGCGCCGAAGATGAAGTCGCCCTCAAACGTCTCGCCGTCCGCCTCAATGCGGCAGTTGTAGGGCCGCAGGGAGTCCAGATCCCCCAGTCCCTCCAGTATGTACGCGAAGTGACCCAGGGCGTTTTTTGCCGCCTGGGACGCGGAGTAGGAGGAGCGGGTGAAGGCGCCAAAGGATGCCACATAGGCGAAATAACGGTCGTTGTGCCGCCCGATGTCCAGGGCGTGGGGCTGGCCGCTGGCGATGGCCTGGGCGGCGTGGCGGGGATCGGAGGACAGGTGCAGGCTGGCAGCAAAATCGTTGGTGCTGCCGTTGGGCAGGTAGCCCAGTAGCGGGCGATGCTCCAGCTCCATCAGACCGGAGATGGTCTCATTCAGGGTGCCGTCGCCGCCGGCGCAGACTACCACATCGTACTGCGGGCCCCATTTGGCCGCGTAGGTCCGGGCTTCGCCGCCGGCCTCCGTCAGAAAGACCCGCACCAGATAGCCGGCGCGGGAAAAGGCGGCCACCGCATCGAACAGGGGAGCGTTGGATTTCGTTTTGCCCGCCTTTGGATTGACAATGAACAGGAGCTTCTTCATGGCTCTCCTCCTATATGTCGGTAAGTGCAGTGTGTCTCTCCATTATGCCACAGCGCGGCGGGAAATGCAACAGTCAGACGCACAGGAGTGACGGCGTTGTCCGTGCGCAGCGCACAGCCCTCCCTCAGCGGCGGCAAGGGCAGAAAACCCTTGCAAATCGAGGTCTGGTCGGCTATGATAGGGGGAACAAGACCGGAAAAGGAGTGGTGTGCATGAAGAACCGGACACAATATCTGAAGTGGGGGCTGACGGCGTTTCTGACCGTCTGCGCCGTGCTGGTTTTTTACGACACATTTTATATGGGCGGTACACTGCAGCAGTTCGTGAGCAAGCTGACCTCCGTGCTGGCGCCGGTGGTATACGGCGCGGTCATCGCATACCTGCTGACGCCGGTGATGAACTGGATCGAGAGGGTGCTCCACGCTGCGTGGCAGAAGGTTTTTCCCAAAAAGCACCTGAAGAACGCCGCTGGCATCCTGCGGTTTTTCAGCATCCTGCTGGCGGAGGCGGTGGCCATCCTGCTGATCTACCTGCTGATGAGCGTGCTGATCCCCCAGCTTATCGACAGCGTGACCATGCTCATCAACAACGCTGAGTCGTATTATTATAAGGTATATAACTGGGCTGACAGTCTGCTGGACAGCGAGAACGAGGTGGCGGTGTGGATCGCCGACTTTGTCACAAAGTATTACAGCGATGGCGTGACCCTGCTGAAGGAGCACATCCTGCCCTGGGCGCAGACGACGCTGGGGACCCTGACCGGCGGCATCTGGAGCGGTATCCGCGGCGTCATCAACCTGGCCACCGACCTGATCGTGGGCATCATCGTATCCATCTACCTCATGACCATGAAGGAAAAGAGCCTCGCCCGCTGCTGCAAGGCGGTGTTCGCCATCTTCGACGAGCGGAAGGCCCGTGCCGTCATCCGCGGTACCCGCCAGGTGGACCGCATCTTCTCCGGCTTCGTGCGGGGCAAGCTGCTGGACTCCCTCATCATCGGCGCGCTGTGCTTCCTCGGAGGCAGCATCCTGAAGCTGCCCTATACCCCGCTGGTCAGCGTGGTGGTAGGCGTCACCAACATCATCCCGTTTTTCGGACCGTTCCTGGGCGCCATCCCATCGGCCTTCCTGATCCTGCTGGTCAGTCCCAAGCAGTGTCTCATCTTCATCATCTTTATCTTGGTGCTTCAGCAGTTTGACGGGAATATCCTGGGCCCCAAGATCCTGGGCGATGCCACCGGCATCTCCAGCTTCTGGGTCATCGTGGCCATTCTGGTGGGCGGCGGCTTCGGCGGTGTGCTGGGTATGTTCCTGGGTGTACCCATCTTCGCCTGCGTGCAGGAGCTGGTGAAGTACCTGCTGGACCGGCGGCTGCGCCGGCGCAACATGCCCACGGAGGCTTACGCCTATGTGGAGCGGGCCCGCGAAACGGCGTCGGAGCCGGCATTCGCGCCCCAGAACGATACATCGGAGGAACACCATGACTGAGGAGCTCAAGAAGAAGCTGCTGGATTTCAGCAACAGCCGCGAGCCGTTTCTGACGCATAACCATATGTACACCGCCGACATTGGCGACGGCAGCGCCGCCGTGGTGCTGCCCATGTGCCGCGACAGCCTGAACCGCTGGGGAGGGGCTCACGGCGGTATCCTGTTCGCCCTGTGCGACGTGGCCATGGGCATGGCCATCATGAGCCTGCGGCAGGAGGTGATAGTGACGGTAAACGCTACCATCGACTATCTGTCCGCTGCGGCGGCGGACAGCACCCTTACCGCTGTGGGGAAGGTGGACCGTCTGGGCGGCAAGCTGGCCTTCTGCTCGGCGGAGGTCACGGACGAGAACGGCAAGGTCATCGTGCAGTCCCACTGCGTCATGAGCTTCACCGGCCGTCCGCTGCCACTGTGAGGACGTATCTGCGGCAGCGCCGCAAACTGCTATGGTGGCTGACGGCGCTGGCCCTGTTTTTCGCCGCCTATTTCGCCCTGCGCACTGACCGCACCGCCATGAACCGGCTGTGCGGCAGCGTCATTTTCCCCGCCGTGCGGCAGGTGGCCCTGTCTCTTATACACATCTCCGAGCCCACGAGACCGATCAGTATCTCG